>OGYB01000339.1_pt1 | contig 34378 bp, 29 predicted proteins | sample 1576421 | NCBI WGS metagenome assembly OGYB01 (sample SAMEA3541577, study PRJEB24748) | human gut metagenome | biome: human gut; feature: human-associated habitat; material: faeces | place: China | collected 2012
GAGCCGTATATTAATACGGCGAGGACGCCAGAGCCCTAAGTTATGACGCAAATCGCGCTTATAAACGCCGATTTACAGGGAGGTTGTATCGGCCCATCACCAGCAGGTCCTCGTACTTGCCGTCCTTCATGAAGGCGTATTTCAGGCGGCCCTCGTGCTGAAAGCCGAGAGACTCATAGAGGTGGATCGCCCCTTCGTTGCAGGCGGCCACTTCGAGTTCGACGCGGACCAGCATCAGCCATTTGTCGGCGATCTCCAGCAGTTGTGAGAGGATCGCGCGGCCGACTCCCATGTTGTGATAACCGGCGTGGACGATGAGCGCGACGGAGGCGGTGTGGCGCAGCCTGGCCTTTTCCGTGAGCCTCAGCACGCCGTTGCCGATGACCTTTTCGCCCTCCGGCGTCTCAATGACTGCCGAAAGCGCCGGGTCATTTGGCCCGACAGACTTCATCACCTTTTCCGTGAATGCGACGCTCTCCGAAAAAAGCGTCGGGATCGTCTCCATAACTCCGCGCATGGAACGTATCTCATTGATGTCAGCGATATCGCTGTCCCTGAATGGTCTGATCCTGAATTCCATCTCTCCGCCCCCTCTTACTCTATCGCATAGTATAGTTCATGCGTGCCGGTTAGTCTTTACCGTGTCCGCAAAAAGCGCGGATTCCGCGGCGGATGGCGATTCACGCTTCGGGAGTTTCGCTGCGCATACCGGCAAAGCGGCCCCGCTCGCTTCGCCTCCGTGGCGAAACGAGCGGGGCCGCTTTCTGTGATTTCTGCGTGCCTTAATCCCTGTTAAGCATCTCCAATATCCCGTCGCTGTAAGCCTTTGTGCGCAGGTATCCTTCTTCATAGCACTCTTTTACCGTGGCCTTGAAGGCGTTCTGTTCGAGGTTGTAGAGCTGGCGCACAGAAATGCCTCCCGGCGTGCTGGTCTCGGCGAGCAGGCCGCCGATGTTGTCGATGTTGTTCTCCCAGACTTTGAGGCAGCCCTCAACGGTGCCGAAGGCCATCTTCGCCGCCGTTTTATGGTCGATGCCGAGCAGCAGCGCCGATTCCACGATTCCCTGGAAGAAGGCGTAGACCGGGGCGGGACCGGTGAGCGAGGTGATCGCGTTGATCTTTTCCTCTCCGAGGGCGAGGCAGGTGCCCATCGCGCCGAATATCTTCATCAGGTCGGCCTTCTGCGGTTCGCTTACCCTTGAGTTGAAGGCGACGGCGATGACGCCGTGGCCGATCCTGCTCGGCGGGTTGGGGAGGGCGCGCGCCACGGCCGCGCCGGGAACGTTGTTTTCATAGAGCGCCATCGGGATGCCGGAAGATATCGAGACGATAGTTTTGCCCGTGAAATCGTAGGCATTGAGCGTCTTCGCCATATCGATGGCGTTGTCCGAGCGCACGCACATAAAGACGTAGTCGGCGGCGGCGATCATATCTTTAGGCTCGCCGCAGATGGAGAGTCCGTATTTTTCGTTCATATAGGCGAGGCGTTCCACGCTTACGTCATAGATGAAAATGTCCAACGGTTTGGCGGTACCGCTTGCCGTTATTTTCTGGCTCAATATCTCCGCGATCGCGCCGGAACCCATAAATCCTATTTTCATTGTCTACCACTCCTGTATCGTATTAGTTTTTCTATATACTTTAGCGCTCGCCGGCACAATGACGGCGGTCGCCAATAATACACTTCCGTAAATTATCCTGTAAGCCAGCGCGGCGCTTCCGGTAATGCCGATAAAAAATTCCATGATGACCGGCGTCAGGAAAAAGAAGCCAGAATATATCAGGCCGAAGACCACCGCGAGGCGTGTGACGTACCTTTTGCCTCCAAGGTCCAGTATGAGGCACATAAAGGCGGGGTAGCCGAAGCCCATGCCGATGCCGAAGAGGAAGCCGCAGAGCATGAGCGCCAAAGGCGAAGAGACGGCGGTCATCGTCAGCATCATCGCCGCCGTAACGGAGGTCGCTCCCGCGGCGCAGATCTTGCGGGGCAGAAGGTCTATGAGTTTTCCGCACAGGATGCGGAATAGCAGCGCGGTGGCGGCGGATACGCTGAAAAAGTACGAGGCGGCCAGGCCGAGCTCTCCCGCGAGCTGTACGAAGGTAAGCTGTCCCGCGTCCGTCAGTGCGAAGAGCGCTGCCGATGCGGCGAAGAGTATGATCTGCGGCTTTTTGAGCAGCGCCGTATATGAGAGGCGCGCGTCATCTTTTTCTTCCGCCTCCGCGTTTTCCCCGACGCCGGCCTTCGGCAGCCTGCGAATGGCTATCGTGCCCAAAGCGATCAGCAGGGGGAAGAAAAATATATAGCAGCGGTAAAGCTCTCTCGTGATGAGAAACTCCATCGCGGGGACGATTATCAGCGAGGGAAGGCTGTAAGCGGTAGTTATCAGCGCGATGCTGCGCCCCCTGATCTTTTCAGGGATGAACCTCCGCTCGTAGGCGGTGAGGGATACTCCCACCATACTCAATCCCAGGCCGGATATGCCCCGCCAGACAATGATCGAGCCGATCGCATCCGAAAAGAGCGCCAGGCCTGCCGCGCTCATAAAGAAGCAGGCGTAGCCTCCCCAAAGCATCTTATCGTCGCCAAAGCGCTGCTCGAAGAGAGGGATGAACGGGCGGATAAAAAATGACACGCCGTAGCATATCCCCATCGCGACGCCGCCGAGCGCCCCGATAGCGACGCCGCGCCCCTCCAGATATGGCAGCAGAAAGTAATAGCCGCTCTCCATAGAGGCGCTGATGAAGGTGATGGAAAAGAATATGAAGATATAGCCGAGTTCCGGGCTCAATATCCTCTTAGTTTCGTTCATTTCGCCATCTCTAATATCGCATACGCCATCAGTCTCGTGCTCTCCATGAGGTTGGTAATGAGAAGCCGCTCGTTCGCGCCGTGCGCCCGGTCGTCCTCATTCTCGAAGGTAGCGCCGTAAGGCACCATGTTTGGCATTCTTTTTGAATATGTACCGCCGCACATGCTGACTAAGTAGGGCTCTTTCCCGGTGGCGCCGCGGTAACCGCGCTGCAGTGTCTTTATCAGCGGGTGATCGGGGGCGTAGAACAGCGGCGCCGTTTTCGCGAATGGCTCAAAGCTGCCGCCAGCCTCGCGGAAACCGCGTTCGAGCGTGCCGCAGACCTCGTCGAAGGATATCGTCTCGGCGGGGATGTATATGCCGCAGGTGACGGTTATGGAATGTTCGTCGCCCTCGATCATCGCCATATTTACGGTGAGCGCCCCGCAGTGCCCGTGCGAAGCCTTTATCCCGAGCGAAGCCCCGTCCGCCTCCACCCCGATCTTATCCGCGAGGAATCCTGCAAACTTTCCCGCTCTTCCCGATATGCCGGCGGCGCGGATAAGGATCAGAAGCCTTCCCACGGCGTTCTCGCCAAGCTCCGGCAAGGTAGCGTGGGCCGCCTTGCCGTAAGCGGTGAGCGTTAATTGGTCGCTGCCGAGGTTTATTTTGATCTTCCAGCCGTTCCTGCTGGCCGTTTCGACGATCGCGTTCGAGGCCCTTTCCAGGTCGGCCCTTTTTCCTTTGAGCACGGCCTCCGCCTTTGCGGGTACCGAACCGACGCTCTCTCCGCCGGAAATTTTTGCCAGGGAGAGTTCTTCGGCGGACCTTTTTTCTAAGATGGCGGTGGAGGTAAATTTTATCGTTCCCTTCTCCGTATTGACCACCGGATAAGCTCCGTCAGGAGTAAAGGCGTATAGCGGCGGCCGCTCGCTCTTAAGATAGGCTTCAACGTCGCGCATTTTGCCGCTCTCCTCATCCATGCCGAAGATTATCCGCACCCTTTTTGAGAGAGGAAGGCCGAGATCGGCCACGGCCCTCAAAGCATAGAGCGAGCTGAATAGCGGCCCCTTGTCGTCCTGCGTGCCGCGTCCCAGGATAGCCCCGTTTTTAACGCTGCCGCAAAACGGTTCGAAATCCCAGCCTTCGCCCGGCGATACCACGTCGAGATGGCCCATTACCGCCACCGTCTCGTCTCCGCTGCCGTATTCGGCCCAGCATACCTTGCCGTCCAGATCGACGACTTTGAAATCAAGCTGCCTGGCGCAGGCCATCGCGTGATCGGCGGCGCGGGCTATCTCAAGTCCGTAGGGAAAGCCGCTGGCATCTTCCGTATAGAGGCTGGGGATGCGCACGCTCTCGCATACGCTCTGTACCAGCCTCGGAAGATATGACTTTACGATCCTGTCGAGCTTTTCATTCATTACGAGATCCTACAGGAAATCGCAGATATATTCCGAGATCACGCCGCAGCGGACTTTGAACATGGTATCGGCCGGCACGTCGTAGCATTCGCCGGTCTCAACGCGCCGCCAGTCGTTGTCTTCAGGGAACAAAACTTCCACCGCGCCCGCCGTCATTATTACCTTCTCCGGCCCCTCCGAGTGGAATTCAAACTCTCCGGGCAGATATACTCCGAGCGTCTGCAGCTTCCCGTCAGGATAACGGAGGGTGCGGCTCTGCACCTTGCCGTCACAGTAAATATTCACGAGTGTTTTTACGTCGACTGAATTTATGAAATCTGCCATTATGATTTGCTCCTTAATTTATGTGGGAGGGGGTCTTCCTCCTCCCACATCTTCAGATTGATTTTTTATCTATTTTACAGCGTCTTCTTCCGCAGTGTTCTTTGCCTTATTGAGCGCCAATGCCTTTCTCGCCGCCTTTTCGGGATCGAGGAATTTATCCTCGAACTCCCTGACCAGCTTGAATATCACCGGTGAGAGCAGCGTCAGCGCGATGACGTTGACGTACACCGGCAGGGCCGACTGTATGTCGAGCATCATCCAGACGATCGAGGGGACGGTGCCGTGATAGAAGAAGAACATCGATACGCAGAGCGGGACCATCGGGCCTGTGTAGCGGACGAACTTGACATATTTCATGCGCTGTTCGTGCGTCTTATCGGATACGCAGTAGACGATGATCGATTCAAGGTACGAGAACCAGCCTGTAGTCGTCGTCAGCGAGAAGATTATCATGAAGAAGGCCAGCGCGTGCGGGGCATATCCGCCGAACACTATCCCCAAAGCCTCGCCGACGGAGCCGGCGCCGCCGCGCCCGGTCTGCCACGCGCCGGTGATGATGACCATCAATCCGGTGATCGTGCAGACTACCATCGTGTCCATAAAGACCTCCATCGCTCCCCAAAGTCCCTGGCGTCCGGGGTGATCGACATCGACCGCGGCGTGGATGATCGGCGAGCTTCCCCAACCGGCTTCATTGCTGTAAACGCTTCTCGCGACTCCGACCTGGACGACCTTCATCACGGTGACGCCGGCAAAGCCGCCGACCGCCGCATAGGGCTGGAATGCGTAGTAGAATATTGATTTTATCGCCGCGGCGGTCGCGGGGATGTCTTTGATGATGATAAAGATACCGGCCGCGAGGTAGCAGAGGACCATCGTAGGGACCGCTCTCTCGGCAAATTTAACGATACGCGGAATACCGCCGAGAACGATCACATAACACACTCCCGTGTAGGCGACGGCGCACATGATCGCCACCGAGCCGGGGAGTTTGAAGGCGCTTTGCAGAGCTTCGACAATTGTGTACGGTCCGGGCGCAAAGTAGAATGATCCGATCATCGTCACTGTGAACAGCATTGAAAGTATCTTGCACCACTTCCATCCCTTGCCCTCCACGAGCGCTTTGTGGATATAGAAGGCCGCGCTTCCGTAGGAGGTCCCGTCCTCATAGCGCTGCTTGTACTGCTGCGCGAGTACGATTTCGCTCATCTTAGTGATCATCCCGACGATAGCGGCCATCCACATCCAGAAGAGGGCCCCGGGGCCGCCGATCGCTATCGCGCTCGCGACTCCCGCGATGTTTCCGTTGCCGACCGTTCCGCCTAACGCCGTGGCGAAAGCTCCGAATGAGGTTACTTTACTGTCTGGTACGTTGGGGCCCTTTTTGCGGAAGAGCCCGCCAAGCGTGTTATAAAAAATGTCCCCAAAACGGCGGAACTGAAAGAATCTGGTGCCGATGGTGAGATAGAGTCCGAGAAGAAGGAACATGACCGCGAAATATTTATTCCAGAGAACTGTCCATGCTATATATTCGAGTGCTGCTTCAACCTGTTTTGCTACTGTTGCTTCCATGCTGATACCTCCGTAATTTGTATAATCAATAAATAAGTGTTATTATTAAATTAAAGGTGTTCAAGGGCAGTAGAGCTATATATTTGCCGGAACTCTGACAGATCCGTCTGTCAGTTATTACGTGAACAGGCAGGAAGGGACAACTTCCTGCCTGCATTTATTACCTATAAACTTATTTTTCCCAGAGATTTACGTTCTTCTCAACTTCTACCTTTTCTTTGTAGAAAATGCCGCGCTTTGCCTGTTCGGCCATTACCCAGTTGTAGAAATCGTCGTCCTTAGCGAGCTTTTCCGCGGCCAGCATCCCCTTGCCGGTGAGCATTCCGTTCGTCATCGCGCGCGCGAAAATACCGCAGGTACAGGCCGTCGTCCAGGCCATTGAGGTGTATCCGGTCCCCGGGATCTCTTTCTGTGCGATCTCCCACGTATATGTCACTCGATCGCTGCCCTTGATGCCCTTGACGACGATCTTGAGCACAGACATATCGACCTCTCCCGGGAGCCTCTCGTACTTCTTTGAGAAGATATCGATGAGGATGTCGCGCGGGACCTGCTTTACCTTGCCGAGCATCCTCTCTTCCTTATCGAATAGGTCAAGCTCGTTGAGGAAGCGCATCTGCGCGGCGAGGCCGGGCCAGCGAACGGTGAAAGCTGCCATCTCCGGCACGTCCTTGAAGCTGCGGAAAAGGCCGCCGAGGCCGTTGCTGGTGAAGCATTCGAGATTTTTGAATTCCTCTATCTCAAAGTGCATGACCTCGCTGAGCGCCGGGATGACCATTTCTTTGCCGCCGCGGACGACCGTAGTCGGCTGGTTGAACTGATTGATATTGTCCGATATTGACCAGGTCGTAAAATAATTGAAGGGAGGACGCGGATTAACGGGGAGGCCGCCGCCGACATAGACGTACATCTCTTCGCACTTGTCGAGCTTATAGTAGCCGCGTCCGCCGAAGAAGTTGCTCATGCCGGGTTCAAAGCCGATCATCGAGATGCCGAGGCCGCCGGTCTCCTGTCCGATCTTGTCATAGGGTTCATCGGAACGGCCATGCATACTGGAGACGTTGGATATCTTTTTGCCGAGCTCCATCGCGATCTGAGTTACCAGATATCCGACCGTGCCGGGCATTGCCGCCGTGATAATGTCACAGTCCGCGGAAAGCTTCGCAATGAGGTCTTTGTCGGTTGCCGATCCGATCACCGTTTCCACGCTTGGATAGAGGCGTTTGGTCTCGGCGAGGTTCTCTTCGCTCATGTCGAGCACGACAAAATCAAAATCACTGATCATGTCATGCACTATGCAGCGGCCAACCATGCCCGCTCCGATTTGTAGAGCCTTTTTCTTTGTTGCCATCTTCGTTCCTCCTAATTAATATGAATTTGTTTGGTAAACAATAAAAATTAAGAACATTATGGATACGCTGTATACCCTAAACCTAGCGTTGGTACTACCATAGGTTCATCCACCGGTACAATGTGAATATATCATGTCTTTAATATATCGTCAAGCACAGATTTTGCGTGGCGTTTACACGACAAGACGACTTACAGCCTTTAAAAAATATCTATGCGGGGCGTTGTTTTGTTAATGAACGGCAGGAAAACAGGCGGCAGCGCCGATGTCCTGCATATGGCAAACCTGAGATCGAATTGCCTCAAAACTTCTATTTATGACGTGACATCGCATGAAGCTTAACGGATACAGACGCCGCGCGCATAGGTAAGCACGCGGCGCCTGTATATGGTTTCAATTTAGGTATTTGTGTTAGCGCACACCCGGGTTCGAACTATAAATTACCGGTTCTTATTTTTTCAGAGCATCTTTTTCTTTCAGCTCTTGAATTACATCCTTTAGGTCTCTTATCACCGCGCGATTCTGCTCGTCTTTCTGTTCCAGCTGTGCCATCTTTTCCTGCATAGCCATCATCATTCTCTGCATTTCAACCATATCACGGGCGAGCACCGGCTGCTTCTTTTTGCTGCCGGTGCCTACAGCGAAGCTGATGCCGGCACGTCCCATGGTGTCTCCGTCTGTATTAAGCGAGAGTCCAACGTTGACCAGCATGTTTTCTCTGACATAATGGAATACTCCAATCGCTACGGACTGTTCATTACGGTACATGCCAAAACCTGCGCTGAATGTCGTAGGTTCGTACGGATTGTAAGGAACCGGGTGGAGTGCACTTAACGCCGCCGCATGTGCGCCTACTATCTGAACACGTTCATTGATGGCATCTATACGACGGTAGGCGTTCCAGAGTTGGCCTCCGTTGACAGCGTCGGTGCTTCCCTGGTAGATGCCGCCGTTCGCCAGGCCCGTTATCGAGTTGCCTCCCATTTTTATGCCGTCCTGGCTGATATCGACGTTGCCGACTTGCACTCTTTCGAATTCAGGTGTTTTGCTTACGTTGAATGTTAAGGAGCCGTCAACGTGTGTTATTTCCAGATTGCTGCCGTTAACGATGGACAGATTGCCGTTGCTAGTTTTTTCTTCTTTACCGTTGACATACAGCGTTGATAAAAGTAATGGTGATGTAGCGGAGCCGCCATTTTCGGGGTTGCCGCCATCGCGGGAAAATCCCGCCACAACGCCGTCTACTATCTTGATGGTGCCGCCCAACGCCTTTGCCATGTGGTCCCCAAGCGACCACAGCTGTTTGCCGGTCACAGCGTCCGTGCTGTTCCGCGATATTTCGCCATTGGCAACGTTTGTTATGCGCACCGCGTCGCCCATTGTGCCATCGGCCTTTTTGTTTAGGGTAATGATATCCTTGGCTTTGCCGTCGTATTTTACGGATAGTTCGTCTAACGCGCCTATACCATTCTGCAGGTAGGTAATATTTTTGTCCTGCGATGTGATCATGGCACTTAGCTCAGCGTGTTTCGTATCGACACTTTTTTTGACGTCAGTGATATCGGTGGTGTTCTTCGCGATATTATTTGTGTTGTTCGTAATATTGGTAGTATTCTTTGCGATATTGTTTGCGTTGTTCGTAATATTAGTAGTATTCTTTGCGATATTGTTTGCGTTGTTCGTGATATCGGTGGTGTGCTTCGCGATATTGTTTGTGTTGTTAGTAATATCTGTGGTGTTCTTTGCGATATTGTTTGCGTTGTTCGTAATATCCGTGGTGTTCTTCTCGATATTATTTGTGTTGTTCGTGATGTCTATGGTGTTCTTTGTGATATTAACTGCATTGTTCGTGATGTCTATGGTGTTCTTTGTGATATTGGCTGCATTGTTCGCGATGTCTGTAGTGTTCTTTATGATATTGACTACATTGTTCGTGATATCGGTGGTGTTCTTTGCGATATTGTTTGCGTTGTTCGTAATGTCGGTAGTATGCTTTGCGATATTGTTTGTGTTGTTCGTAATGCTGGTCGTGTTCTTGGCGATGCTTTTTTCGTTCACGGCGATTTTTCCGCCGAGTTCCGTGTATTTCGCTTCTACGTTGTTGCTGATGGCGGAGACAACGCTGTCCAGAGCTTTTATCTGGGCGACGTTTACGGCATCGGTATCCTGAATTCCCGCCGCTAATCCGGTAAGCTGGCGGGTCATCTTTTCATTGCCGATCGAAACAACGCCACTCTCTGGCTTAGACTTAACCGTATTCTTTATCCGATCTATTTCATCACGCTGTGCGCCGCTGGCGACATAGATCCCATTGCTTACTGTTTTTCTATCTGAGACAGAATATGCTCCAACCGCGACGCCTCCATAAGATTTTACTTGTGAATCAGAGCCAATACTGACGCCGCTGTTAGCTGATGAGCATGCCGAAAAGCCAATGGAAATTGAACGCTCACCAGTATCGATCGCATACGCGCCTATTGCGACACCGCCCATATTACGTGCCCTCGCAGAATCGCCTATAGAGATGCCTCTATGCGCGGAAACTTCAGCTTTTCTACCGATGGTGACTCCGCCCTCAGAATCGCTTACTTTTGATTCTGGGCCAATACCAACCACATTAATACTATTAACAGCACTTCCGCCGCCCACAACATAATTAGCTTCGGCAACATTCCCAAATACTGAAAAACAAAAAATAACTATCAAGATATGTACAAGCAGATACTCCATACATTTCCTGTTAATCGATCTAACTCTTTTCATAATACCATCACCTGCCACTTCCCACGTTTTTCGTGAAGTCTATCGTAACTTTATTGAGGAGGCGCAATATATCCGCGCTGACATCTGCCTCCGGTGATACCGCCATGACGGAGCTGCCGCTGATGAGTACTTTGACGCCGCTTTTGTTGTTTTTCAGCCAGCTATGCGCCGCCTCACGCAATTTTTCCAGCAGAATATCCGAAACACGGGCAAATTCCTGATTGAAACGTTCTGCGATTTCCGCATGTTTCCGCGAGGCAAGTGCCTGCTTATCTACCGTGCCAGCAAGCCCTTTTACATATCGGTCCAGTTCGGCTTCAAGATCGGACTTTGCTTTATCGATATATTTTTGCCCCGCCTTACCGGGCAGGCTGGAATCTATCACGCTTGCGACATCGACCACGGCTACCTCCGCCGCATAGGAGGGGGTAGAGGCAAACGATATTCCACAAACCAACAGCACGAAGATAATTCGCCAAATGTTTTTCAATATTTATGTTTCCTTCCTTGATCTCTTAAAAATACCGGGATTGTTGCTGTTATGACATCTAAATTACAGTGACCACTAAATTACAGTGACCACTAAACGAAGAACGACATCGTTGACGTCAGTAACCAAAAATATCGTGCACATGACTTCAGCATCTTTTACCACCTCTCTCCAGCGAGGATTTACCTTCATATTGCCAGTACCAGTAGCTTTACCTCCTTACTTTCATTTCAGGATATCAAACATTTTATTTCACAAAGTTATCGACATGCAACTTAATTAAATTTCTTTAGAATATAATCTAACTTGTTTTTGTTTTGTATTTAGAAAAAGTGCTTAATCTTAAGAAGACAATGCGGCTTAGGATGACCGATTCCTGATTTCTTGCATAAAAAGTATATTCTTAGGAAAATGTAAGAGAAGTGGTTAGATAGAGGCGATAACATACCGGCCAGAAACTCCTACCCAGATGGTGCGTCAGTCAAGAAAAACCTGGTACAAAACTCTGATTGGCAGACATGAATCTTGTATACGCTGTTCATAAGATCTTCCGCCCATAGTAGACACGTTCTCCGGAGGTGGAGCAGGTACAGGCGCAAATGCGGAATGTGCAGAGATAATCAAGGTATCTCTTGGAAATAAGAGTCCTAAAGCGTACAGGCCAAGTCGTGTACCAGTTTAGTCTGTCCTAAATTTTATTCGCCTCCAAATGCTTAGATTTTTTGTTCATAATACTGAAAACAGAAAAAAGCTCCTTGCTGTCTTGAAAGCTGCCGCAAGAAACAGATCAACCGTGCAGAAGCTCTGTGTGATCTTCTTTTAAATATAGTTCGGACCGTTTTGAGATAGTTTTACAGCAGGAGCGGCATGGCCCGTGAACGGATCATGCCGCTTATGTAAGCTTTTCGGGGCTTGAGGTTACTGCCGCATTTTAATTATTCATCTTCCAGTACGGGGACGGTATGTCGGTGATCAATTCGGGGTGCGTTCTGCGCATGACTTCCGCGGTTTCGAGCAGGTGAGTCTTCAGCGTTTCGCCGGCCTCCTCGGGATTTTTTTCTTCGATGGCCCGGATAATTGCCGCATGCCGTGATTTAATGAGTTCGATCCATCCCTTTTCCATCAGCATGTCGGGGTGGACGAGGATGTTGTTGCGTTCGACAAGGCTGTTGATGCTCTCATTCAACCTTGAAAGTATCGGGTTGTGCGCAGATTCCGTCACGAGATGGTGCAGGAGCGCCTCCCATTTCCCATTCTGGGCCTGCTCTTCCGGCGTTACATAGGGGCAGGCGATAAAGCTTTCATAACATTCGCGGAGCTTTCTGATGTCGTTATCCGTCCGGCGCATCGCGGCGATCTTTGCCGCCGGCACCTCGATAATGAGGCGTACCTCTAATTGGTATGACACGAAATCCGCCGGGAGCATCTGCAGGCTTTTTAGGGAGTCGTGCATCCCAAAGCTGTCAAGGCTTTTTATAAAGGTGCCCTGGCGTTCGCGCACCTCGAGAGATCCCTCGGCCACCATCGATATTACCGCCTCACGCAGGACGTTTCTGCTGACGTTGAGCATCTGCGCCAACTCCCGTTCGGAAGGGAGCTTGTCTCCCTCGTTGAAGGGGCCGGACGACACCAGCTCTCTGAGTTTATCCTGGACTATTTTTTTCTTGCTCTCCTTTTTTTCAAAAGGTATGCCGATTTTCATGAGGGTTCCTCCAGCGCGAAAAATTTTTATTTACCCTTCTGAGCGTTAATGTGGTAAAGGTCTCCATAGGCAACAGCACTAGGTAGTATAATACCAACTATAGACCAGAGGCAATACCAGGAATTTTACCTAACGGGAGAAACTTGATGAACTCACGAAACAGAGGTTTGATGAATATACACATCGCGGTATTGTTGTTCGGCCTTACCGCTCTTTTTGGCAGGTATGTTAGTTTGCCGGCTCCATATATCGTACTGGGACGTGTTTTTTTCGCCTCATTGTCTATGGGGATCTATTTTTTGATAAAGGGGCATAATATCTGCCTGTCCAAAAAGGCTGATTATATCGTCATTTGCTCGATCGGAGCTCTGCTGGCGTTTCACTGGACGGCCTTTTATACTTCCGTGCAGGTCTCTACGGTGGCGATCGCGCTGATTACCTTTTCCGCCTATCCGATCTTCGTAACTTTTTTTGAGCCGCTGATGTTTCGCGAAAGGCTGAAAAAGGCCGACGCGTTTTTCGCCCTCATTATGTTTATGGGCGTGCTTATTATAGTGCCCGAACTTAACATTGAAAATAATTTGACCGTCGGGTTGTTGTGGGGACTGGCGGGCAGCGTCAGCTTTGCCGTGATGTCGCTGCTGAACCGCAAGTTTGCCTCCAGTTACGACGGCAGCGTGATCGCCTTTTACGAGCAGGGCGTCGCGGCGCTGGTGCTGATGCCGATGATCTTCTTTCACCGCCCTGCCGTTGACGCGCGGGACTGGGGGCTTCTCATCCTCTTGGGCGTTGTCTTTACCGGAGTCGCTCATTCTCTGTTCATCGGGGGGATGAAGCATATACGCGCGCAGACAGCCGGAGTGATCGCGAGCCTTGAGACGGTCTACGGCATACTCTCGGCCGCGCTGGTCCTTGGAGAGGTCCCGTCTGCCCGCGAACTTGCCGGCGGCGCGCTCATTCTCTGCATGGCGGTATGTTCTACCCTTAAGTCGTCAAAAGAGGGATAAGGACGGCGGCGGCGCGCGCCCTGCGCAGAAGATAATTTCATATATTTCCGCTTCTTGACAATACCTTTGATTGCCTTATAATTTTTATTATAAAATACTGGTTGGTCCTCTGGTATTACCAAAAATTGGGTGATCATATGGCGGTCAAGGGGAGAATCTTCAATATAGCGCATTACGCGGTGCATGACGGTCCGGGGATACGGACGACGGTATTCCTCAAAGGTTGTCCGGCGCGCTGTCTGTGGTGCTGCAGCCCTCAGTCGCAGAGTTTTGAGATAGAGCGCTCTGCCGGCGGAGAAAAGATATTTGGCCGCGACGTTACAGCCGCGGAGCTTTTTGCGGAGGTGCGGCGCGACGCGCCGTTCTGGCGGCGCTCAGGCGGCGGCGTCACGCTCTCTGGCGGCGAGGTGATGGCCCAGCCTGATTTTGCCGTGGAGTTCCTCGACATTTGCCGCGCCCATAATGTTCACACGGCGATCGAAAGCTGCCTCTTAGCCTCTTATGATGCGGCGATGCGTATTGCGGAGAGGACTGACTTCATACAGTTCGACCTCAAGGCTATGGATACTAAACTGCATAAGCGGCTGACCTCGCGGGGAAATGAGGATATTCTCGAAAACGCCATGGCCGTCCTGCGCGGCGGCATACCGGTGCTGGTCAGATTTCCGCTCGTCCCGGGACTGAATGACGCGGAGGAAAATATCCGCGCCATGGGGTCTTTTCTTGAAAGTGGTAGAGAGGGCGTCTCCCTTGAGGTATTGAGGTATCACAGAATGGGCGTCGGCCTCTACGAGGAACTGGGCCGAAGTTATCCGCTGGAGGATGTCGATCCGCCAACAGACGAAGAATACGCGAGGGTCAAAGAAATTTTAAACAATTATAGGATCAGAGTTTTATAAAAACGGAGGATGGATCACGATGGTCAGAGAAGAGAGCTTGAAGCGTATCAACGGAATGAAGGAGCGCATGATAACAAATTGTCCGACGGAGCTTCTGCCGGAGCGCGCGCTGCTCGTCACCGAGGCCTACAAACGCTACGCGTCCGAGCCGCCCGTCCTTAAACGGGCCTACGCGCTGAAGCATATTCTGGAAAACATGACGCTTTTCATTGACGACGAGGAGCTTTTCGTCGGTCATAATTCGCCCAGGCCGCGTTCGCCGATCGCCTGCCCGGAACTCGGCGCGCGCTGGATACTCTCGGATCTGGATAATTTCGCGACGCGCCCCGCCGACGCGATAGGCGTTACCGAAGAAAATAAGCGTATACTGCGCGAGTGCCTGGAAGGCTGGCAGGATGCGTCGCTCGACTCGGTGACCGCGGCCCTCGTTCCCGCCGAGGCGAAAGAGGCGATCGCCGAGGCGATGATCACCGTCGGGGCGCAGGGGACGGCGCACGGCAATATCGCGGTGAATAACAAGAAGCTGCTTGAAAAGGGGCTTCGCGGCATCATATATGAGATAGAGGCCAAGCTTGCCTCATTTAAGCCGCAGTGCGCGGCCGACGGCAATAAGGTCGCTTTCTGGCGCGCGGCAAAGATCTCCTGCGAAGCGGTGATCGCTTTTGCCCGCCGCTATTCCGGCGAGGCTCTGAAACGTGCTGCGGAATGTCCTGATCCCGCGCGCCGCGAGGAATTGTATCGGATCGCGGATACGCTCAAGAGGGTCCCTGAATTTCCCGCCTCAAACTTCCGCGAGGCGCTTCAGTCCGTCTGGCTGATCTACGTGGCGACCCAGATCGAGGCCGATCCCCACGCGATGCTGCTCGGGCGCTTCGACCAGTACATGTATCCGTACTATAAGAAAGATATCGCGGATGGGCGGCTCACCGATGAAGAGGCCGTGGAACTGCTGGCCCACATCTGGATAAAGTGTACCGCGATCATCAAGCTGATGGATTCGGTGACGACCCGTACCTTCGCCGGCTTCCCGCTCTTCCAGAATATAACGCTCGGCGGGCAGGGGCCGCGCGGTGAGGACGCCTGCAACGAGCTGACGACTCTGATAATGGAGGCCGCGGCTATCGCGCGCGTGCCTCAGCCGTCGCTCTCCTTCCGTTATCACAACAAGGTCGATCCCGACGCGCTGCTGAAAGCCTGCGAGACGGTCAAGCTGGGGCTCGGCTATCCCGCGGTCATGAACGATAACTGCATCATACCAAAGCATCTGATACGCGGCGCGACGCTCGAAGAGGCGCGCGGCTACTGCATGAACTGTGTTGAATCAGACATCGAGGGGGCCTGTGATTCACGTTCCAACGGCGGTTACGTCAATCTTCCGAAGGCATTTCTGCTCGCGCTGAACGACGGCGCCGATCCGGCGACGGGACGGCAGGTCGGGCCGCATACCGGCAAGCTCGCCGGCTTCGCGAACTTTGGCGGGCTGATGCGCGCCTTTGAGTCGCAGGTCGCCTATTTTGTCGAACTCATCGTCCGTTCTTACGACCTCATCGACGGCGCGCACGCCGTGCACGCGCCGGAGCCGTTCACCTCCGCGCTGCTCGACGACTGCGTCGAAACGGGGTTTACGCGGCAGGAGGGCGGCGTGCGCTACAACTTCTCCGGTATCTTCGGCGTCGGTCTGGCTTCGGCCGCGGACGCGATGGCCGCCGTCAGGCGCGTCGTCTTCGACGACAAGAGCGCCACGCCGGAGGAATTGCTCTCCGCCATCAAAAACGACTTCGCCGGCGCGGCCAAACTTAAAAAGCTATGCGAAGAGGCGCCGAAGTTTGGCAACGATGATGATTACGCCGATCTTATCGCGCGCGAGACGTCGCATATATTCTGTAAAGAGGTGGTGCAGTATCCCTGCATGCGCGGCGGCTTCTACATCCCGGAACTGCATTCGGTCTCTACGCACGTCTACTTTGGCGAGCTGACGGGGGCCACTCCCGACGGACGCCCCGCGGGCACGCCGTTTTCGGACGGAGCCTCGCCGGTCGGCGGCCGTGACAGAAATGGGCCGACCGCCGCGGTCTGCTCGATGAGCAAACTCGATCACATGGAGGTCCTGCAAGGGGTGCTCTACAACCAGAAATTCTCCCCCTCAGTTCTCAGCGCGCCCAATTCGGCGGCGCTGCTCGCCGATTATGTCCGCGCCTGGTGCGACCTTGGGGGACATCACATACAGTTCAATATCGTATCTTCGGATGACCTAAAGGAGGCGCAGCGCCGTCCGGACGACTACCGCGACCTCATCGTGCGCGTCGCGGGCTACAGCGCCTACTTCGCGGAATTAAACGCCAACACGCAGAACGAAATAATCGCGCGAACAGAATATGAAGAGATGAATTAAGGAGGAGACAGGCATGGAAAGACATCCGCAATACCTGGATCGTATCGACAGACTGAAAGAAAAAGTGTTCGAGACCTACCCGGAGATAGATTTGGAAGACGCGAAGCTGCTCACCCAGAGCTTCCTTGAGACCCAGGGGGAGGCGCTGGTGACGCGCAAAGCAAAGGCCTTCCTCAAACAGTGCCGTGAAAAGAGCGTCAAAATATGGGACGACGAACTCATCGTCGGCAACGCCGGCAGCAAAATACGCGGGGGCATCCTCTCCGCCGACGTCTGCTGGTCCGTCCTCGACCGCGAGCTTGAGACCATCAACACGCGCAAATACGACAAATTCAGGCTGCCGCCCGAAGACAAGAAAGATTTTGAAGAGATCATCCGCCCCTACTGGAAAGGACGCTCCAACTACGAAGAATGGCTCGCGCGCATCCCGGAAGACGTAGCGGCGCTTCGCGACAACGGCGCGCTCTACATCGACAAAAAAGCCGTCCGCGGCTGGGGCGAAGTCACCGCCGGCTACGAATGGTTCATCAAAAACGGCATAGAGGGGCTGCGCGAAAAAATACTTGAACGCAAATCCCAGCTCGACGCGACAGTCCCCGGAGACTACGAAAAAGAAGTCTACCTCGACGCCCTGCTCATAGTCTGCGAAGGCATGGAGACCTTGGCCGCGCGCTACGCGGCGGAGGCCGACCGCCTGGCGGCGCTGGAGAAAAAGGCCGAACGCGCCGCCGAACTGCGCGAAATAGCCGAAACCTGCCGCCGCGTCCCCGCGCATCCGGCGCGCACCTTCCGCGAAGCCATGCAGTCATTCTACTTCTACCAGATCTGCATCTTCATGGAACAAAACGCCGCCGCCTACAATCCCGGACGCATGGACCAATACCTCTACCCCTACTACAAAGCCGACCTCGAAGCGGGACGCCTCACGCCAGAAGAAGCGCAGGAACTATTCGACTGCCTGTGGGTCAAATTCTCCGAACCCTGCCTCTTCCAGGACGAAAAATCGGCGGAATACTCCTCAGGCTACCCCATGTTCCAGAACCTCTGCGCCGGCGGCGTCGACAAAATGGGGCGCGACGCCGTAAACGACCTCTCCTACATGATAATCCAGGCCACCATGGACACGAAACTCTACCAGCCCTCTCTCTCCGTGCGCTACAACATGGCGAAAAACCCCAACTCCTTCCTGCGCAAAATCGTTGAACTGATGGCGATGGGCACCGGATTCCCCGCCTTCCACAACGACGAAGTCGGCATCCGTATGCTCATGAACAAAGGCATCCCCCTGCGCGAAGCGCTCGACTGGAACCCCGGCGGCTGCGTCGAGACCAACCTCGCCGGCAAACTGCGCGCCTACTCCGCCCTGGCCGACATCAACCTCGGCAGCGTAATGGAATTCGTCCTCCTCAACGGCAAATGCCGCAAAACGGGAAAACTCGCGGGAGCGCAGACCGGCGATCCCCTGACATTCGCGTCCTTCGACGACCTCCTGAACGCCGTCAAACAACAGCTCCGTTACGTCATAAAAGTCGTCGTCAAAGCCAGCCACATCATCGACGACATCTGCCTAGAACGCCCGGTGCCAGCCCTCTCCCTCAGCTTTGAAGAATGCGTCGAAAACGCCAAAGACTACGCCTGGGGAGGCGCCAAATACAACACCGGCAACGGCATAATCTGCATCGGCGTCTCCGACCTCATAAACAGCGTCGCCGCCGTCAAACACCTCGTATATGACACAAAAAGCGTCACCATGAAACAGCTCCTCGACGCCCTCGCCGGTGACTTCCAGGACGCGCCGGAAATACACAAAGCCTGCAAAGAGGCCCCCAAATACGGCAACGACGATCCCCGCGTAGACGGCCTCGCGGCGGAACTCTTCGCCTACATCGCCGACGAGATCGAAAGCTACCGCAGCAAATTCGGAGTCATGACCCCCGGCATCCTGCCCGTCTCCGGCAACACCCCCTTCGGCGTCGAAGTGGGAGCCCTGCCATCGGGCCGCCGCGCGGGAAAACCTCTGGCCGACGGCGTCAGCCCCAACGGCGGCACAGACACCAACGGTCCGACCGCTGTACTCAAATCCGTCGCCAACATCCCGCACGACCGCTTCGTCCAGGGCACACTCCTCAACATGAAACTCGACCCGCAGATGATAAACAGCGAAAACGGCATCAACCAGATCATGGCGCTCCTCAAAAGCCTCTGCACCCTCGGAGTCTACCACGTACAATTCAACGTCGTAGACCAGAAAAAACTTATAGAGGCCCAGGCGCACCCGGAAGACTACCGCAGCCTGCTCGTGCGGGTCGCGGGCTACACCGCCTTCTTCGTCGAACTCGGCAAAGAAGTGCAGGACGACATCATAGCGCGCACCGTACAGACAGAAAACGGCGTCTCCTGCGGCTAAAACAATGGAAAAAGGAAACGTGGCCGGAACCGTCCTGCGCATAGAAAAAAGCTCCATCCACGACGGAGACGGACTGAGGACCGTACTCTTCCTCAAAGGCTGCCCCCTGCGCTGCCTCTGGTGCTCCACGCCGGAATCGCAGCGCGGGGCCCCCGAACGGGGCCTCTCGCGCGAAAAATGCACCCTTTGCGGGCGCTGCGTACAAGCGTGCCCGCACGGAGCGCTGAGCAAAAAAGACAATAAAATAACCCATGCCAGAGACAAATGCGCCGGCTGCCTCAAATGCGCCGCCATCTGTCCCGAATCGGCCATAACCCCCTACGGAAAAACCATGACGGCGGCGGAGGCGGTCAAAGAAATCGCCAAAGACGAAATATTCTACTTCCACTCCGGAGGGGGCCTCACCGTCAGTGGGGGAGAGCCGCTCGAACAAAGCGGCTTCGTCCTTGAGATACTTCGCGGCTGCCGCGAACGCGGCATAGACTGCGCCCTTGAAACAAGCTTCTTCGCGGCGTGGGAAAAAATAGAGCCGCTGCTGCCTTACATCAGCCTGCTTCATGTGGACATAAAACACCCCGACGCGGAAAAACACAAAAAACTGATCGGAGTCGACAACCGGCCGATACTGGAAAACATCGGACGCGCCGACGCCTTCCCGCACAACTTCGGCATCGTCGTGCGCACGCCGCTCGTCCCCGGCATAAACGACGCGGACGAAGACATCGCCAAACTCGCGGAAATAGTGAAAAGGCTCAAGAAGCTGCGATTCATGGAATTCCTCGCCTATCACCGCTTGGGAACGGAGACTTACAAAAGACTGGAGATACCTTATCCGCTTGCGGAGGTAAACACGCCCGACGATTCTTATATGCGGCGCAAGGCCGCGATATTCAAAACCGCCGCGGGCGTTGAGGTGAGGATAAACGGCAGGATATTCGAATAAAGCAGATGCCCGCCTCGGTGTGAAGGCGGGCATCTTTTGACATACATGTAATCGTACTGAATCCTATTTATCCATGCGCAGCCTTTCGACGAAGCGCGCGATGCGTGCCATAGCCTCTTTCAGCTCTTCGATGGAATAGGCGTAGGATATCCTTACGTGCCTGTCGCCGCAGGCTCCGAAGGCCGAGCCGGGAACGACGGCGACATTTTCCGCTTCCAGCAGCTTTGTACAGAACTCTTCCGAGCCCATGCCGAACTCGGAGATGTCGGGAAAGACGTAAAAGGCCCCGTAGGGTTCGAAGCAGGGGAGCCCCATCTCACGGAAGGCCTCCATGAGGAAGCGGCGGCGCTGATTGTATGATTCCGCCATCGTGCAGATGTCCCTGTCGCCGTTTTTGAGCGCCGATATCGCGGCGTACTGGCTCATCGTCGGCGCGGACATGATGCCGAACTGGTGTATTTTCAGCATATATTCCATGATATGCGCCGGGCCGCAGGCAAAGCCCAAACGCCAGCCCGTCATCGCGTATGACTTGGAGAAGCCGTTGATCACGATCGTGCGTTCCAGCATTCCCGGCAGCGAGGCGATGCTGACGTGCCGGTCTTTGTATGAGAGTTCGCTGTATATCTCGTCGGAGATGACGAGCAGGTCGTGCTTGACGATGATCGGCACGAGCTTTTCAAGATCTTCCCGCTCCATGATCGCTCCCGTGGGATTGTTCGGGTAGGAGATGAGCAGAGCCTTGGTCTTCGGCGTGATCGCCGCTTCGAGCTGTTCCGGCTGGAGGCGGAACTCCGTTGCGGCCGAGAGTTCGATCGAAACAGGCACTCCGTCGGAGAGCAGGATGCAGGGTTCGTAGGAGACGAAGCAGGGTTCCGGATAAATGACCTCGTCGCCGGGGTTCAGTATCGCGCGCAGCGCGATGTCGATCGCTTCGCTGCCGCCGACTGTGAGGATCATCTCGTGTTTGGGGTCGTATGTCAGGTCGTACTTGCGCTTCATGAAGCGGCCTATCTCTTCGCGCAGCTCGATGAGTCCGGCGTTCGAGGTATAGAAGGTCCGTCCTTTGTGCAGCGAATAGATGCCCTCTTCGCGGATATGCCAGGGCGTGTCGAAGTCAGGTTCGCCGACGCCGAGCGAGATGACGTCCGGTATCTCGTTGGCGATGTCGAACAGGCGGCGGATGCCGGAGGGCTTTATTTTCTTTATTTTGTCGCAGATGAAATCTTTCACGGCGTGACCACCATCCTCATATCTTTTTTCGGAGCCGCGAGCAGTATCCCGTGGTCCTTGTAGCGTACGAGCACGATGTGCGTCGCCGTGCTCTGCACCTCTTCGATCACCGCCAGGCGTGACGATACGAAGTTGGCGATCTCCTTCATCGTCGCCTTTTTGAGGATCACCGAGAAGTCATAGCCGCCCGACATGAGGTAGAGGGACTCGACCTCAGGGTACTGATATATTTTCTCGGCGATGCGGTCAAAGCCCTCACCGCGCTGCGGTGTAACTTTAAGTTCGATCAGGGCGGAGATCTTATCGTCGTCGGTCTTGTCCCAGTCGACAAGCGCGTGATAGCCGCAGATGGTGCGCTCCCTCTCCATTATTTCGATCTCGTTCTTTACCTCTATCACATCCATGCCGAGCATGACGGCTATATCCTTCGCCGTGTATCTGGCGTTCTGCTCAAGAAGCCGAAGTATCTCTTCCCTATGCCTGCTGTCCATCCCAAAATCCTCCGAAAATAAAATTTAACAAAAGCAACAGCAAGGTATCGCCATGAAAGGCCGAAGTCCGGGCTGTGCCTGCGTGCGATATGGATGGCGGCTTTGTTTTTGCCTCTCCAAACTACGCAATATAAGAGATAATTTTGAGTCTTTTGGCCGTAAGAGTCAAGCGCGGATTTAAAAAACCGCGCCGCCGTCAATTATCGAGAACGGCTGGCGTTCCGCCCGTGTCGTTGAGCAGCGTCGCGCTGTTCAACAACACCTCGAGGGCGATCGGCATCGCCTCTTCGTCGAAGTCGAAGCGGTTGTTGTGGTGTCCCGCGGCGGTCGACGCGCCGATCCCCACGTAGGCGGCGAGGCCGCCGTGTTCCTGGACGCGCCGCATGAGCCAGCAGGCGTCGTCGCTTCCGGCCATCGATCTGTATTCCTCCCGCAGAGTTACGCCCTCGGCTCCTTCCGCGGCACTCATTATCAGCGCGGCGAGCTTCCGGTCGCTCTCGGCCGTTATCGTCTCGCCCTGTTTGGAGATGGAGACGTCGACGTCGTACATCTGGGCGGCGCCGTAGATCACCTCTTTCGCCTTCGCGTAGACATAGGCCGCCAGCTCCGCGCTCTCTCCGCGCGTCTCTATCTTCATGTGGGCGTTGGGCGGAACGACGTTGCGTCCCTCGCCGGCGTTGAGGACGCCGACATTGACGCGCGTGGCGCCGCCGGAATGGGGCGATATGGCGTGCATGTTGACCGCCGCGGCCGCGGCCGCGAGCAGCGCGTTTTTCCCGCGCTCCGGTTCTCCCCCCGCGTGGGCGCCGACGCCGCGGAAGTCGGCGTCGAACTTGGTGGAGCAGAGGAAGCCTCCCGTGCCGCCGGAGACGCTGCCGGTGGGCTTTCCAAGGCCGAGGTGCATGGCGATAAAGTAATCCGCGTCGTCGGCGACGCCCGCCATGGCCATCGCGTAACCGCCCCGCACCCCTTCCTCCGCCGGCTGGAAGAGGAGCCGTATCTTTCCGCGCAGGCCGTCTTTTTTCCGCATAAGCATCTCCGCGAGGGCAAGCCCAACCGCGGCGTGTCCGTCGTGCCCGCAGGCGTGCATCCAGCCGGGGTTCACGGATGAGAAGCCCTCACGCTCGGGAAGGTGCTCCGCGTCGTGCGCCTCTTCAGTCTCGACGCAGTCTATGTCGAACCGGAAGACTGTGACGGGGCCCTTTCTGCCGGTGTCGAGCGTGGCCGCGAGTCCGGTGTAAGCTCCGATTTTGGCCAATGTCTTCTTGTCCGCACCCTGCGAAATGGCGCGCGTCCGCTCTTTTTGGGGAACGACGTTATAACCCATGACCTCGTCAGGATCGATAAAATCTTTAGCGAAGCGCACCTTCCATCCGATCTTTTCAAGGATCTCCGCCGCTATCGCGGTCGTTCTGAATTCAGCCCAGCCGCTTTCTGGATATTTGTGGAAGTCGCGGCGGCGCGCCCTCATTTCGTCTTTTATATTCTGCGGTATTGCCATTGTGTCTCTACCGTGCGAGCTCCTTTTCCCATTCTTCCGCTTTGAAGCCGATCAGCACTTTATCCTCCGTGACGGCGATCGGACGTTTGACGAGCATGCCGTCCGCCGCCAGCAGCGTTATCTGTTCGTCTTCGGACAATTCCGGCAGCCTCTTGCTGAGGCCGAGCTCTTTATAGGAGCTGCCGCTGGTATTGAAGAATTTTTTCAGCGGCTGCGCCGAAAGCTTCCGCCAGCTATTTATCTCCCCGGCGGAAGGGTTTTCGGTCTTGATGTTGCGTTCCGTGTATTCGACGCCGTGCTCCTCGAGCCAGTTTTTGGCTTTCCGGCAGGTCGTGCACTGCGGATAACAGAGTAATAGCATGAGATCATCTCCAATTGTTCATAATATTTAAATTATAATATAACCCGGCTGTTTTTTTTGATCGAGACGCAGCGTTTCATAGGCGATTTTGCCGATATGTGCTGCCCGCGGATGGCAAAAAGAGGCTCCCATAGGGGAGCCCCTGGAAGTTTTTAAAGAAGGATGCCGTCTATTTGAGAGACTCGAGCTTTGCCGCCGCCCTGTCGAGGCAGGCGTCCGAGAAATATTCGATGTTTCCCGCGTCGCACAGCGCCGCGATCTCAGGGGCGAGCGGTATCTCGCCCAGAAAATCTATCCCGTATTTTGCCGCCGTCTCGGCGGTCCTGCCCTCTCCGAATATCTTTATCTTTTTGCCGCAGTCGGGGCATTCGATGTAGCTCATGTTCTCAATGATGCCGAGGATGGGGATATCCATCTCTTTCGCCATGCGCAGCGCTTTTTCCACGATCATCGAGACCAGTTCCTGCGGCGATGAGACGATGATTATCCCGTCCACGGGCAATGACTGGAATACTGTAAGCGGCACGTCGCCCGTTCCCGGAGGCATGTCCACAAAGAGAAAATCTTCGTAACTCCAGATGACGTCGCTCCAGAACTGCTTGACGACGCCGGCGATGGCAGGGCCGCGCCAGATGACCGGCGTAGCCTTATCCTCAACGAGAAGGTTGACCGACATCATGTCGATGCCGCCCTTTGACTGCTGTGGCAGTAGCCCCGATTCGTTGGCGGAGGCAAGCGTTTCCACGCCAAACATCTTCGGTATCGAGGGCCCCGTTATGTCCGCGTCGAGTATGCCGCATTGATTGCCCCTCTTCTGCATCGCGGAAGCCAGAAGCGAAGTGACGAGCGATTTCCCGACTCCGCCTTTGCCGCTGACGATGCCGATCACCCTTCTGACATTGCTCAGCGGGTTCGCCGGCACGCTGAAATCCGGTTTCTCCGCCTCCGCACACTTCTGCTCGCAGCTGCCGCAGTCGTGTGAACAGCTTTCCTGAGTCATATTGCGCATCTCCTTTAGCGATTTTTGGAAGAGCCGCCACCGTCCCGCATCTTCCCGCGAGGGAGGCCGCCTCTTTTTTCTACTGAATATTAGTGATAAACGGGAAAAATGTCAAATATAGTCAGAAAACGGAGAGGGCAGCCGCGCCTATTTACCGGGCCGCTCTAAAAGGGGCTCCTTTGGACGACAAAAAAGCGCGGCTTTGCGCCGCGCTTTCATGGTAATGATTATCTTTGCCGGGGTACGGTTACTCTTTGACGCCTACCATTACGTCCGATGCCTTCACAATGGCGGACACGGCCTTGCCGGGCGCGAGCGCGAGCTTCTTCGCGCTGGCCATGGTGATGATCGAGGTGACCTCTTCGCCGCCCTCGAGCGTAACTTCGACTTCACAGTTGACGGCTCCTTCGATCACGGCTTTAACTACGCCCTTGAGCTGGTTGCGGGCCGAGAGTCTGAGTCCGCCGCCGCATTCGCCGATCATGACGTTTGAAGCCTTAATGACCGCGTAGGCCTCGCCGCCCTCTTTGAGGCCGAGGTTCTCGCAGCTGGCGCTTGTTATGATCGAGGTCAGCACCGTGCCCTTTTCGAGGCGAAGCGAAACTTCGTTATTGACCGCGCCCTGCTTGACGGATGCCACGGTCGCCTTTAATTGATTGCGTGCGCTTAAGAACATTTGTTGTTCCTCCTTGTCGTTATATCAAATCATATCGATATTATTATATCGGAAAACTGCTTTTGTGCAACATTTTGCTTTAGAAAATTATTTTATCCGGGTGGCTCTCGTCGAGTTGAGGATCGCGAGCAGCGCGACGCCGACGTCGGCGAAAACAGCCTCCCATAGCCCCGCGAGCCCGGCGACGCCGAATATGAGGAATATCCCCTTCACGCCGAGAGCCATAACGACATTTTCCCAGACGATGGCACGCGTCTTCTTCGCGATGCGCAGGAGGTCGGCCACCTTTGCCGGAGAGTCGTCCAGTATAACGGCGTCGGCTACCTCTACGGCCACCTGAGATCCGAAGCCTCCCATCGCGATGCCGGTTTCCGAGGTTACGAGCACGGGGCCGTCGTTGACGCCGTCTCCGACGTAGATCGTCTTCTTTGTGTCGCCGCGGCAGATATCCTTCAGCGCGTCGACCTTGTCGCCGGGCAGCAGATCTGCCTTGTATCCGTCGAGTTTTAGCTCCTTCGCTACGCTCTCCGCCGTATCCTCGCGGTCGCCCGTCAGCATATAGACGCCCTTGATGCCGAGCCTGCGCAGCTCCGCAACGGTCGCGGCCGCCTCCGGGCGGATGGAGTCGGCCACAACCATCGAACCCATGTATCTGCCGTTTTTCATTACGTGCACTATGGTGCCGTGTTCGTCTATCTCCGGTACGGCAACGCCGAAATCTTCAAGCAGCGCGGCGTTGCCGGAGGCGACCGTATCCTCTCCGAGGCGGCAGACCATTCCCTTGCCGGGTATCTGCGTGATCGAAGCCCCCGGGGGAACGGCCCGTTCGCCGGCGGCGGCCATGATCGACTTCGCCACGGGGTGAGTGGAGCCGTTTTCCGCCAGCGCCGCCGTCTCAAGCAGCTCCGTTTCGCTCACGCCGGAGGCCGGCAGGATCTTTGCGAGCTTGAAGCGCCCGTATGTGAGCGTGCCGGTCTTGTCAAATATGGCGATGTCGACGCTGCCGACGGCGTCAAATACATTGGCCCCTTTTACAAGAATGCCGTTTTTGGAGGCCGCGCCGATGCCCCCGAAGTAGCCCAGCGGTATCGAAATGACGAGCGCGCAGGGGCAGGAGATGACGAGCAGGACGAGCCCGCGGTAGATCCATTCATGCCACGTGCCGTATCCCGCGAGCGGGGGCAGCGTCATCACCGCGGCGGCGAGAAAGAATACCGCGGGGGTGTACCATTTGGAGAACCTTGTGATAAAGCGCTCCGTCGGCGATTTGCGCTCCACGGCGTTCTGCACCATCTCAAGCATCCGCGCGATCGTAGAATCCTCGAACGGCCCCGCCGCCTCGACGAGCAGCAGCCCGTCAAGCGACAATGTGCCTCCGTGCACCTCGCCGCCCGGGGATGCCGTGGTGGGCATCGATTCCCCGGTGATCGCCGAGGCGTCTATCTGCGAGACGCCGCTTATCACATGGCCGTCTATCGGGATTATTTCTCCGGGAAGCACCTGCACGACGTCTCCCTTTACGATCTCCTTAGGGTCCCGTTCAACGATCCTGCCGCCCGCGACGATGCGCGCCGTCAGCGGTTTTTGTGCGAGCAGGGCCTTTATCGAGCGGCGGGAGTTGGAGGAAGCGCGTTCCTGAAAGGCCTCGCCGAGTCGGTAAAAGAGCATCACCCCGACCGCCTCCGACATTTCGCCGATGGCGACGGCGGCGAGCGTCGCGCCTCCCATCAACGTGAACTCGTTGAAGACGTCTCCCTTGAAGAGGGCTTTGAGGGCTGTTTTCAGAACGGGAACGCCGGTCGCGAGATAGAGGGCGATAAAGACGGCGCTGAAAAGCCACTCCGGCATTATCTCCGGCGCGAGCTCCTCCAGCACGAGCGCGGCCAGAAATATCGCTCCCGCCGCGGCGAGGAATGTTATCTCGCGGCGGAACGACGCCCGCTGTTCCCTCTCATCAATCTCGTTCTCGCTGAATATGTCGTCAAGCGCATGGCATGAGGCGCAGGCGCAGCCGCTGTCGTGCCCGTGGACATGATGGGCCGCGTTTCCATGGCGGCCGCCGCACTCAGGGTCCCGGCAGTCATGCCCGCAGCATTCGTGGTCGTGTTCGTGATGATGTTCGTGGTTCATACTCTGTCCCCGTCTCCTGTGAAAAGGGCCGCCTCCCGGCGGCCCCGCGGATTTTATGCAAATTCTATCGTATCTCCGGCCTTGACCTTGCCGCCTTTTATCACCTTGGTGAAGATGCCCTTTTTCGGCATTATGCACTCGCCGGTCTGCTTGAAGACTTCGCAGTGAGAGTGGCATTCCTTGCCGATCTGCGATACCTCGAGCAGCGTCTCGCCGACCTTGAGCATATCGCCGATCTTGAGCTGTCCCAGGTCGAAGCCCTCGGTGGTAAGGTTCTCGGCGAAGCTGCCCGGCACGAGATTCGGCAGCTTTGCCATCATCGTGCGGATATCTTCCATCGAGATCAGGCTCACCTGGCGGTGCATGAAGCCCGCGTGGGCGTCGCCCTCCAGGCCGATCCCCTCGATGAGCCTGCCTTCGCCGATCTCATGCTTTATCATGCCCTTTTGCGGGGCGCTGCATACCGCGATTATCCTGCCTTTTTTATTCTGCAACACGGTGATCCTCGCCTACGAAACGCTCTTCTTCCTCTTCCTCGTGTCCGCCGCAGGCGCCGCCGCAAGCCGTGCAGTTGCCCGGGAACGAGAGCCCCTCGGGCAGCTTTCCGTCCCGGCGCATATAATAGTCGGCCACCGCCGCCTGGATGCCTTCCTGCGCGAGCAGGGAACAGTGAAGCTTGACGGGAGGCAGTCCGCCTAGAGCCTCCGCGACGTCTTTGTTGTTTATCTTCAGGGCCTCGGCGATCGTCTTGCCCTTCGCGAGCTCCGTCACCATCGAGCTGGTGGCGATCGCCGCCGCGCAGCCGAAGGTCTCGAACCTGATATCCTCTATCACCTCGGTCCCGGGGTCGATCTTCAGATAAATCTTCATTACGTCTCCGCAGGTGGGATTGCCGACCTCGCCGATCGCGTTCGCGTCGTCTAGTTTGCCTGCGTTGCGCGGATTCATGAAATAATCTACCACTTTCTGGTTGTACATGACCTCATCTCCTATCCGGGTTACTTTTTATAAAAGGGAGACATCGCGCGGAGCTTCTCCACGATCGCGGGGAATTTCTCAAGCACATAGTCGATATCTTCTTTTGTAGTATCATGGCTCATCGTCAGGCGTACCGAACCGTGGGCCGTGGTGTGGTCAAGCCCCAGCGCGAGCAGCACGTAGCTCGGCTCAAGGCTGCCGGAGGTGCAGGCGGAACCGCTTGAGGCGGCGATCCCAGCCGCGTCGAGCAGCAGCAGCATCCCCTCGCCCTCGATATACTTGATCGTAAAACTGGTATGGAAGGGCAGCCTGTCGTCGCCCACAGCCCCCGTAAGATGTGACTCCGGTATCCTCGAAAGGACGCCGTCGATGAAATAATCGCGCAGCCGCGCAAGCTTCTTGTCGTCGCCGCGCGCGAGGCGCTCCTTTGCGATCTCCGCCGCCACGCCGAAGCCGACGATCCCCGGAACGTTTTCCGTGCCGGAGCGGAGGCCGAACTCCTGGCCGCCGCCGTGGAGGGTCGGTATCAGCTTGATGCCTTTGCGGACATAGAGAGCGCCGAGCCCCTTGGGGCCGTACATCTTATGCGCCGCCATCGTCATCATGTCGACCGGAAGCTGCTGGATGTCGATCATGATATGTCCCGCCGCCTGTACGCCGTCGACGTGGAACATCACGCCGCGGCGGCGGCATACCTCGCCGAGCTCTTTCACCGGCTGGATCGTGCCGATCTCGTTGTTGGCGAACATGATCGTCGCCAGTATCGTCTCGGGGCGGATCGCCGCTTCCAGGTCGGCGGGGGAGACCATCCCTTTATCGTCGACGGGGAGTATCGTATATTCAAAGCCCATCTTTCCCAGCCATTTAACGGTGTCGAGGATGGCGTGATGCTCGACGGCGCTGGTTATGATATGGTTTCCCCGCCCCTTTTCCTTCAGCGCCCAGGCCGCGCCTTTGATAGCCAGGTTGTCGGCCTCGCTGCCCGCGCCGGTGAAAATGATATCGGAGGGCTTCGCGTTGATCAGCGCCGCCACCTGCGCGCGCGCGTTATCCACCGCCGCGCGCGCCTCGCGTCCGAACTTGTGAAGGCTGTTGGGGTTGCCGTATTTCTCCGAGAAGTAGGGGAGCATCGCCTCCGTTACTCTTGGGTCCACCTTTGTCGTTGCCGAATTGTCAAGATATACTTCGCGTGGTGCCATGCCTGTTCACCTCATAAAGTTTAATTTTTAATTCTCTTGCCGCACCAGCAGTCGGGCCGGTGGCAGCTATTGTCTGACTGATTGACAAGGTCCTGAAAGGTCGTACCGTCATAGACGACCTCAAGGGCCTCCCTTGCCTTGTCCCAGAGCGGCCGGAAGACGCAGTCCTCATAAAGCGAGCAGTCGTCCTCCATGCGCGTTCCGCACTCCACCGGGCCCAGCGGCCCCTGAATGAAGCGTATCACCTCGCCCACCGTGATCGCATCGGCAGGCTTCGCAAGAAAATATCCGCCGTCCTTGCCGCGCGCGGAATCGACGACGCCGGCGCTCTTCAGGCTGCTCAGAATATTCTCGAGAAAGCGGACGGGGATATTCTGAGCCTCGGCGACCGCGCCGATCTTGCACGGCCCCTCCTGCTGCCGTCGCGCGAGCTCGTATATCGCTCTCAAAGCGTATTGACATTTTTGTGTGATCGCCATAATCCTCACCTTCTCTACCAACTTAGTGTAGATTACAGCGCGCCGATATATTTGTCAAGACGTAAAACAGCTTTCCTGTCATTTCTTAATTATAAAAATTCCTTCTCTTCGCCACGTTCCCGTATTTGCCGGATTCCTACCCATTTTTTACCCGCATACTACCCGTTGGGGTGGGGCGGATCCGGCGTCTTTTTGATAGATTGATTTTAACGGCTGGTTCATATAATAAAAGGGGGAAGAGAAAATTGAGGAAAACGCAACAGATGAAAGGGTTCAAGTTTTTGCGGTTTTTTATGGCGGTTATCGCGCTGCTCGGCTTTGCTGCCGCAGGCGCTGTTGGAGCAAATGGGATAACAGAGCTATTTGCCAACGGTACCGCAAAGAGTACGGATGCTATGGGTATTGCGAATCGTTACTTTGGCGGCAGCCAAGGCAGAACGGTGGCATCCGCCGATCTGACGGTGACCAATCAGGTTGGTGAGGTCTACGGCGGAGGCAAGGCCAAAGGCACCGAAGCGCCAAATGATTCAGGAGTGACTGGTGATACGGTAGTCTATCTCGCCGCGACGGCGGTCTCCAACGGAGCCATATACGGCGGCGGTCTTGCTGAATACGGCACTCACGCTGTCGGCGGCAATACGCGTATCGCGATGAAGACACCGGCAAAGCCGACCTTTCTTTACGGCGGCGGAAAGGCTTATCCCGATTATGACGGAGAAGGCGGATATGTCGCGGGGAATTCCATCGTCAATGGAAACACCACTATCGAGATAACTAATGGGACAATCCTGCATACGGCCCATCTTGCGGTTATGGGCGGAGGCGAAGCCTGGTCGGGAGGTATGGCTACGGTTGAGGGAGACACAAATATACTCATTTCCGGCGGTTCTTTCGGAGACCCAGGATATGTTCCTGATCCCGAAGCAGTGTTCGATCTGGACTTTTGCAGTATTTACGGAGGCGGCGTCGCGTACAGCGACGCGTCCGCGAATGTAAAGGGCAATACTAACATCACCATATCCGGCGGCACGTTCTATAGAATTCCAATCTTTGGCGGCGGCATGGTTTACCACGGACACACAAACGCCGCGGCAAATGTCGAAGGCAACGCGACTATTACGATTAAAGGCGCGGCCGGTCTCGCAACGATAGGAGGCGCAAAGTTCATTCGCGGCGGCGGCAACCCCGGTGAAGACGCCGAGAGCAACAACAGCGCCGAGGTAAAGGGCACGAAGAGCCTGGTATTTGACGGCGTAGGCACCGGCACGGTAAATGCTGATATAAAGGACTTTGACGTTGTCCTCTTCAGAGGGACGAACGCCGTTACCTTCGCGAAGGTCATCAGCGCTGATGTAAAGAAGGTTAAAATCGAAGGTACCTTCACGGAAGATGCGACAGTACTCATACTGGCGGATGGCAGCCATAAGCCTGAGGTCGACACAACGGGAGCGCAGACGGAATGGGACGGCCTAAAGCTGATCGCAAAGGGCGGCTCGGGGCCGACCCCGACCGACGATCCTGCCAAGCCGGCAAAGCCGGTCTTTGACGAAGAGACGGAAAAAGCTCTCTCCGGCGACGTAGCCGCCGAAACACCGGCGATACCGGCGAATGTCGGCGCGGCCGTGGTTTTGCTTGAAGGAACGGGAATTACCGCTGCGGATCTTGAGAGCGACGGCGCTGGACAGCCAAGACTGACGGAAGAGGCGGTAAAAAGGGCGGATACGGCGGTAACAAAAGTATTCGCGCTTCCCGTCTTCAGCGCGACGCTGTCAAACGGCGCAACGGCTAAGATATTAAGCTGCGCGTTTGAAGTGAGCGGTAGCCAGCTTCTCGCGGCGACGCCGGAAGAGGTTAAGCTGCTCAAAGTCAAAGGCACGCAGGAGCCGCTTTACTTTAACTACAGCGATACCGCGGAAGACTTCAAAACAGGCGGCGCCTTCACTATTCAGAAAGCGGACGACACGATCGCGGCGAGGGCGGGAGCCATAGACACGGAGGCAAAATACAAGGTTACCCTCTTTATCGAGGATAACGGAGCTTACGACCTGGATGGTGCGGACGCAAAGATACTCGACCCATGCGCACTGGTGCTTCCGGATCCTGAGCCGTCAGGAAGCTCAAGCGGCTGCAATTCCGGAGCCTTCGCGCTGGCGGCGCTGCTAGGCGGCGCTATACTGGTACTTAAAGGAAAGAGATAGGTTCAGACGGGACCGGGACGCCCCTCTTGCGTCCCGGTTTATCCATTATAAAGTAGAGTTGAGGAGTGATATGGGTGTACGGCAAAAAATGGGGAGGAAGGGTAGTTTTATTGGTAGTTTTGTTTATCTCTCTTTCCGCCGCCGCCATTGCCGGCGTAAGCGATAAATTCGCCGGCGGAGAGACTAAAGACACTGGGCAGATGGATGTCACATCGGCGGACCGCGCCTTCGGAGGCGCTCGCAACGCCGCGGTGGAAGAGACTAACATCAGCCTCTCCTCTGGCGGGGCCGGCGCTATTTTTGGAGGAGGCCTCTCGGAGGAAGGGGACAGCGGCGCGGCGGTCAAAGGTCTCGCGAGGTTAAATATTGATGCGGGAACGGTGGAAGATGTGGCTATGGGTGGCGGTGTCGCTGAGGGAGATGACGCCTATGCACCGGTGGGTGATGTCAGGATAGCCATGGGCGGCGAAGCGAGCGTGAACGGTACTTTGTTGGGCGGCGGCATGGCCCAAGGTGTCGGTGCCCGCGCGCCTGTTTCGGGCGATGTCAATATTGAGATAACGAGCGGCTCGATGCCTACCACGGCCCATGTGGCCATTGCCGGCGGCGGCTCTGCCTCAGCTCCCGGCAATGGCATAAACCCTCCCGCTGATATAGCCGACGCTACGGTGCATGGCAATACCAGTATCCTTATAAGCGGCGGAAACTTTGGAAGCGGGTATACGTATATATGCGGCGGCGGAGCGGGTGAGTCGTTTGGAAGATCGGACGTCAAAGGCAATGCCAGCGTGACGATAGAGGGCGGCGCCTTTAACAATACCGCCGTTATGGGTGGCGGCATGATAAAGCCGAGCCGCGAGTATTCATCCGCTAATGTGGGCGGGGACACGTTTGTGATCCTCTCCGGCGACAAGGCTCTTGGTGCGGCGGGCGGGAATAGTTGAACTTCGCGGCGGCGGCCTGGTCTACGGAACACAGGATAACTCCTCCGCGAAGGTTGCTGGGACAAAGCACCTTGTCCTGAACGGCGTAGGCGAAGGAACCATTGCCTCCACGCTATACGACGTGGATATTCTGATCATAAAGGGTGAATGTTCCGTTGCTCTCACCAACCCCTCAACGGGCATGTGGGCCGCGAAAAAAGTACGCGCCGAGGGCAAGTATATGGGAGGCGAGGCGCTGCTCACTCTGACAAGACCTACGACCCCGGGGCAGGAAATGTATTGGCCGGCTATAGACGAAAGCGGCTCTCCTCTTAGGTGGGATAAGCCAAAAAATTTGCTTGTGGCGGCGGAGATCGACCCTACCAAATGGCCGGATTACAGTGAAGATATCGAAAACGCGCTCAGCGCCGATGTGAGCCCACTGCTTCCCGTCATTCCGCCCACCGTGGCCAGCGCCGACGAGCTGCTCCCCGCCTTCGCATCGGCTGACTTTGACACCGGCGATGGCTATCCGAGGCTCAGCGTGGATGTGGTGCTAAAAGCCGCGAAAGGTGAAAAGTTCAAGGCAGCCTTCTCGCTGCCGGTGTTCACGGCAAACCTGCCCGCTGACAAGACGGTGGCGGCCTGCGCCTTCGTAGTCAGCAGCGCGGACCTGCTGGCGGAGAAGGCGGGAGCTGTGAATATACTTAAAGTGAAGAGCCCCACAGAGGCCCTCTCCTTCAAGTACAGCGCGGATGTGGCGGACTTGAAGAAGGGCGGCTGCTTCACGATACAGAAAGATGGCGATAAAGCGATTCTAGCGGCTGACGCGCCTCTTACGGATAACAGATACAAGGTGACGTTGTTCATAAAAGATAACGACGGTAATAACGGCACAGATGCCGGCAAGTTCGACCTTGACCCAGCACAGGGCAAGATCCTCGACCCCTGCGCTATAGTTGGCAAGAAGACGGAGCCTCCGACTCCGCCAACGCCTCCGACTCCGCCCTCCGGTGGTTCGAGCGGCGGATGCAGCGCGGGAGCCTTCGCGCTGGCGGCGCTGCTTGGCGGTGCATTACTGGTATTTAAAGAAAAGAGATAGGTCCTTAGCGTCTCTGATTCTGGGGCGGCGCAAGCCGCCCCCCC
>OGYB01000341.1_pt1 | contig 34047 bp, 44 predicted proteins | sample 1576421 | NCBI WGS metagenome assembly OGYB01 (sample SAMEA3541577, study PRJEB24748) | human gut metagenome | biome: human gut; feature: human-associated habitat; material: faeces | place: China | collected 2012
TTTAACGCACTACAAAAATAACTATTTAGGTCAAGAAATCAAAAGGAAAGGAGGCGATAATGAGTGATCTAGGATCATTAATGACAGCCTCCCGGATCCTTCAGGAAGGTGTAAACTCACCAGTGCAACAGTTGCGCAAAGAGATTGATCTAATGCGATCAGAGTTGACCTGGTACGCTCAGAAGTACCCTGACGCTGACACAACCAAGCGTTGGGATCGGCTTCATAAGCTAGAGATCATCTGCCAATCAATTGAAGCTTGCGAGCCGATCGGCCTGATGAAGACGATCCGCACAAAGCTGGCTGAAGCAAAGAAACATAAATTCGATCCGGATTGCGCTTGTATCTGGTTGCCATTATCTCCGGTTGTTGGTGATATCCTACATGCTCGGCCGGCTATCATCGACCTGGTTGGATGGGATATCAGTAGCCCGTATGATTACGACCATGTAGGGGAAGCCAATACCGGCGGCTTTATTTGTTCCGATACGGATGAGGAGGGCCGCCAATATGGTAACTAATGCTTTAGGCACTCAAATAGAGAATCTTCTTCTTGAAAAGAAAAGTATCATTCGAGGTGACGAGCTTTTGCAAATGGATATAGACACTATTCCTATGTTATTCGTTGATCTCATTCCGCAATCGGGACTGGTTGCCGAGGTCGGAGCCTCTGACACAGGGAAATCTATGCTTTATCGGCAAATGGCTATTTCGATAGTCAAGGGGACGGACTTTCTAGGCTTCAAATATTCCGGTAGATACCGAAGTGTCGTTTTTGTCGCTACCGAGGACGATGCGCAAGCAACAGCTTTCCTACTCAGGAAACAGAATAAGACAATGAAAATGACAATAGAAGATGCCAGGAGGATCCGGTTTATCTACGATGAGGATAATGTCGGAGAAGCTATAAGAAAAACACTTACAGAAGAACCGGCAGACGCTGTAATCATAGATGCTTATTCAGATGTGTTTACTGGTAAAGATGCAAAAGACTCTACCCAAACCCGGCAATTTCTGAACGAATATGGTAAGATAGCTAAAGACTTCGGTTGTTGTGTTGCTTTTTTACATCACACAGGTAAACGAACAGAAGATTTAGCCCCGTCAAAAAATAATGCAGTTGGCTCCCAAAGTTTTGAGGCTAAAATGAGGCTTATGTTTGAATTTCGTGTAGACCGCGAACGAGATGACGTAAGACATCTTTGTATCGTAAAAGGTAACTACTTACCAGCTGAAGCAAAAAAATCCTCCTACGTGCTTAGAATGGATGAAAATTTCTGTTTCTCTGCAACTGGTGGACGCATGCCGTTTGAATTACTTGCTAAAGATCAGCCGAAAGATGGATTGAAAGAAAAAAATCCAGCAGATATTGATCAAAGCACTCATTTTGCTTTTCTTCGGATTGCAGCAGCATTGCCGATTACGAAGACTGCACTAAAAGATCCGACTTGCAAAGAGTTCGACATTAGCGATAAGACGGCGCGTAAATTCATAGATTATTATATCGACAAAAAGTTTATAACAAAAGTAGAATCAACAGGGTATGACAAGTATCAATTTATGGCAGAACAACTGCCCTTTTAGAAGAGAGGTAGGTACGTACCTTGCTACCTTACCCCACTTGAAAAAAAGTAGGGTAGGTAGGTACACCCCCTTTAGGGGGTACTACCCTACCTTACTTTTTCTGTTACCCTGGTTTTGTACCCTAAATAAAAGTGACATGAAAGAATATTTTAAAACAACAAATATTATAACCAAGCTTACCGGATTGGATTTGGTTCGAAAAGCAATCGCTATTGTTCCGAAGGAGTTTGTTGATGATTTTCTATTTGATGAAGAATGGATAAAAAGAAACTTACAGCGAGGAATATTTTATTTATCTATTAACCGATCGTGGAAACTTGACTGGTCATATTATCGGATATATCAAAAAGAACTTGATCTGTATAATGAAGATGGGCCACCGGACACAGAGGTAGATGCTGATACTTTTCTTTTCCTGCTGAGAGGCTTATACAGGATTGTTTCACCAAACAATAAAAGCGATGACAATTGAGGTAATATACGGCACCATCCCGGCGAAGTCGAACAGCTATACAGTCGGTCGGGTAAACGGTCGGCCTTGCATAGTCAAGTCGAATGAGATGAAAAAGTACGAACGAAGCTTTATTAAGCAGTGTACACTTTACAAGGCCAGGAATATATCGACTCCCTTTCGCTTTATTGTAGACGTGTATTATCCGGATCATACCCACGACTTGGATAACAGCTTAAAAGGAGTGCTGGACTGTCTACAATACGTTGGAGCCATAAGCAACGATAATCTCTGTATTGAGATCCTGGCGAAACGGCATTATGATAAGTACCGACCTCGGATCGAGTTCTCAATCGAAGAGATAAACGAACAAAAGAATATTTTCAAATAATTAATTATCAAAGTTATGACAGAAGAAAGATTTAATGAATTAGTAGGCAAGTATGGCCGTGAAAGCGCACAAAGTATCAGAGATGCAGCTAATCAAGTAAAATCAGCGAATGGACAGAGTGTAGCAGGCATGATCAACGAGGGTACTCGTTCTATTGTAGGTGATTTTAAATCGAGCGTTGAACCCCTAGAAGACCAAAAAGCGACAGAAGACGAGTGTAAATCGATTGCAGACTTCATAAACAAAGGAACTGTTGACATTCTCAAATATCCAACGGCAGAAGCTCGAGAGGCTTTAGAACGAGGGCAAACAATAAGGGAATTGCAAGCAAAAATCAAGGGAGAGTAATGTGTTTATTCCGGGCAGGTCTGCGTTGGATGATCTGCCCGGTGATTCTAAATAAATCTATTTTAGATATGGGAAAGAAAAAAGGAACAGCAAAAACCGGAGGACGGAAAGCAGGAACGCCCAACAAAATAACCGGAACGGTTAAAGAATGGATCCAGAAAGTTATCGATGGCAACCGCCAACAGTTTGAACAGGATTTATCAGAACTGGATGCAGGGGAACGGGTGAGAGTAATTTCCAACCTATTGCAGTACGTTACACCAAAGATGCAATCAGCAAGTCCAGAAGAAATACTGGAGGCCGAATATCGGAAACTATCCGAATTGATGGACGCTGCACCGGATGAGGTTGTAAGCGAGATTGTGGAACGAATTGAAAGGCTAACCAATGACAGAAAAAGAGAGACAACAAAAGATTGATATCATATTAGGTACAATAAAAGAAAAAGTAGAATATCCAGATATTCCCGTTCGTATGTGGATTGTTGCAGCAACAGGCAAACCGGGTGAACCAGACTTTGAGAAATGGTTGCAGATATGCACGCAATATGTAGATGCCTACTACAAAGAAACTGGAAAGCGTGATACTGATTCCTCTTTTGCTGAATATGTGAGAAAGTACGGAAGGAGGGAATATGAATAACAATATATTAAGTCTACCTGATGATATTGTAGGTAAAGTAATCAAAGAGTTGTATGCAGAATATGAGAAGAATCTACGTAATATGTTCAGCAATGCTAAGTCAGAGTTATCGATCACTCCCAGGCAAGTGGTAGAAGTCTTACACCGGCATGACCTGGAAGAGTATGCGACACAGGTGTATATTCTTTTCGGCGGTCTATATGCCGGTTGTGCCAGTAATGTTGGTAGCGTGATTCAAGAAGTCAATGCCTGGGTATTAGCTTACCATATGGCAGATGAACTTCATATTGATGTTTCCGAAGTCGATCCAATTAAAGCGTTAGCATATTATGAGCGTAAAGGTTGATGTATCAGGATTGGATGAAGCGTTTGAAGAATGGGAGTCAGATATCTGGGGTACAGTCGCAGAAGCCGGACTGGATGCAGTTAAGTACGCAAAGGAACATGGAGAATACAAGAATCGGACAGGACGTTTAAGAAATGCTCCCGGTTATGCAGTAGTTAAAGACGGTGAGATCATTAAACTGGAGGTTCCGACCGATGGCAACCATCCGGAAGCCAGGAAAGAGACAGAGAACTTTTTGCTTTATGGTAAAAGACCTCAGAACGGTTTGATACTGGCTGACGGAATGAAATACGCTAGCTTCGTGGAAAGTAAAGGGTTTGATGTCCTCTCTGGGGCTGCGCTTCATGCAGATAGTGAGTTAGAAAGAAAATTAAGCAAATAAGTAAAATTAAAAGTATGGCAGGATTAAAATTTACATTCGAAGCCGATGTTAATAAAATTCGACAAACCAGGCAGGAGATAGAGAAATTAAAAAAAGAAATGATTTCACTTCCAGAAAAGTCACCTCTATTAGACAACCTGAGTAAAGAGTTTCAGAAGTTAAAGAAAGAGTACGAATCGTTAGCCGAAAAGATGGCGAAAATTCAATTAGCTTTTAGAAACGCAATGAAAGCTGAGGAGATGGCCGAAGAATTGAAAAAAGTCACCCAGCAAACCGAAGAATCGACCAATAGCTTTGTTAAACACGCTGATTCTCTAGAGGAATTAGGGAGGCAATCCAAGCTATTAACAAAGGAGTGGCTTTCTATGTCAGAGGCACAGAGAAAATCTGAATCCGGACAAGGTGTAGCCAGTCAGATAGCAAGCCTTAACGGCCTGCGTAAACTGGAAGCCGACGGACTTCGCGCCTTGCAGAAAGAGTACGTAAACACACAGAAAGTTCAGGCACAGCAAGAAGGTAGTATAACATCACTCCGGGCACAGCTTTCCCGCTTAACAGTGTCTTATGATGCTTTAGGGCGTGCGGAGAGAAATGGTGCTTACGGCAAGGAATTACTTAATAGCATCCAGACCGTCACTAAAGAACTTTCAGATGCAGAACAAGCCTCTATGCGCTTTCAGCGGTCTGTCGGGAACTATGCTTCCGGATGGAATGGATTGAGCGTACAAGTTCAGCAGGTAGCCAGAGAGCTTCCTTCTTTGGCTGTTGGAGCGAATACCTTCTTTTTGGCCATCTCAAATAACTTACCAATGCTTGCCGACGAGATTTCGAGGGCAAAGAAAGAATATCGGTCTTTGATAGCTGAGGGAAAGAACGCTACACCGGTATGGAAGCAGCTTGTATCTTCATTGGTAAGCTGGCAAACAGCTTTAGTTGCTGGAGTGACTATCCTTTCATTATATGGCAAAGAGATTGTTTCCTGGGTTGGTTCTTTGTTTACAGCAAAGAAAGCTTTATCAGAAACCTTTCAATCATTAGAAGATTATCAAAAGAAAGTCAGTGATACTTCCGGATCTGTTATCGCTACCCTGGAAAAACTATCTGAAGGCTGGAAACAGTTAGGCGGTAACCTTGATGCACAGAAAAAGTACATTCGGGAAAATAAGGACGCAATAGCTAGCCTGGGTGTTTCTATTACTGACGCAGCAGAGGCCGAACGTATTTTCAGTTCTAATAAAGATACGTTTATACTGTCGATCATGGAGAGAGCGAAAGCAGCCGCAGCAATGGATCTCGCAGCCGAACAATATAAGAAAGCTATACAAAAGATGATGGAAGTAGACACCATGCCGGATAAATCATCTCAGTTCATCCAGACAAGTAGCTTTGGTACGGGATATTATATCGAAACAGATAACCTAAAAAAGAAAAGAACACAAAAAGAGGCAGATGATCTGTTTAATGAAGGATCCGAGCTAATCAAAAAATACGCTCAATTCTCCGATGAAGAACGAAAAGCATTAGAGTCTATCGGCATAAAGACTACTGAAACAATGATTGAAGGTTCAGTAGAAGCAATAGAAGCCGCCATTGCCCTCAAACAACAGTCATTGAAGAAGGTTACCGATCCGAAAGAATATAAGCGTATAGAAGCTGAAATAAAGGCAGAACAAGCGAAATTGAAAGCCATTACCGGTGAAAAAGAAAAGCTTCAGCCCTACGTCGATACTTATGGCCAGGCTCAGGAAGTTGAAAAATCGGCTCAAGCAGTTAAAGACGCTGTACGAAAAACAGAATTAAATATCAGGCAACAGGGAATTGACCTCCTGGAAGAAGGATCGGAAAAACAACTGGAACAAATACGCCTCAACTACGATAAACGCAAAGATGAGATCGAAAAGCAGGAACGAGAACTCCTTCGGAAGATGCAGGAAGAAGAGCGTAAAAAGTGGGAAAAAGATAACCCGGATTACAAGAAAAAGAACTTGCAGTTCACACCTACAATCACATCACTAACACCGGAGCAGAAGAAGCAATTCAACGAAGAATATTCTTTGGCTTTACAAAAGCAAGAGAAGGACACACAAAATTTGTTGAATAAACTTCTTGAGAAATACCGTGATTATGATGCTCAACGAACTGCGATCGAGGAACAAGGGAGTAAAGATATAGCCATCTTGCAGGCTCAAAGAACGGATGCTAACGCAGAAGAGATAGACCGGGCAATTGCAATCGCTCAGGATAAAATAAAAGAGGGGATCCAGAAGATAAATGATACAGAAGCGGCAGCAGCATCTAAGGATAATGGTTTCTTTAAATTGCTTTACGGTGATGCATCTTCTATGTCGTTTGGAACCTTACAAAACCTTATTTTCCAAGCTAAACAATTACGCGAATACCTTTCCGGTAATGGGGATTCCAAAGGAATCACATTCATTTCTCCCGACCAGCTGAAAGCTATTGAGAAAAGTCCGGCTGAACTGGATAAGTTAAAGAAAGCACTTGACAAACTCCTGAATACAAACCAGGAAGGTAATAACAACAAATGGGAAAGTATCTTTACCTCATTCAAAAAAGGTTTTGCTGAACTCAAAGGTGCGAAAGGCTTTAAAGAAATCTCTGGTGCCATCGGGACAATCACCGGAGCGGCGTCCAGCGCAGCGGGCGAACTCTCCAACATGTTCGAGGAGATGGGAAAAACAGAGATTGCAGATGCAGTAGACGGAATGCAGCAAGTAATGAGCGCTGTTTCCAATATCGGCCAGGGATTTGCCAAAGGTGGTATTATTGGTGGTATCGGTGCCGCAATCGGTGAAGCTGCCAACTTTATCGGTCAGGCTTTCGCAGCTAGTGCCCGTCATAAAGCGGCATTGAAAGAGATCATGACCGAAGCGATTGCCCAACAAAGAGAGTATAACCTTCTATTGTTAGAACAGAATCTTTTGTATGAGAAAGCTACCACTATTTTCGGTGTGGATGCTTATGCCAAAGCAAAGAATGCCGTTGATAATCTGAAAGAAAGTATAGAAGACCTCACCGATGAGTTAAGCGGGACACCGGATCAGCAGAAAAAGCAGTCAAAAGATTCATTCTTTAAAAAGTTGTTCGGCATTTCGGATCCGAAAGCAGAATTAAAGAAGGCTTATGCTGGCCTTGCTGACATAGAGATAAAGACAGGTCACAAGAAAACCGGTTTATTCGGCTGGGGTAAGGGTAAAGATATCTATTCTTCGATACTTGATGTATATCCTCAGCTGATAGATGCTAATGGCAAATTTGATAAAAGTCTAGCGGAAACTATCATGAGTACCCGTGAGATGTCCGATGAAAGCAAATCTGCCCTTCAGAACATGATTGATCTGGCTGAACAGGCTGAGGATGCTTACGACGAACTAAATAACTTCCTGACCGATATATTTGGTGATCTGGGTAATAGCATGACTGATGCACTGGTTGATGCTTTTGCAAACGGAAAGGATGCTGCAAAGGCCTTCGCAGATTCCGTATCAGACATGTTAGAGAACTTAGCTAAACAGATGGTTTACTCTGTTACCCTAGCTCCTCTAATGGAGAAAGCACAAAAGGAAATGTTAGAGACTATGCAAAATACCGGTTTGACAGATGAGCAGAAGTTCAATAAATGGACTGGGATCCTTAATAACCTGGTAGACGATGCGATCAATCAACAATCTTTAGCGAATAAGTTATTAGAGGAATACCAGCAGGCCGCGGCAGATAAAGGATTTGATATATTCAAACCGGAAAGTTATTCTCAATCCTCTTCTAGAGGTTTTGGAACAGAAATGACGCATGAAGATGCAGGAGAATTAAGTGGCAGGTTTACTGCGTTGCAGATGACTGGTGAAGAAATAAAGGATCAAGCTATAAAGCAGACCGATTTGCTTTCTTCTATATATGATAAGATGTCATTACTTGATGTGACAAATGATAATCTCCCTGCTTTGTCTAGTACCAACACTCTGGATCTCGCAGGACGGACTAGAGATATCATAACAAACAGCTACCAGTCTCCCGTTAATATTGTATTCCCAACGGATGAAATAAAGGTTTTGACTGATAAATTGTCTAACATGGAAAGAATAGTAGACGAAATGCGGACAGTACAGGTAAATGGGCTTTTAGAAAGTCAAACTGTTGCTGAAAACACAACGATTTTGGCAAAGAATAGCCCTGGGGTTCTTTCGGGTGTAGATGAGATAAAACGCGATGTTAAAAATGCCCTGTAATGAAGGTATTAGAGACTTATCGATGTGTTTCCGACGGCTACACTCTGGATGGTCTGCGTATTTACTATTCCGGAAATGAAACGTATATCATCCGTGCGCTCATTTCCGGCAGGTGGATTCTTTGTTCCGACGTATCGCGATCAGTTTATGATAAATACCGGATCCTGTTTTACACTAATATTGCCGGTGCAAAGAATTTCCTCCTTGATTAGCTTTCTTGGGAAGACTATCCGTTCACCCGAGATGGCTTCCGGTTCATAAATGTAGGGGAGCCATTAAGCGAAGATGCGTTAAACGGTCTGATACGATTTGTTTCTACACTGAAATAAGCCAAATAACATTGTTTTGGCTTTCTGTAAGCTAAGAATATACCTTAAATGATAACTTGCCAGCTTGGATAAAGAAAGACACTTAGAACTTTTTTATTCGGTTTTGCCAATCTAATTACAAAACATAGCAAAATAGTTATGTTTTTATTTGGTGGATTATAACAAATACGCTATATTTGTATCGTCTTAATAAATAACGGTCTTTTATATTATGAAGTACAATCAGTTTATTGCGGAACTTACCGCAGCAGGTTGTTATGTTTCCCGTCACGGTGCTAACCATGATATTTGGTATAGCCCAATAACTGGAGAATTATTCCCGATCCCCCGTCATGGGGGAAAGGAAGTTCCCAAAGGGCTGGAACGTAAAGCAAGAAAGGTGCTCGGGGTTTAACCCCGGCATCCTTGCTTCATAAGAAAGACTGTTTTATTAAGCGATTGGAGTCGGTATAGTGCCGGCTCCTTTATTCACAAAAAGAAAGTATATGAAAGTTACTGTAATCATGGAAAAGGCAAGCGATGGGTATTACTCATGCTTTGTAGAGGAGGATCTGTCGGGGTTTGGGCTGGCCGGTTATGGTGATACCGCGGAGGATGCAAAAGCAGATATGTTGAAAGCCTATGAAGATATCAAGGAAATGAAAGCGGCTGAGGGTACTGACGTTCCGGAACTGGAGTTTGTCTACAAATATGATCTGCAATCGTTCTTCAATTATTTCTCATTTCTGAATATAACGAAAGTTGCGGAGGTTGCCGGCATTAATCCTTCATTGATGCGTCAATACACATCAGGAGTAACGGCAGCTGGACAAAAGCAATACGATAAGATACGGGTAGCTGTGGAGAGAATAGGCAAAGAACTATCATCCGCAACGTTCTAGGATAGTGTACCGCCGGGAGGCGAGACCGTTTATATTAAGACAAAGTTAAGCCCGTTCCGGTTATTTCCGGTCCGGGCTTTCTCAGACTTAAGCGCATTTAGATTTACCCTCCTAGATCATTACAGCATAAAAAAAATATACTCAAAAAGTAGGAAACAAAGTAGTCAATATCTACCTTTTATTTTGTCCACCCATTGGAGTATAAATTATCCTCGCTGATGCTCTCTGTTGGTCATCATTTATTTTACTTTTATGGATATTTAGCCTTATTTTCTTTATTTTCTTTCGGGGGCTACGATGATATTTCTGCTTTGCTTGGAGTGAAATTTCCATGTAATAGGGTCTATTTGAGTTATCCTTTTGATTCATAACAATCAATATCAAATTATTTTATCTCTATTTCAATACCCTTCCCACAATGCGGACAGGTCAAGCTAGCAGTATCGCTTTTTGGTCGTTCAAACAACTCTGTTACTGGAACATTTAATGCGTCTGCTATCTTATTCAAAGTTTCAACAGTAGGATTACCATTTACCATGTTAGATAAATTCACTCTGTTGATTCCCATTTTATCGGCAAGCTCTGTGATAGTCATGCCTTTTTCTTTAATAACTTCTTTAATCCTTAAATCCATGTTGTAATGTTTTAGTTTACATTGCAAATGTACGTATAAATATTAAATGTAATGATGGGACGGTACATTTATACGTTAAAGTAATGTTAAATATTTCTTTTTATTTGCTTTGTTGTACCGTTATATATTACATTTGTACCGAAAACGAAAATTAAAACATTACAGCTATGACAGCACAGAAGTACAATAAAAGCGAGATCATGAAAGAAGCCCACAAACTTTATAAAGAGTGCAAACGTTACGGTCGTTCATTCGGATCATGTTTGAAACAAGCATGGGGTTCCGCTAAAGCTATGGTTCGCCTGGCAGAACAAAGAGCAGCTTTCAGCAAAGAACAGGAAGCGAGACGCGCTAAAAGTAATATCGTTTTAGGTCATGTTGGAATGTCAAGCCTTTACGCTAACAGAACTTATTCAGGAGATTAACACATAAACATATACAGTCATGAAGAATTTCAGATCAAAAGTATTTAGACAGGCCTATGAAATGATGAAGGTCACCGGTAAGGCATTCGCTGTTTGTCTGGCAAAGGCATGGGCTATTTACAGGCTCTACAAGCGCATGAAAAGTGAAACGGTATCATTTGCTTATGAGAAGGCAGACGGAAGTCTGAGGAAAGCGAAAGGAACATTACAAGATGTTTCTAACCTCATCAAAGGTACAGGTGTCGAGAATTACAAGACGGTTCGTTACTTCGATGTAGATGCGAACGGTTTCCGGTCATTCAAAGTTGAGAATTTAATCACGGTATATTAATTAGGTGGGGGACTTTCCAGGTACCCTGCTATTAAACAGTATTAGTATGTATTTTACATTGGAGATAAACGAAGATCTAGCAGAGATATTGAGGACTACAACAGAATTGTATGCACAGCTAAACGCCTACATTGAAAAGTGTAAAGGAGAAAATATAGAAGAATATCCTCTGAAGTCAATATGTGCAGCGAGTGATAGTGCGGTCAATATGATAACCAGTATAGCAGACGTTATAGGCCATCATATAGCAAAGCAGGCACTTGATGAAGAAAAGAAAGTAAATAGTAACCTATCAAATACTGAAAGCAATGTTTCTAAGTGAAAAAGCAAAAAAAATCATAGAGATTTTGAGAGACGGAAATACTGGCGGTAACGAACCCGCAAAGTCAACAATCTGTGATGCGATGTCTATAATCCTTTTGATGCATCAAATGCATGCAAGTGCCACAGAAGAGAAAGAAGCATTAATTGATGCTTTAGATGTTCTAGCGAATTATAATGAATTAATAACCGAATTATCCAAAGAGAAAGAAATATGATAACAACTATCGACGGTAAAGCAGCTATCGTAGATCAAGGTGGCTGCTTTTGTGAAGAAGGCTTTAGAGATTTGAGAGAGGGGTTAATATCACTCATGTACGAAATTACTGCAAGTGCGGAAATCCCATCTGAGATTGATTCGTTGGCACAGATTATTTACATAATGAGGCCCAAGATATGAAAACACTGAGTAATGATGAAAAGCTCCGGATCATGAATGAAGGCATAGAGCCTTTTATGAGAAAGTTATCCCCGGACGTTATATCAAGTTGTATTGCTTCTACGCTGAGAGTTTACATGAACAGTTCAGAATATACCAAAGATGAGGTAGAAATGAGGTCTAGTGTCGTTCTGTCTACCGGTCTGACTATGGACTTACTAAACTATTTGATGTTATGGTACGAAGATTAACCTATATTATCCTACTGGTGGCCGGTGTGCTACTGGTAGGATCCGAAAGCGAGTTTTATATCAGTAATATAATCGGACTGGTAATGATCTGCATTACCAGCCACAAATTGAATATATTTTATCATGAAGAAAGAGTATAAGATCGGTACCGTTGCCGAATCATGGGTGGGTAGATTCCAGAATACACAGGATAAGAACGCAATGCTTGCCGATATTAGCCGGATAATGTGTCAAATAATAGATTGTCATGCTGATGAGGTAATTAACGATAAGAAGGCTTTAGATATGCTTCTGACATTGGCGAACGTTTCATCATTCATTGATTCAATAGGAGGCTTAGATTATGAAAACAATTGAAGTATCAGACAGGGCGTTTATCTCCATCAATGAGATAAGGGATAGAGAAGAAGATATGTTAAGTAAATGTCAGGCGGAGGTTGCTGACGCGATGTCTTTTATTACAACTAGCTTCATGTTGAGCCAGGATGAAGAAGATATCGGCAAAGCAAAGAATACATTAGTCACTCTATCTCGGTATAATGAATTGCTGGTTGATTTGTCGAGAGGAAATAAACCGTAAAATCTACGGATTTACCAGAAAGAAGGGAGTTTCAATGTCGGGAACTCCCTTTATTTTTACTCAATGCAAAAATGCGCAAGGGTAAAACGGATATTTCCACTAAAGCCGAAGAGTAAAAATGCTCATCGGTGAAAATCAACACATTGCATATTATCAAGCAAAGGCTAAAAATCGACATTGGTGAAAATCAGATACTTGTGATTAAGCTACACCAACCGAACGAATCAAGTCTCCAAAGTACTTTACTGATTCATGATGGTAGAATGGCTGATACCGTCTGTTGGAGCTTCGTTCCGACAGAAAACGGAGTGATAGTATAAATGTGCTATTGAAACAATTGTATTGGCTGTGTAAGTTAATAATAAAACTTTCATTCAATATAATCTATTGTTGATTCATCCTTGACGAAAATGATACCTATCTTTGTCCTCTCTTTTGCCAATAAGGGTAGTTTTGCCCACAGTTTTCGATATTGCTCCATATCAGGGAATGCAATACTGTATTTAACCGCAGGATCATCCATCCTTTGTAAAATCTCACCTAATACAGAAAGAAAATAATTTACTCGCATAGCATTTAATGAGCCACAGCCTTTCACTTCAATAAACCAACGCTGATTTCCGTTTTGGGCGTTGATATCTATTCCATGTTGTTTTCCAGGAGCCGAAATAACATTCCATCCTCTATTTTCCAAGTCCTTTTTAATGATCGCTTTTGTTTCATCTTCAGACAAACCTTCTCTTTCTTGTTTTCTGGGAGAAAAATCACTTGCGGGAAGTTCCTTTCCTGTTAGTCTATTTGTAATGGGGTTTCCATCTCTATCTATTATTTCTTTCTTCTGTAAATTATGACAAGCCGTATTTATAGGAGATTGATGTTTGTCTTTTCCTAGTATTATATTAGCTAGTTCGCGATCTGTTTTAGCCCCTTCCTTTAAAAGATCGAATATTTGTTGATCGTATTTTCCCATAATTCTTTTTTGTGCAAACATATAATTAAACTTTCGAATATACTTAATTAATGGGTTCTATATGTTTTATAAATAAAGTTTATATATGTTACCGATATTGGCAATCTTACAATCATCTCACTTTGAGTTTCCGATCAGCTTTTAGGCTCAACGGAAGTAAGTAGTATAAATATACTATTAGATTTCGCAGTATAGAAGAATACTCAGAAATATCAAGTTGTGCAAATGTTGTGCAACTCACATAAACCAAAAATCGCAAACAGTTATATTTCAACTATTTGCGATTTCGCTAAGTGATTCCGGAGCGATTCGAACGCTCGACCCACGCCTTAGAAGGGCGTTGCTCTATCCAGCTGAGCTACGGAACCATCCTTATTTGCGGTGCAAAGGTAGTATTATTATTTTAATCTGCAAACCTTAAAGCCTTTTTTTTCATTAGAAGGGATAGCCCACTGCAAAATGCCAGGCAAAATTACCTTTCAGATTCGGATCCAAGACAGCCCAACGCTTTTTCCCACGCATCTGAGGATCATATGCTTTCATACCCGTATCAAAACGCAGGAGGAAAAAGTCGAAATCGAGACGTAACCCCAAACCATACGATACTGCGATCTCTTTATAAAAACGGGCAAAGTCAAAATTAGCATTCTCACGGTCTTTATCCTTATGCATTGTCCAGATATTTCCCGCATCCACATAAGCTGCCATTTCAAACTTCCAGAACATCTTTGTCCGATATTCCACATTCAGATCCAAACGGATATCCCCCACCTGATCGGCAAATGTGCCTTCCGAACCGATCTGCATACTTCCCGGCCCCAACGAGCGGACAGACCATCCTCGGACACTGTTTGCCCCTCCTGAAAAGTAACTGCGTTCAAACGGTAACATCTTGGCATTACCATAAGGGTAACCCACTCCTACTCCCGCATGAAATGCCAGTTTATTCCGGCTGTCCAACACGATACTTTTACTAAAGTCGATGTCTCCCTTTACAAATTGGGCATAATTGATTCCAAACAAACGATACAAACCTGCTTTATCTTTATCCGCATGTGATAATTTGGATATTGCATAAAGCATATTACCTGCCATTTCAAACGAAACACGTAAGGAATGGGTATTCCTCAAACGGTTCTGGGGATTATAATTAGAGAATGAATAAGTATATCCGGAACCGACTACAAACTGATCGGTGAAATTATAAAGTTTCATCGACTCAGGTAGATCCGCCTCAAAATCAGCATCTATCTTTGGCAAATGAACATAATCTATATCCAGTAATTTGAATGTATGCCGTGCCTGCATATTTGAACGATCCTGCCAAATGTAACTCCATCCGCCGGAAAGAATGGCACGACGGTATTCGGGACGCGTCTGAATGCCATAACTCACTTTGAATTCAGTAGATGCACGAATCTTCCGTTTAAAATTATCACTTACGAAAGGAAACAGGAAGCGCGGAAACAAAATAGAAGACTCCGCCCCCAACTCCCAGTAACTACTCCCGTCCGATTGCGAAGACAAAGCCTCATAAGCCCCCCGCACCTTGGCTGAAAACACTTCCGACCCTTTAAACAGATTCCTGTGCTGATAGTTCAAACTGGAAGCAAAGCCGAAATCACCGGCCGAGTTCGTCCCTTCCAGGTCGACACCAAACCCTTGCAACTTGGCAGGAGAAGTCAGGATAGTGCAATTCAGCTTCATGGTATCCCCTTCCTCCACTTCCGAAAAGCGTATATTTACATTTCGCAATGCACGAAGAGCAGCAAAAGAAGAATAGGTTTGCTCTACAGCACGCTCATTAAACAAACGTCCCGGAGTAATGTAAGTACTCTTCGATAAAATACTCGGCCGGATACTTTTCCCGTTCTTTCCATATAATATCTGCAAATCACCAACTTTTATCGTATCCGACAAAGCCAGCGTTAAATCGCTCTGTACCTGATTCAGCGGATCATAATCCGTTACGATGGTTACATCCTTTATATAAAACTGACGGTGCAACGTATCGATTACCGAACCGTCCGGCTTAAGCTGACGATAAGGTTTCAATACCATATCCAGATCCACAATATTCCGATTATAAGAGCTGTCTGCCAGATAAGCCAGGTAGTCGCGGTTAAAAGCATAATATCCCCTTCGACGAAGCAATGTCGTGATCCGCTGACGTTCCTTATCCAATATATCCCTGTCAAACAAGGCACTGTCTTTTATCAGGGAATTATAATCTTCCGGAGATACACGAAAAGCAGATGATACAGCAGAGCGGCGGGGAGCCTTCAAATGAGCGATACTGTCAATCTTCGGATCATCCAGATTCATTGTATAATCATGTATCCGGTAAGGCTCATTGGAGTTAATCCGGTAAGTAACAATTGCCTTCTTCTGCCTGGATGTATCCAATACAGCAGACACTTCGGCATTCACATAGCCTTTGTTGATAAAGAAACGCCGCAACTCATCCGTCGATTGGTCTACCAACGTAGTATCGAGGATAACAGGAGGTTCGCCAATACGGCGAAGCTGTTTACTAAGCCATCGTTTCTCGTTTCGTCCCGACCAGTCGTAGACGAAAAGCTGCCATTTCATCAGTCCGAACACCTTAAAGTTGGGTTGCTGCCTGAGATAAGGCTTCAACTCATTCGCTTTATAGGATTTATTATCGGAGACGATTACCACTTTATCCAGCAGATATTCTCCGTCACCGACATATTTCGTCGTACTGCAGGCGGCCAGCACCCAAACAAGGCATAGGAAATATAGTATATGGAGGATTCCCTTCATCATTCAACCTTTTACGATCGCAAATGTAGCTGAATTTAAATAAAATCCTGTACTTTTGCTTTGTAAAAAGAGTAAAGATGCTGAGTAAGTCTAAAGTAAAACAGATCCGTTCGCTGGAATTAAAGAAGTTTCGTAACGAGTTGAATGCATTTGTGGCAGAGGGAAATAAACTGGTTGCCGACATGTTGCACGCATTCGAATGTGACCTGCTGATCGCCAAACCATCCTGGATGGCAACACAGGGAGACATTCCGGCCAAAGAATTACTGGAAGCCGACGATGAAGATATCCGCAAAGCCAGTTTCCTGAAAAACCCGCAGGATGTGCTTGCCGTCTTTAAACGCCCCGCCTGGACGCTGGAAGAAGCAGACCCGGCAAAGCAACTGATCATTGCCCTCGACGGGATACAAGACCCCGGCAACCTCGGTACGATCATACGCCTGGCCGATTGGTTCGGAATCGAACATATCGTATGTAGCCAGGATACGGCAGACGTATTCAGCCCTAAGACCGTGCAGGCCACTATGGGAGCCCTGGTTCACGTAAAAGTACATTATACGGATCTACCCGCTTACCTACAGACACAAGCCGGGAAGAAAATACCTTTATACGGTACCTTCCTCGACGGAGAAAATATGTACACGAAAGAATTATCCGAGACAGGCATTATCATCATGGGAAATGAAGGAAACGGTATCCGTCCGGATATAGAAGCGCTTGTTAATGAGAAATTGTATATCCCCAACTATCCACAGGAACGGGAGACATCAGAGTCGCTGAATGTGGCAATCGCCACTGCCGTTATCTGTGCCGAGTTCAGACGTCGCGGGGGTAAAGCCGGTTAACCGGTAGACTGATACCGGAGTCCCTTTTGTTACTGTATCAGCAGCAGAGATCCATTGAGCCGGGACGAAACCTTCCCCGGCCGGAAAGACAATATCCGCCGGAACCGGTATCAACGTTCCATCATAAAATTCAGTGCCGGCTATCTCCTGCTCCAGAGGATATATACCGGTAAAGCATCCTTCCGCATCCAACTCCAGGTAATGCATACGATACCATTTCCGCCAGTATATATAATGTGAAGCTATCCGGCGCATACAAGATTTATTTTACAGAATCTTTGCCCGCTATATTGACAGAATCCTTAGCGATACCCGGAAGGCGTCCGTAGTTGTAACGCATCAGGTTCAGGCTATCCACATATACCTTGAAATAAGAAGTCGAGTCATCTTTTCCATCCAGACGGATAAAACCATAGATACTCTTAACCTGTTTGGTCGGCAACGTACGTAAAGTCGTTTCGTGATAGCCGTCTTTCAATATTTTATCATTAACGGTAATGACCGTATCGCCCTGATTAGCACTCAGACGGATTTCCGGACGGTTCTTCATACTGTCATTCAATCCCCAGACACGCAATCCCAGGACAAAGGAACTACCGGAAGGATAATTCGTCTCCGGCTTGATATCGATCGTTACTCCGTTAAACAGAGCTTTCGGCTCAAAGGTGAGATAAGTCAGGCGCGGCCAGATATCTACCGAGTCCTGCTTGGAAACAGGGGCGGCGCTAGCCTGCACATCGCCCAACGCTTTTTGGCGTTCATTCAGTTCCGCCAGTACCAGATCGTACACCTGCATATAGATATCCAGGTTACGTCCATACCAAACCAGGGAACTATCATAAACAGCCTGTTCTATTTTATGCTTACGGAACACAGCCTGATAAAGCGCCTCCTTCTGTGCATCATCACTGTACGCCTTATAATCCGTATTGATCACCGCCTCTGCCAACTGCATATCGATCAATACAGCCTTCATCTCCTTTTCGGAGAGAATACCGTCAGGAACCTTACTGCATGAAAACAGCAAAGCAGCACCAAACAAAACGACGCCATATCTGCGCAAACTATTCCGCATTTATTTCTTTTCCTTTTCTTTCGAGAGACTGTCCGACAAGGTATGCCGGTAAAAAATCAGCAACAGAAAAACACCTACACAGATCGCAGAATCTGCCAGGTTGAAGATTGGACGGAAGAAGACAAACTCCTCTCCTCCCCAGATCGGGAACCAATCGGGAAACTCCGTCTGGATTAACGGGAAGTAGAACATATCCACCACCTTACCATGTAGCCAGGTAGCATACCCGCCATCGGCAGGCATAAAAGTAGCCAGCTGCCCATAGCTATGGTCGAATACGACCCCGTAAAATATTGAATCTATAATATTACCGATAGCTCCTGCAAAAATCAACGCGACACACGCTATAAAACCAAATTTGTACTTCTCCTTCACGAGCTTATACAGGTAGTACCCGATAAAGCCAACTGCAACGATACGGAATACAGATAAGAACAGTTTGCCAATCACCTCGATCCCGAAAGCCATTCCCGGATTTTCAGTAAAATACAGATAGAACCACGGAGTGATCTCTATACTTTCGTGCAACTGCATATGTGTCTTGATCCAAATTTTGAGAGCCTGGTCAAGAAGAAGGAGCAGCATTACAATCAACACTGCTCCCCAGCCTTTGGAAAATTTCATTTATCTTTTGCCTCCTTGTTTTGCTTCGATACTCAAAGTTGCATGAGGTACGGCACGTAATCTTTCTTTCGGGATCAGCTTGCCTGTTTCACGGCAAACGCCGTAAGTTTTGTTTTCGATACGGATCAGAGCCGCCTGCAAGTTCTGGATGAACTTCATCTGGCGTTGTGCCAGACGTCCGGCCTCTTCCTTCGATAAAGTAGCAGCACCCTCTTCCAATACTTTAAAAGTCGGAGACGTATCAGCCACATCATTTCCATCAGAGTTGGTCACACCTGACCGCAGCAAGTCGTAATCCTTCTTCGCCTTATCCAACTTCTCTAAAATTATGGCGCGGAACTCCTCGAGTTCTGCATCCGAATATCTTGTCTTTTCTGCCATGGTTCAATAATTTTAGGTTCAACATTCATAATATAACATCAGGCGATCCAAAGTCGCAGTCCAAATATACGACAATATTTATATGCGGCAAGGGACGCCTTTCTTTTTTAATAAAAAATCATTCTTTCTCGATACGAACCGACAGATTGAAGTCTTCAAAATCAAGCACGGTGGCATCGCTTATCGCATGATCTGTTATTTCAACAGATACAGCCAGCACCTGGTTTGCAATATATTCATTATATTCTTTAATCGCTTCATCCATTTCGTCGGAAGAAAGAACCGTAACAGTGATCTTATCGGTTATATCAAATCCATTACTCTTACGCAGGTTCTGGATACGGTTCACCAGTTCGCGGGCCAGTCCTTCCTTACGCAATTCTTCTGTTACCGTGATATCCAGTGCGACAGTCAGACGGCCTTCGTTAGCAACCAGCCATCCCGGGATATCTTCCGAAATGATTTCCACATCCGTCCGTTCGATAGTCGCATCCTGTCCTTCCACATTCAGCGTGAATGTACCGGCAGCTTCAAAAGCCATGATATCTTCCTGGTTCATGCCCTGGATAGCGGCAGCCAGGCTCTTCATAATCTTACCGTAACGCGGGCCTAACTTCTTGAAGTCCGGCTTGATACGTTTCACCAGAATACCGGCGGCGTTATCGACAAACTTCAGATCCTTCACATTCACTTCGTTCAGGATCAGGTTCTTCACCGCCTCGATGCTTTCCTGCTGGTGGGCATCCACAACCGGCACCATGATCGTTTGCAGCGGCTGACGCACCTTGATATTTACTTTACGACGCAGAGCCAATACCATAGAAGAGACATCCTGTGCCATCTTCATACGTTCTTCCAGGTCTTTGTCGATCAATGCTTCATCATATTTCGGGAAGTCCGACAGGTGTACGGACTCTACCGTTTCGCGTCCGGTAACGGCAATCAGGTCGCTGAACAACTGATCCCCGTAGAACGGAGCGATCGGCGACATCAATTTGGCTACAGTTTCCAGACAAGTATATAAAGTCTGATAAGCAGACAACTTATCGGTCGTCATGCCCCCACCCCAGAAACGGCGGCGGTTCAGGCGTACATACCAGTTACTCAGGTTATCGTTTACGAATTCGGAGATAGCACGTCCGGCACGTGTCGGCTCGTATGTCTCATAATATCCGTCCACATCCTTCACCAGTGTATTCAGCAACGACAAGATCCAGCGGTCGATTTCCGGACGTTCGTTCAATGCCACATCCGGCTGCGAGTAATCGAAGCCGTCTACATTTGCATACAGGGCAAAGAAAGAATAGGTATTATATAATGTACCGAAGAACTTGCGGCGTACTTCGTCCATACCTTCGATATCGAATTTGATATTATCCCAGGGTGATGCATTCGTAATCATATACCAACGCAACGGGTCGGAACCATACTGTTCGATCGTTGAGAACGGATCGACGGCATTTCCCAGACGTTTGGACATCTTGTTACCGTTCTTATCCAGCACCAGGCCGTTGGAAACAACCGCTTTGTAAGCCACGCTGTCGAACACCATCGTTGCCAGCGCATGCAGGGTAAAGAACCATCCGCGAGTCTGGTCTACCCCTTCGGCGATAAAGTCGGCCGGATAAACCGTACGGTTATCCAGTATTTCCTTATTCTCGAACGGATAATGGATCTGTGCATACGGCATCGCACCCGAATCGAACCAAACGTCGATCAGGTCTGTCTCACGTTTCATCGGCTTACCGCTTTCAGAAACAAGGATCACCTCATCCACATACGGACGGTGCAGGTCGATCTTCTCGTAATTATCCTTATTGTATTCGCCCGGATTGAAGCCATTCACCTTATAAGGATTGCTTTCCATAAATCCGGCCTTAACAGCTTTCTCTATTTCGTTGTACAGTTCTTCCACCGAACCGATACATATTTCTTCCGTTCCGTCTTCCGTACGCCAGATAGGTAACGGGGTACCCCAATAACGGCTACGGCTCAGGTTCCAGTCCTGCAGGTTTTCCAACCATTTACCGAAACGACCCGTACCGGTACTCTGCGGCTTCCAGTTGATCGTATTGTTCAGTTCGATCATACGGTCGCGGCAAGCAGTAGTACGGATAAACCAGCTATCCAGCGGATAATATAATACCGGTTTGTCGGTACGCCAGCAGTGCGGGTAGTTGTGTACATGCTTTTCGATACGGAACACGCGGTTCTGCACCTTCAGCATCATACATATCTCGATATCCAATGTTTCGTCTTTGTCGGTCTTTTCCGGATCGTACGCATTCTTTACGAACTTACCCTGGAACGGATCGTAATCGGCCGCATTCATACGGGTCTGCACGAAAGCAGGATCCAGATCTTCCAGCAGATAGAACTTACCGGTCATATCCACCATCGGACGTCTGTTACCATCCTTATCGATCATCATCAACGGCGGAACACCGGCTACCTTAGCCACACGGTCGTCATCCGCACCGAAAGTCGGGGCGATATGCACGATACCCGTACCGTCTTCAGTAGTCACAAAGTCACCATTGATTACCCGGAAAGCACCTTCGCCCGGGTTTACCCACGGGATCAGCTGTTCGTAATGCATACCTGCCAGTTCCGAACCTTTCCATTCGCCGACAACCTTAAACGGGATCAGCTTATCCCCTATCTTGTAATCAGATAACTCCAGATCGGCAGCTTTCGGATTGAAATGTGCCCCCATCAAATCCTTCGCCAGTACGACCGTCATTGGCATACCGGTGTACGGGTTGTAGGTCTGAACAGCCACATACGTGATGTTCGGCCCCATACAAAGCGCCGTATTGGAAGGCAATGTCCACGGAGTAGTCGTCCAGGCCAGGAAGAATGCATCACCAAACTGTGCCATTTCCGGCTTCGGATCGAGGATATGGAATTGAGCCGTACAGGTCGTATCCTTCACGTCGCGGTAGCAACCCGGCTGGTTCAACTCATGCGAGCTCAAACCTGTTCCGGCTGCCGGCGAATACGGTTGGATCGTATATCCCTTGTACAGCAAACCTTTCTTATATAATTCTTTCAGCAGATACCACAGCGTTTCGATGTAACGGTTATCGTAGGTGATATACGGATTTTCCATATCCACCCAGTACCCCATCTTGTCGGTGAGGTCTTCCCATTCTTTGGTAAACTTCATCACATCGCGTCGGCAAGCTGCATTATAGTCAGCGACAGAAATCTTCTTGCCGATATCTTCCTTGGTTATACCCATGGATTTCTCCACACCCAACTCAACCGGCAGGCCGTGCGTATCCCATCCCGCCTTACGGTTGACCAGGAATCCTTTCATGGTCTTGTAACGGCAGAAAATGTCCTTAATCGAACGGGCAATAACGTGGTGAATACCCGGCATACCATTTGCAGAAGGCGGTCCTTCGTAAAATACAAATGAGGGGTATCCTTCGCGGATTTCAAGACTCTTGTGGAAGATGTCGCCATCCTGCCACTTCTTCAGCACCTCTTTATTGACATTCGATAAGTCAAACTTAGAATATTCGGCAAATTTCTTACTCATTTCGCGTTATATTTATCTTTCTTCTAAAAATGCCGCAAAGTTAGTGATTTAATTCCAATTAGGCAATAAAGAAATTCGTAGAACCTGATTGGATTTTACAAAGCTAAGTAATCTCCTTTTCAAAAAAATATAACTATCTTTGACCGCATAAAAGGTAACTGCTATGAAATCGACAAATGAATACTTGACACTATTACGGCAATATATGGATTCCCATGCCGGTAAATATGGTATTGTCCGCATGGGGATTTTCGGCAGTGTTGCCCGTGGTGAGCAAACAGAAAATAGCGATGTGGATATTTGTTTTGAAGCCCCTGCTCCCAATCTTCTCACATTAGCCCGTATCAAATTTGAACTTGAAGCTTTGCTAGGATCCAAGGTCGATCTGGTAAGATTGCGTGATCGTATGGATGAGTATCTGAAACGAAATATCGAAAAGGAAGCTTTGTATGTTTGACAAAAACAGGATAGTATTAATTCATTCGTGTATAATTGATCTTTTCCAGACTAAATTAGGAGAAAGATCAGGAATAATATTTATCTTTGCATTGGATTTATAAACTATAAATAATTATTACGATGGCCAAACCGATTAAAGAGACTCCGATCTTATTTGGAGAAGATGCAAAGCGTTTCAATCAATCCATTAAGGATGTGAAACCTGCTTCTGACGATGAAAAAAGACGTATAAAGGAAGCTTACGAGAATATAAAGAAAATAGCAACCTTTATGATGTGAATATGAAATTAGCAAAGTTGGAAGAATTAGAAAAGATAAAACCGTTTGATTGCGGCGACGTTGATTTAAACGGTTTTCTTTTTGATGATGCGTCCTATTATAAAGAACAAATGATTGCCAATACATTTGTTTTGGAAGAAGAAAACGAAACGATTGCCTATTTCAGCCTTCTTAACGACAAAATATCTCAAACAACTATTTCTAAGAACTTATGGCGTAAACTCAGAGGAGTATTTCCCCATAGAAAGCATCTAGGAAGCTATCCTGCTGTTAAGATAGGACGGTTTGCAGTGTCACAAAGTCATAAAAAAGAAGGTTGGGGCACAGAATTGATCTCGGCCATCAAACAAATGCTGATTAATAATCAATCTATTTCGGCAAATAGGTTTCTGACAGTAGACGCATATATAACTGCAGTTCCTTTTTATGAGAAAAACGGATTTAAGCGACTGGTTAATAATACAGAAGACGATACACTTCCAATGTATTACGATTTGAAAGAGTTGGTTTAATCCCTTTGACCCATATTTCCTTACACCTGTCCCGTCCACACCTATCAAAAGTTGGCGGGACATTTTATTCCTTATCGTACAAATCGAGTAATCATAGCATTCATAAGAACAGCACATAACTCATGATTTCTAAGTCAACGAGGCATTTTTTCGTTATAAACAGTTGTTTATTTAATCGTATCCACTATCTTTGCAGTATTACAGAAAGTGCAGAAGCTATAGCGTTAGGTTCTGTTCTGTAGAAATATTTAGAATAAGGCATTTTAAAATATTATCTCAGTTCCTTGTAAACATCCAATATATGCACAACTGAGATAGTAGCAACAAAATGCCCATGTTATTTGTATATATGTAATTATATATGATATGACGTGGGCTGTTGCTTACTATCAGTGTGCAAGGGAGGGATACCCACAAGGGCTGAGATGTAGCAATAGCGCCACGTTTTTTTATGCCTTTTTCAAGCTATACTTTTTACAGCCCATACACTAGATAATATATTAAACAATCATACAATTCAGTAAAAGGTATAGTGAAGAGGGGACTCTACAACTGTCCGGTTCGGGAGAATAGGATAGTATCTATTATATAGCAAATAATATGTATCAGATAAAACGATTTATTCTATGATTAACCTGTTGACTAAAATACGCGATTATGTAAAACTTCTCCTCCCAAACGATCAGAAGCCAACCCTTTTAGGGAATGTACTGCCCGATCCTAAAGCTGAAATCTGGGAAGAAGCCTGTATCGTATCCCCACCGGTAAACCTGCCGGAAGAGGAAGAACGACCTACACAAGAGGATAAAGATAAAGAATGTGACTTCATTATTGAAGCATTTAAAAGCTTGTCGCCCGAATATATATTGATCGTTTCGGAAATGAGAAACCTACTTAACTCCGATCTTAAGAAAATAGTATTCCATGCATTAGCCACAAAGTTAAGCGTCGAAGAGGTTGCGACACATTTAGGCTTTACTCCACAAGAAGTAAAAGATATATTCCAGGCAGCAATTATGGATATAAGTATCCAATCCGGATTTGTAAGAGAATACCTCAACAATAGGATTCAAAAGGACAGAGAAATCAATGAATTGAATTCAAAGTTACAATTATTGAGAAATCAGTTAGTAATGGAAGAGATCAGACATCCGGCCAAAAAGAAAACTGTTTCTAAAATACCTTATGACAGACAAAAGAAATTGTTATCAAAACCATTAACCCAATGCTTGGATCTGGAGACAAGAACCTTAACTATTTTCAAATCAGTGGATATATACACATTAGAAGATTTACTGAAATATATCTCGACCAAGGGTATCGCAACACTGACGCTGCAAAAAAACTTCGGAAGCATATCCTTAGATAGATTGGAAAAAGAATTAATACGAAAAGGGATCTTTGACTCTAATGGTCATTGCGAACTATATCAAGATATGATTAAGAGGTAATAGCTAATATTTTTTTTCTGAAACTGCAATACAGTTATAAGCCATCCGGCTTGTGAGAGTCGGATGGCTTTTTTTACAATAGTTGAATATGCATGAAGTTCTCTTGATTCAACAAAACAACTTCACCGTCGCCGCGCCGATCAGCAGCCATCCCAGCAGGTTGCCGGGGGTTAATGGGGGCGGTTGTTTTTCCGATTCACGGCTTCCGGACGGATGATCGACAGGATCGCCCCGATGGCCGCCAGGGCTACCTCCGTCTGCGACAAGAGGATCGACAACAGTGCTGTCAGCCCCAACCACGGGATCGCCTGGCTGGCAGTGCCTCCCTTTCAGCCCTTGCGGGAAAAGGGTATGCACCAATGACAACAGGAATTTACAAACAATACGAAGAGCATTCATACGCTATTGATTTTTTAGGGATAAAACAAAAGATATTCAACACACCGGTGTCTTGATCAACTTACCGATCGCCGACGAAAGGTTGTCGAGCAAGCGGCAGTAAACGGCCCGGTTATCGCCGTTCACCTCACTGATATATTTGCTGTACGCAATTTCACGGGCAAAAGCAGCGGGATAATAACTAGCCGCGGCAGCCACCGGATAAGCCGTAGCAATGAGCCGGGCATAATCGAAAAAGCTACTCTGCGTATCGGCATACTTACGGAACGGCAACCCACCCTCCGACAGTATTACCTGGTAACCGTGCCAGAATTCGTTGGACGGCCCATATCCGGTGATACCGAACAAATTGCGATGCTGTTTCGCCAGGTCACTCTCCCCCCAACCCGACTCGATAGCCGCCTGTGCAAGCATGATTACCGGATTGATACGGAACCGTTTCTCCGCCGCTTCGGCTTCAGGAAGAAAACGTTTTACAAATTCATATTTTGTCATAAGATAGTATGATTTTATATAGCACAAATATCACCAAACACTTGACTTTCATCCGATATTTCACTATATTTGGGTATAGTAAACATCAAAAAGACATCGTATGAAAACAGAAGAACAAACCGTCGGATCCGACTACGGAATAGAACGTTCATGGGGATACCAGGAACTAGCCATTCTCTATTTTCCTCATATCAAACCGGAGAGTGCCACCCGTCAACTCGGCCGCTGGATCGGTGTCAGCCGGGAACTGATGTCCCAGCTGACTGCCAACGGATGGAAACCCGGCCGTAAGTTACTGACCCCGAAACAAGCCGCCTGTATCTTCCGCCATCTGGGCCCTCCCGGATGCTGACAGGCGGCCTCCGCCGCTACTCGATTACCGGACGGTCGTCTTCGCCACCACCACCGGACGAACCACTGTCCTCCTTATCGAGCATCATACGCTCGACCTTCAGCTTCTTGGCTAGCTCCAGCAACGCTTTCCCCGGACGGAACGTGATCCTCGGCCGCCTTACCATATCGGGAGTAAACTCCTTCTTGGTACTCGACCCCTTACTTCCCAATACCGCCTGGAAATATCCCAGGTCACCCAGTTGGATGGTCTGCCCATCCTGCAATTTCTGTTTCACCACAAACAAAAGACCATCCAGCACCAGCTTCACATCCCCTGCGGTTGCCGCCGAACGGTCGGCGATAATATCACAAAGCATTGTCAAATCGCACATCCCGTTCGAACTGCTCGCCGCATAAAACAACTTCGCATCAGCCGCAGCGTCTTTGCTCATATCACGCCTTAATACCAATCGATACTTTACCGACATAATCCTTTCAATTAAAAAGTTACTGACTCCGTTTCTTACTCTCTCTTGTAATATTACACTGTAAAGGTACGGCAACCCGGAAAGCCTCTGTCCGCCATTGTCGGCGGTTGTACTTCCCTGTCGGTATTTGTCGGTATTTGCCGGGTAAAAAGGCTATTTACATAACAGCCAGCGTTCGTCGAGCACCGGCGTACGCGACAAGGAAGCCGTTAAACCGGCCTGTACGGAGAGGTGGCGGGAAAGGCGTTCCAACAGTTCCGTATGCGATCCGTGCGTTTCCTTCAGCAGCCCCGTCAGCCGGGATGTTTCGGCCAGGATACGTTCTTCGTAATATTCCAGGCGGAAATACTCGACCAGGTCGTGGCAAACGGCCTCCTCCGTTTCGCTCAGCAAAGAGGGCGGAACGCCTGCCGGCAAGGGTAAATCCGGTAAGACGGCGGAGAGTATACCGGTCAACAGCCGCTCTGTGGACGGTATCATAGAAGACGACAAGCCCATAGCCGTAAAATGCAGCAGATTGCGGTAGACCTCCGACGTGAACGGCAGGTCATCCGCCGCAAGCATACGTTCCACATGCCGGGCCGTCTGCGGATGTTTCAGGCAGAAAGCCAACAGGCGCTTCTCGCCGATCCCCACCCGCTCTGTCAATAATTGCATATACCGGTAAAAGCCGGCACATCCCAGCCTGCGGAACAACTCGTCGGGGTCTTTCGCCGTAGGCAACCGCAGGCTGCCCAATTGCAATCCTCCGGGCGGTTCTTCCAGCAGACGAACCGTTGCCGCCTGTCCTGCCGGGTCGTTGTCGAGCAAAAGTACCGCCCGGCTACAGAAACCACGCAACAGCGCCGCCTGCCCCGGTGTAAAAGCCGTCCCTCCCAAGGCTACCGTATTAGTAAAACCGGCGGCATGCATGGCCAGCACATCCTTATACCCTTCGGTCAGGTAAGCAAAACCTTCCAGCCGGATCGCCGCTGCCGCCCGGTGGATACCGTACAACATCCGGCTCTTGTCGAACAACCCGTTATTCGCCGAATTCAGATACTTGGGAGTGTCGGAAAGCTCCCCGGCCTCCACACTGCTATCCACCCGCCGCGCACCAAACCCGGTAAGTACTCCGCCGGCATCGTAAATGGGGAAGATGATCCGTCCGCGCATCGCCCTGAACGGTTCCGGAACGAAGGCCGGGGCAAGTCCCACCCCGAAGTCGAGCCAGGTGGGAGACAGTTCGCTGTGTCCGGATGCAACGGGAAGCAACAAGCGCAGGAAATCGTTATTTTCTTTGAGAATTACGGAGGTGTTTGACTGATAACACACCCCCTGCCCCCTCTCAAGAGGGGAAGAAGATACCTTTTGATCATCAACCGGAGTAACCTTTCCCCTCTCGAGAGGGGGCAGGGGGTGTGTCAGCGGCTTAGCGGTTTCCTGCGGTGCCAGAATTTTCACCGCCTCCGCAAACAGACAATGCTCGAACCCCATCACCAGCCCGATCACATCGCCCCCCGCCCCGCAGGCATGGCATTTGAAATACTGGCCGCCTACATGAATGCCCAGCGAAGGATGATGGTCGTCGTGAAACGGACAAAGCATCTTATAATTCACCCCGGAACGATGTAACGTCCCATAACGCGCAGCCACCTTCTCTATCGGGTTGGCCGCTTTCAATCGTTTTATATCCATGATTTTACTTTTTATACGGATAGATCTGTGTCAGGCTGTCGTTGTAGCGGAAACGAACCTCGCCCGTACCGCCGTTACGGTTTTTAATGATGAAAAGGCGGCCTACGCGATGGTAGGACTCGTGGGTCACGTTGTCGTAAAGTTCGTTGTACTGTTCCGGGCGGTACACCATCGCGATACTGTCGGCAATCTGTTCGATCTCGCCCGAGTTACGCAGGTCGCTCATCACCGGGATATGGTCGGTACGCGTCTCGCAGTTGCGGTTCAACTGGGCCAACGTCAGGCAAGAGACATCCAGCTCCATAGCCAGCGTCTTGAGTTTTCCGGCCGCCTCGCCCAGTGCCAGATCCATCGTATCTTTCACCTCGGCGCGGTCGGAACTGACATTGATCAGGTTCAGGTAATCGATAATGACCAGATCCAGTTTATGCTTACGGTTCAGGATCATGCAACGCGCCCGTATCTCCGTCAGCCCGCTGCCGCTGCAATAATTGAGGAAAAGCGGCAAGCGGTGAAGCTCATCGGCCGCCTTGTCCAACCGTCGGCGGTCATCGTCATCCAACAACTTGAAACGCAGCTTGTCGGGCTCCACACCGCTCAGGGTACAGAGCAGGCGGCTGATCAACTGGCGTTCAGTCATCTCCAGGCTGAACAGGCAGACCTTCTTCCCTTGCCGGGCGGCCGAGAGCGCCATGTGAAGCGCCAGCGCCGTCTTTCCCATCGAAGGGCGGCCGGCCAGCACAAGCAATTCCCCTTTATAGAGGCCGCCCAGGTAATGGTCGAACTCGTCCAGCCCCGTGCTGATCTGCAACTGTTCGCCGGCACGCCGGCGTTCCTGTTCGTGATAGATCTCCGCCAGCACCCGTTCGCCCACTTCGGCCACCGTACGGGTCGTGCTATGCACGGCAAATTCTTCTTCCAGCTTCTCCAGATCCTTGTGCGAGGCATTGAGCAGGGCCGTCACGTCCACCCCCGGTTCGTGCGCTTCGGCAATACGGGCGGTCATCCGCATGATCGCCTGGCGCAACACCCAGCAGCGGATCACCCAGGCGGCATAGGTTTTGATGAATGCGGCATTACGCACCTTCAACAGTCCGTCGGCAATGAAAGCCAGGCCGTTCAGCTTCGCGGTATAGTCCGGATCGAGCCGGCGCATTTCGCGTTCCACGCTCAGCATGTCGATATCCGCCTCATGCTGGTAAAGTGCCAGCATCGCCCGGTAGACCAGGCAGTAATCGGGATTGGTAAACATTTCCGGACGCAGGCGGTCGCCCACCTCGCAGATGGCGGCACTCTGTGCCAGGATAGCTAATACAACAGCCTGCTCCATCTCTTCGGAAGAAGGCATACGGCCCGCGTTGTTCGCGTAATTCCCGGCAGCCACACTGACAGTCGCCGGCGGGACTGTGTTTTTCGTTTGTTCGTTTTTCATGACACTTACTCTTTAAATCGTTTATAATTCGGCCGTTCTACAGAGCGTCCCCCGAAGGCGGCATCTCCGGGGCGGGGAACTTCTTCCTTCGGAACCGCCGTTGCATCCGTCCCCATCTCCACCCGGAGGGATCGTACGAATGTGAACCGTCCTTCATGGCGTATTTCAAAATCCCCTTCTTCCTCCAGGCGTTTGAGCACTCGGCCGATGGTTGTCCGGGGGATGCCTGTTTTCTGCTCCAACTGCCTGACGGTGGTTATCCACTCCCCTTTGCGACAGGTCATCCGCCGCCTGTTCACCACCACCACCCCGTCGGCAAAATAGAGATGCCTCAGCAAACAGAGATAAACACCGGCCTTGCTCCGCCGCACCGGGTCGTCGGAATAAAGGTCATCCAGTAAAAAATGAGGGACACGCAAAAAGCCGTTGCGCCTGCTCCCTCTCCCGTTCTTTTGTAGTTCCTGACATTTCATTTTACCCGTATTTAAGTTGAACAATAGACTACGTATAGGTGGGACAATCGGCGGAATAATCGCGGGACGATCTCAGCTATGAATAAGAGATTTATTTCCAATCATTTAAACCATGCAAAAAGAGAACTGCGGGACAATCATGGGACGATCGGCGGGACGCCTTATATAATATAATAAGAATATGTAAATAAGATTACCTTCCGAGGTTTTCTCTTTTTCCGTTTTAAATAAAGATCACAGAGGCAAAGGTAATGAACCGGGGAAGGCGAAAGAGTATGATTTTATCGCAGGGAAGGGCCGTAAAACAAGAGGTATCCGGAAGAAAGGCAGCCGGAATTCATATTCTTATTTATTATAGAAACTGAGGTAAAGGCGTGTTACCAATCTTTGTAATGCTTCAACTTTTCGTGAAGTCTATTCGTCAGGCGCGTATCTGCACGCAACTTTCTCTGTAGCGTAGACAGCGCAAACCCTACATCAAAAACGGCCTGAAGATTTCTTGCCAGATGATCTGAATGACAATCCATTACCCCTAACGAGAGCGAGGCATGCATCAGGTCGATAAAAAACTCGCGGTGGTTTACTTTTATCAATTGATGATCTAAAATCAGGTCGGAACATCCGCAAGGCCCGGCTAATTGTTTTCCGTAGGTTTCAAAGAAAAGATGAGTAAAACGTATCTTCTTCGGATCGTCGCCGCCATCGGCCGACTCTTGCAGGAACCGGGCGCAATCCTGCAAAAACGTCATACTTTCTTCCATATTTTTAACTTGCTGTTTAAATCGAGCGAAGGAGCGATAGTATCCCCCGCAAAGGTGCGTTATTATATTTTCCATTCGACTGTTTATGTATAGCCGCTTTCTTCCGGAACCATCAAACAGGTAAAGGTAAATGACAATCATACAGTCTGTTAAATTTTTTGTTGACAATTTCGTGACAAATACGACAAAAACGTTTTTGTCGCATGACATGATAGTGGTAAATGTGGTAACACAGTAGTGCTAAAGGAAACAGGACTATAGTGTTATCTTAAACGACACTATAGTCCTACTTAAAAAAAGTACGGCAAACTACTTTTCAACGAGACATTTTCTTCATCCACGATAATTGTTTCCACGGATAAGGACCGTCGTTGTTTTGAGGTAGTCCCGGGGTGCTTCTTCCCTCTTCCACGTAGCGGATGAGCTGGTCGTGCAGGCGGCGGGCTATTTCGGGATTGGCACCGTAGACGTTACAAGTCTCTCCGGGGTCTTTCTCCAGATCGTAGAGCTGGCATTCGAGGGTACCTTCCTGCGGTTTGCGCGGCTCGCTCCAACCTCCGGAATAAGAAGAAAGGAGAAGCTTCCATTGGCCCTGGCGAATGGCGAAAGAGCCGTCAATGGAATGGTGGACGATCGCTTCGCGGACAGCCTGGCCCGTTTCGGGGGCGGTCAACAGAGGAAGGATATTGTAACTGTCTTCGGCCTCATCGTCAGCCAGTGGGTAGCCAGTGAGGGTGGCAAAGGTCGCCATGAAGTCCGTCAGGCAAATCGTCTGATCCACTCGTCGAGGTTCAGACTGTGCCGGCCAGCGGACAATACAAGGAACATGATGTCCGCCTTCGAAAAGATCGGATTTCATTCCACGGAAAATGTAGCTGGGGTCGTGGCCTTTCCGACCCAGCAGTTCGAAATCGGCACACGGCGAGCAACCGTTGTCGGATGTGAAGACGACAACGGTATTATCAGCAATTTTATTCCTTTCCAATACATCCAGAATACTACCTACCACGGCATCCGACTGCATAACGAAGTCGGCATACGCATTCAGTTTCGACCGGTCGGCAAACTCATCGGTCGGCACGATCGGCGTATGGGGCGATGTGAGCGGAAAATAGAGGAAGAAAGGCTTGTCGCCGACCGCCGACCGGTCAATATACTCCATCGCCTTCTTTTCTATCGTGGGTAATACATCTTTCATCTCCCAACCTTGCAATCCCCGCCCCGCACGGCTGTCCATATTCTGGTTGACCGGATAATACGTATCGGGCACCCCGTCCGTATGCCGATTTTCTATAAAACAATACGGAGGATAGTTGGGAGCATCGACCCCGAAGAAATAATCAAAACCGACATCGCAAGGCCCTCCGGTAATCTCTTTCGTGAAATCAAGATTATATTCATCCGGCTTGTCTACCGGCATCTTTCCGTCTTTTGTGGGGAAATTAAAACCAAGATGCCATTTCCCGATGCAAGCGGTGCTGTATCCCTGGTTACGGAGCATACTGGCCATTGTGGTGCGACCGGAAGGGATCAGGGGAGTATCATACCAGTGCAATACACCATTCTTCAAGATAGAACGCCAGTTGTAACGCCCCGTCAGCACGCCATAACGTGTCGGTGTACTGACGGCCGAACTCGAATGGGCATCACCGAAGACAACTCCTTCAGCGGCCATCCTGTCAAGGTGTGGAGTCTTGATCTTGCCGTTTTCATTCAGGTAAGAGAGGTCTCCATAACCCAAATCATCGGCCAAGATAAAGATGATGTTCGGGTGTTTCTTATCCCGGGCAACCATGTTCAGGGACATACCGGCTACAAAGCATGAGAATAGAATCGTTTGTGCTTTCATTTTATGTTCTTTTAGTTCACTTTCTTCAGAGGGATTTGTACATTAAACGAGCTTCCGTCGTATTTCTTGTTCAAGTCGTCAACGGAACAGGCGGAATATAACACCTGCGGATCGTCGTTTTCATCCAGAAGTAGCTGCGGACGTTCGAGGCGATCGACCTTCACCGTATCGCCCGAGGCTAGTAGCAGCTCTTTTTTCATAAACAGAGAGTTTCCAGGTAGCTTCCAGTCGATACCATCCTCCGAATACATGATGGCCAGGCAGGGACCAGACTGCGTGAAATGTCCGGTGAAGTCTTTGAATACGGCATAGAAAAGACGGTCTTTCCGGTTATACCACACATAAGGATCTTCAGCTGAAAGTTTTTGTCCGTCGGTCGAAGGCAGGTCGAACACGACGGTATCCAACGGAATGAAAGGCCCTGTCGGCGAGTCGCCGAGCGCAACTCCGTGCACTCCGCGCCAATGCGGATCGTACATATTTCCTTTGAAGTAAAGAAGGTATTTCCTGTCTGACGGACGATAGACCACCGAGGGGTTTACCACGATGATGTTGTCCGGCTTCGGCCGGGTTCCTTCGGGAGACGGGTCGACTATATCGTTGGGTTTAACCCTTGTCCGGGGGGAGAGCAGCGGGGTTTTGCTTTTCACGAACTCGCCTTTCAGTAATTTGTCGAACGAATCGAACT
>OGYB01000349.1_pt1 | contig 33435 bp, 29 predicted proteins | sample 1576421 | NCBI WGS metagenome assembly OGYB01 (sample SAMEA3541577, study PRJEB24748) | human gut metagenome | biome: human gut; feature: human-associated habitat; material: faeces | place: China | collected 2012
GATATTAATACTAAAGTAATGAAATAAAGTTCTTCTGTTCTACCTCTGTGAAGAGTGAAAACAGACAAAAAAGCAAGCCCCGGGGATTAAGTTCTTCGGGGTCTTGTGTTCTAACCACTTTATCTTGTTTAGTGGCTTTGGGGGTTGAAGGAGTAATCAGCCTTCTCTAAATGTTATGAAAAAGTTATTAATGGCATTGCTGGGTGCCCAACCAGCTCTTTGTGTTTATCAGAAACATGTGAATAATTTGTTGCCGGAGGAAAGGGAGGTCTTTTATAAGGATTCCTTTGCTTTGGCTTTCTCAGATTGGAGAAATCTGAGTCCGGCGTATCGTGATTTTTTTGTTAGCCTGATCAAAAGTGAACGTCAGCGTTTTATCGATTTCGTGCGCAATGACACTGTTTTAGGAGAGTTTCTTTACGACGTGAAGGATGAAGCTTTGTTTATCCGTATCTTGAATCTGTTGGAACAACCGGAGAAAAAGCGTAAAACATCTTATACGAATCTGGCCTTTTCTGTTGAACTTGGATTTAATATCGTTTTGAAAGTTAAATCTTTATCGGACAAAATTCGATTCGCAAGAGCGGAAACCGATGATTTGTATGAGTTGTTTCAGAAAATCTCGATAGAATAAGATGTTAAAAGATTAGATTACAGAAAAGCAACGAGATTGTGAAAATCGGTAGGCTGTCGAATTTTATGTTTTGAAAATCAGTCTATTCGTCTATGATATCGTTGCTTTTTGTCCCTTTTCTGCTGCCATACCTTTGCAGTGTACTTAATTATTCACTTAAAACATTTTTAATTATGGCACAAGGGTATAAGTTGGTTCTGCGCCCGTCGGAACCGGGAAACAAGGAGTCAAAGAAGTTGTATTATGCTGTGTCGAAAAGTACCGGTTTTACCGATTTGAGACGTTTGTGTAAACTGATTGCCGCTCGAAGTACGGTTTCGAGTGCTGATGTGAAAGCTGTACTCGATAACCTGAATTATATCCTGGATCTGGAGTTGCAGGATGGGCGTATCGTACAGTTAGGGGAATTCGGCAATTTTCGTATTACCGTCGGCAGCGAAGGGGTGGAAGATACGAAGAAGTTTACTGCTTCAATGATCCGTGCTCCTAAAATTGTGTTCACTCCCGGCTTTGATTTGCGCGAGACAAAAAAGACAATGGGGTATTCATTGATCGTCCCGGAGAAGGAAAAGAGCGAGAATCCCGGAGGTGGAAGCGGAGAGGATGACCGTCCTGTAATCGAGTAAACGATCGGAGGATGAAAAGGGTGAACATCCAACTGGTAATGGCCGTGCTGCTTTGTGCAGCCGGCCTTACACTGGTCTTTTCCGGTTTCTGGGTTGCTCCGGCCGGTGAAATACACAACAGTGTGTTAGTAGCTTTCGGGGAGATCAGTACGTTTGCCGGAGCATTGTTTGGAGTTGATTATTCATATAAAATAAAAAAGAATGAAAATGAAAGAGTGTGAGTTTCCAATGATAGACAGGTCATTGACAATGGCACAGCGTGCATGGCGAGGAAAGCATCGGGATTGGATCAGTGATCATTTTTATATGGGAGAGTTTATTTACAGTGCGGTGGCTGTTGAGCGGGGACTGGATAATACGCCGCCACCAGAAGCACAGAAGGCGATCAGAAACCTGGTTACTAAATTACTGGAGCCACTCAGGGAACACGCAGGTGTTGCTACCGGGATGCATATATCGAGCGGATACCGCAGTGAAGAACTGAATCGCCTGGTGGGCGGTGTCGAAAATTCGCAACATCTGACAGGTGAGGCGACAGATATTTATACGTTCGGCAGTTGCCGTTTGCTGGAAGCTCTACAGCAAAGCCGGCTGAATTTCGATCAGGCTATTTATTACCGCCGTCGCGGTTTTATCCATTTGTCGTTGAAAGTGAAAGGTAAGAACCGCCGTCAAGTAATAATTAAATGAGAACCGCTATTTTTTTATTGATTATTGTAGCAGGATTGTCCGGCTGTGCATCGCGTAATCCCGGGAGCCGGGAGCAATATTACACATATGCCGATTCTGTTTCGCATACACAGTTGGATACATCCTGTCTGCAATTTAACCGGAATACGCAATTACGCATCAGCTCCAGGTTGAAGGAATATTCATTTTCACCACCGGACAGTGCAGGGCGTCAGTTTGTGGAACGTATTGTTTATGCTGCTGAAGAATGGGAAATGGCTGATTCGACAGACTTGTTATCTGTTTCTGCCAATACAGTTACCGGGCAGCGTGCAACTTCATCCGTTTCTGTCCGACAGGAAGTGATAAAGCATAAAACGAATCGGATTGTCTGGTGGGTATTAATTCCAATCTTGATCATTTTAGTCTGTCTGGTACGAAAATTACGACGGATAAAATAGATAGCTTCTTAGGTGAGTGAAGTTGTCTTTTTAGATTCTTTTGCTTGTTTTGCACTCTTATAGTGCAATTTTCTGTTTGTTTTGCACTGTGAGAGTGCATTTTTTATTATATTTGTCCAATAAATTGTATGGATATGGACAGGTTATTGAGTTATTATTATAAGTTGTTACGTGAGTTGCATTCCGATTTTTTGCGTTACATCTATTTTAAAATCGATTGGAATAGCCGGATGATTGGTTTAACCGGTCCCAGGGGGGTAGGGAAAACTACATTGATCCTTCAGCATATAAAAAAGGACCTGAATCCGGATGAAGCTATTTATGTTACAGCGGAGGATTTTTATTTTGCAGATAATAAGCTGTTAGATTTAGCTGATGAATTGGTGAAAAAAGGTATTAAGTACTTATTTATTGATGAAATCCATAAATATAAAGATTGGTCGAAAGAACTAAAGCTGATTTATGATTATCACCCGGAGTTGAAGGTCCGATTTACTGGTTCGTCTGTCCTGGATATAAATAAAGGAGCATCAGATTTGAGTCGGAGGGCAGTCATGTATCGGATGCAAGGCTTATCATTTAGAGAGTATTTACAACTATTTCATCATATTCCGGCTACTATTTATACGCTGAATGAAATTATTACCCATCAGGTTGAGGTTTCCGGTTTAGAACATCCGTTACCTTTTTTCGAGGATTATTTGAAAAAAGGCTATTATCCGTTTTCGATGGAAGATGGTTATGATATAAGGTTACGTCAAATTATCAATCAGACGTTGGAGTCGGATATTCCTCAATATGCAGATATGAATGTCTCAACAGGGCGTAAATTGAAACAATTACTTGCTATTATATCAAAAAGTGTTCCGTTTAAACCGAATTTTAGTAGTATTGCAATCATGCTTGGAGCCAGTCGAAATAATATTGCTGATTATTGTCTCTATATAGAAGAAGCTGGCTTAATTTCTCAATTGCGTGATAATACGGGGGGAATTCGTGGATTAGGCAAGGTGGATAAAATATTTCTGGATAATACGAATTTAATTTATAATCTGGTTCAGGATATTCCAAATATAGGAAATATTAGGGAGACATACTTTTTTAATCAGATGAGGGTAAATTATGATGTTATAACTTCTGATATTTCGGATTTTCAGATTGATGAAATGACTTTTGAAGTCGGGGGAAAAAATAAGGGGCAGAAGCAACTTCAAGGTGTAGAAAAGGGTTTCGTGGTAAAGGATGGTATAGAATTTGGTTATGCGAATATTGTTCCGCTTTGGCAATTTGGAATGAGTTATTAGTATTTGTCTGGTTCTATTCTTTGGATGAGGTTGATTTAAGAAATGATAATAGTCTTGTGGAAAACTAATTAATTCCGTTTCTTTGTACCCGTAAATAAGTAGGATATGGCAGACGAACAACAGATGGTGCTCCGCACGGAGGACCTGGTGAAGAAGTATAGAACACGTACGGTGGTGAACCATGTTTCCATTAATGTGAAGCAAGGGGAGATTGTAGGATTGCTCGGCCCTAACGGGGCGGGAAAGACAACGACATTCTATATGACTGTTGGTCTGGTTACTCCTAATGAGGGGAAGATCTTTCTGAATGATATGGAGATAACCAAGTTTCCGGTTTATAAACGTGCCCGTAATGGTATCGGTTATCTGGCCCAGGAAGCTTCCATTTTCCGGAAAATGACGGTAGAGGATAATATCCGTTCGGTATTGGAGATGACGGATACTACTCCCGAATACCAGAAGGATAAACTGGAAAGCCTGATTGCCGAGTTCGGTTTGAATAAGGTTAGAAAGAACCTGGGTGACCAGTTGTCCGGGGGAGAACGCCGCCGTGCCGAGATTGCCCGCTGTCTGGCTATCGATCCGAAGTTTATCATGCTCGATGAACCGTTTGCCGGTGTAGACCCGATCGCCGTACAGGATATCCAGACAATCGTAGCCAAATTGAAACATAAGAATATCGGTATCCTGATCACCGACCATAATGTGTATGAAACCCTGAGTATCTGCGACCGCGCTTATCTGTTGTTTGAAGGAAAGGTTCTTTTCCAGGGTACGGCCGAACAGCTTGCCGAAAATGAGATCGTTCGTGAAAAGTACCTGGGTAAAGACTTCGTTCTGAGAAAAAAAGATCTTTAATTTGTCATCCTTTTGATCTGTTGGGTACACAGGTAAAATAACAACAGGGTTACGATAGCCAATGCCGAGTATGGCAACAGGTACGTATCTGAAATATCTCCTGTAATAAACTCATTTTCTTTCAGGCGGTCGTCCGACATGCTGATAACAGCAAAGGCGTTATTGACGAAATGGGCAAATACAGGGATCCAGATATTTCTGCTCCAATATAACAGATATCCGAAATAGGCTCCCAGTAATATGCGGGGGAGAAATCCGTAGAATTGCATGTGGAAAGCGCTGAATATGATCGCTGCTGTCCAGATCACAATATGATGGTTCGATGTCCATTTCCCGATGATCCGTTGCAGGGCGCCGCGGAAAAGAAACTCTTCGGTAATACCTGCCATGACGGCTACCACCAACAGATTCGCTAACAGGTTCATCAAACCGTCGCCGGATAGAAGCATATTCGTCAGTTGTTCGGCAAGTGCTTCCTGTGCTTTCATCCAGTTTTCGACAGGAGCCATAAAGGTGGGCAGAACCATCTGTTTGTTGAGTAATGCTGTCAGAGTGATTGCTGGCGACATCAGGAACATGCTGATAAGTACCAGGAACAGTATCTTGATATCCGGGCTTTTTTTCATCCAAAGATATTCTCCCGGGGTGGGGCTGCATAACCAGGCTACTGCAAGTGAAGGAAACAGGAATGTTCCGATCGCGGAAATCAATTGCATGAACCGCATCGCATCCGGATTTTGCATGAGATTACCCGATGCACCGTACAACAGGAAACAACTCCCCGTTCCGATCAGGGATGACAGAATGCCCCCGAACAACAGGAATAGTAACAGAAGCAATAATTGAAACGTGGCCGGTTTACCGGCGTATATACCTTTTAATATCATATGTACAGTCATAAAAAAACTTCTGCCAAAGATAGCAGAAGTTTTTATTTCTTCCAGGATAATGTAGATTATGCTCTCGGTCTGGCTTCTTTTACTACCATCTGGCGGCCTTCATATTCTGCTTCGTTCAATTCGGCGATAGCCTTCTTCGCTGCGGCATCGTCCGGCATTTCAACGAATGCAAAACCTTTAGATTTTCCGGTTTCACGGTCGATAATGATTTTTACAGAATCTACAACTCCGTATTCTTCCATTACTTGTTTTAAATCTTCTTCCCGAACACGATAGTTCAGGTTACCAATGTAAATGTTCATAAAAATAGAAATAATTAAAAAATAAAATTGTTACTTATGAAAGTGGTAAACCGGAGTTTGCGATCCTTTCACTTTACAAAGGAATACAATAATTTTAGATAAACAACATTTTGCGATAAAAAAAATAATCCGTGTCTAAATTAGGCTTGCTTATAACAAATTAAGTAAACAATTTGCGAGATTGAAAGAATAACTCTAATTTTGCAGCCTAAAATTCGATACGACTATTAATTAAATAAATCATTCAGAATGAACGTTTCGCTTAAGAACATTGATGCCGTAAGTGGTATTGTGAAATTAGAAATAGTGAAGGCTGACTATGCTGAACAGGTTGAAAAGAGCCTGCGCAACTTCCGTCAGAAAGCAAATGTACCGGGTTTCCGTAAAGGAATGGTACCGATGGGTATGGTAAAAAAGATGTATGGAAAACATGTATTGGTTGAAGAAGTAAACAAGTTGGTTTCTGAAAATCTTTTCAGCTATATCCGCGAAAATAAATTGAATATACTGGGCGAACCGATGCCTAACGAATCAGAACAAAAGCCTATTAATTTTGATACGCAGGAAGATTTCGAGTTTTGTTTCGATGTAGCTTTGGCTCCCGAAATCAATATTACACTGAGCAAGGGCGACAAACTTCCGTATTATGAGGTTGCTATCGATGACGAAATGCTGAACCAGCAGATCGATGCATATACAGCAAACTTCGGTACTTACGACAAGGCTGACGAGGTAGAAGAAAAGGATATGGTGAAAGGTACTGTAGCCGAACTTGAAAACGGTTCTCCGAAAGAAGGTGGTATCGTTGTTGAAGAAGCTGTACTGATGCCGGCATATATGAAGGATGAAGCTGAAAAGGCTAAATTCGTAGGTGCAAAGGTTAACTCTGTGGTCGTATTCAACCCGAACAAGGCTTATGAAGGTGCAGAAGCTGAAATCGCTTCCTTCCTGAAAGTTGATAAAGAAGCTGTTGCTGGTATTACCGGTGATTTCAGCTTTGAAATTACAGAAATTACCCGTCACCAAAAGGCTGAGATGAATCAGGAATTGTTCGATAAGGTATTCGGCGAAGGTGTAGTTACCAGCGAAGAAGAATTTAAGAGCAAGATCAAGGAAGCATTGACAGACCAGTTCACTCCGCAGAGCGACTATAAGTTCCTGTTGGACGCTCGTGAAGTATTGGTGCAGAAAGCCGGTGAAATGAAGTTTGCCGACGATATGCTGAAACGCTGGTTGGTTGCTGCTAACGAAAATACTACAGCTGAAAAAGTTGAAGAAGATTTCCCTAAGATGATTGAAGACCTGAAGTATCAGTTGATCAAAGAAAATCTGGTGAAGTCAAATAACCTGAAGGTAGAAGATGCAGATATCGAAGCCTTCGCAAAACGTGTGGCACAGGCTCAGTTTGCACAGTACGGTATGCTTTCCGTTCCGGAAGATGTATTGGCGAACTATGCTAAAGACATGTTGAAAAATAAACAGACTTTGCAGAACATTATCGATCGCGCAGTTGAAGAAAAGCTGGCTGCATGGTTGAAAGAACAGGTGGAACTGGATGTAAAAGAAGTTTCAACTGAAGAGTTCAGCAAACTCTTTGAATAATATTATCCTTCTGAAACCATAGTAAACACTATGGTTTTAACAAGAAAAAGGGTTTTCTCTCTAAAAAATATCTTACCGGATAGCAAATAAGTTGTTTCTTTCAGAAATTTATTTATAACTTTGTTATTCCGATAAGTCAGAGGGGAATCCCTTTTTTTATGACTTCCGGTAATATAAAAATAATAGATTATGGACGATTTTAGAAAGTATGCAACGAAACATTTGCGGATGAACGGCAATGCGCTGGATAGTTATATGAATATCACCAGCAGTTATATTTCTCCGACAATTATCGAAGAACGTCAGCTGAATGTTGCGCAGATGGACGTATTTTCCCGCCTGATGATGGACCGTATCATCTTCCTGGGTACCCAGGTCGATGACTATTCGGCTAACGTGATCCAGGCGCAATTATTATATCTGGATTCAAGCGACCCCGGCAAAGATATATCTATTTATATTAACTCTCCGGGCGGCTCCGTTTATGCAGGTTATGGTATTTATGATACCATGCAGTTTATCGGATGCGACGTATCGACGATCTGTACAGGTATGGCGGCTTCTTTTGCTGCCGTATTGCTGGTTGCCGGTACAAAAGGTAAACGTATGGCTCTTCCGCATTCACGTGTGATGATCCATCAACCTCTGGGCGGTGTACAGGGACAGGCTTCGGATATCGAGATCACAGCTCGTGAAATCCTGAAGGTGAAAAAGGAACTGTATACTATTATTTCCGATCATTCAGGTAAACCTTACGATGAGGTAGAGCGTGATAGCGATCGCGACTACTGGATGACAGCCGAAGAAGCGAAAGCTTATGGTATGGTTGATGAAATCCTGGTTCGTGAGAAGAAGAAATAACAAAAACAGAGACAGGGCTTCGGCCTTGTCTTTTTAGACAATCAAAAAAACAAATATTCTATGGCCAAAACAGGCGACTTTTGTACGTTTTGCGGACGAAGCAGTCGGGACGTTAACATGCTGATTAATGGAATATCCGGTGCTATCTGTGATGAATGCGCGCAGCAAGCGTACGAAATTGTAAAAGAACAAAAACCTGCAAAGAAAAGTGCTTTAGGACTTGAGCAGACAGAATTACCGAAACCTGGGGACATAAAAACATTTCTGGATCAATACGTGATCGGACAGGATGATGCAAAACGTTATCTTTCCGTTTCGGTGTATAACCATTACAAGCGATTGCTTCAGAAAGTGACCTCGGATGATGTGGAGATCGAGAAGTCTAATATCATTATGGTCGGAGCCACCGGTACAGGGAAAACGTTACTGGCGCGTACCATTGCAAAGTTGCTGCACGTGCCGTTTGCAATCGTAGATGCGACAGTGCTGACTGAAGCCGGTTATGTGGGAGAAGATATAGAGAGTATCCTGACTCGTCTGTTGCAGGCGGCTGATTATGATGTAGACGCAGCCCAGAGAGGGATCGTTTTTATTGATGAGATAGATAAGATTGCACGCAAGAGTGATAATCCGTCTATAACCCGTGATGTAAGTGGAGAAGGAGTACAGCAGGGGTTATTGAAATTACTGGAAGGTTCGATTGTGAATGTTCCGCCGCAGGGTGGAAGAAAGCATCCTGAACAGAAAATGATAGCGGTAGATACAAAGAATATCCTCTTTATCTGTGGTGGGGCATTTGACGGTATAGAAAAGAAGATCGCGCAGCGCTTGAATACACGCGTTGTTGGATATTCCGCCAGCAAAGATACAGCCCAGGTAGACCGGAATAATTTCTTGAAATATATTACGCCGACCGACCTGAAGTCGTTTGGTCTGATTCCTGAAATTATCGGTCGTCTGCCTATTCTGACTTATCTGAATCCGCTTGACCGGAGCACGCTTCGCAGCATTCTGACAGAGCCGAAAAACTCTATTATCAAACAATATGTGAAGTTGTTTGAAATGGATTCCATCAAACTCTCGTTCGATGAGGATGTTTACGAGTATATCGTGGATAAGGCTTTGGAGTTTAAGCTGGGAGCCCGTGGCCTGCGTTCGATCGTTGAGGCTATCATGATGGATGCTATGTTCAGCATGCCTTCAGAAAAGAAAAAGAAACTCCATGTAACACTGGAGTATGCGAAGGAGAAGTTTGAAAAATCAGATGTAAACCGTTTGCAGATAGCGTAAATGCCGGCGGTTTGTAAAATATAAATAAGTATGGCGAAGAAGGATAGTTTAACTGAGCATTTAAAGACTCATTTTGGTTTTGATACCTTTAAAGGGAATCAGAAAGCAATTATTGAAAATGTGCTGGCCGGGAATGATACTTTCGTATTGATGCCGACCGGTGGAGGTAAGTCCCTCTGTTACCAGTTGCCTTCGGTTATGATGGAGGGTACAGCGATCGTTATATCTCCTCTGATTGCTCTGATGAAAAATCAGGTGGATGCCATGCGTAATTTCTGCGAGGAAGATGGTGTAGCTCATTTTATTAATTCTTCACTGAACAAGTCGGCTATCGACCAGGTGAAGGCTGATATAATGGCAGGCCGGACGAAGTTATTGTATGTTGCCCCTGAGTCGCTGACAAAGGAAGAGAATGTCGATTTCCTGCGAAATGTAAATATTTCATTTTATGCAGTGGACGAAGCTCATTGTATCTCTGAATGGGGACATGATTTCCGTCCGGAATATCGCAGGATACGTCCTATTATTAATGAAATAGGAAAGCGTCCGCTGATAGCGCTTACGGCGACTGCTACTCCGAAAGTACAACATGATATCCAGAAAAACCTGGGTATGATAGATGCCTCAGTTTTCAAATCCTCCTTTAACCGTTCTAATTTATATTACGAAATTCGTCCGAAAGGCGCGAATATAGACCGCGAGATTATTAAGTATATTAAGGCCAACGAAGGTAAATCGGGTATTGTCTATTGTTTAAGCCGCAAGAAGGTGGAAGAGTTTGCCGATATTCTGAAAGCAAACGGGATCAAGGCGCTTCCTTATCATGCCGGAATGGATTCTCAACAACGGTCGGGAAATCAGGATGCGTTCCTGATGGAGAAAGCAGACGTTATTGTGGCTACTATTGCATTCGGTATGGGAATCGATAAGCCGGATGTGCGCTATGTGATCCATTATGACATACCCAAGAGCCTCGAAGGTTATTACCAGGAAACAGGCCGTGCCGGCCGTGATGGCGGCGAAGGGCAGTGTATTGCATTCTATGCATACAAAGACTTACAGAAACTGGAGAAATTCATGCAGGGTAAACCGGTAGCGGAGCAGGAGATCGGGAAACAGTTGTTGCTTGAAACAGCTGCTTACGCCGAAACATCCGTATGCCGCCGTAAGGTTCTGCTGCATTACTTCGGAGAGGAGTACCTGGAAGAAAATTGTGGAAATTGTGATAATTGTTTGAACCCCCAAAAGCAAGTGGAAGCGAAAGAATTGTTGAGTGCGGTACTTGAAGTGATAAGTACTTTAAAAGAAAAATTTAAGGCAGATTATATTGTCAATATGCTGGTCGGAAATGAGACCTCCGAAATACAATCTTATAAACACAATGACCTGGAAGTCTTCAGTTCCGGTACGGATGAAGACGAAAAGACATGGAACGCCGTTATTCGTCAGGCGCTGATAGCCGGTTATCTGACTAAAGATATCGAGAATTACGGTTTGCTGAAAATTTCTCCGAAGGGGAAAGATTTCATGAAGAAGCCGGTATCGTTCAAGATAACGAAAGATAACGAGTTTGAAGATGAGGAAGAAGAAGTACCTGTACGTGGTGGAGCTACCTGTGCAGTCGATCCTATTCTGTACTCGATGATGAAGGATTTGCGGAAGAAACTCTCCAAACGCCTGGAAGTACCTCCTTTCGTAATATTCCAGGATCCGTCGCTGGAAGCAATGGCTACCACTTATCCGGTAACATTGGATGAATTGCAGAATATTCCGGGTGTAGGTGCCGGAAAAGCTAAACGCTACGGCCAGGAATTTATTACGCTGATCAAAAAACATGTAGAAGAAAATGAAATCGAGCGGCCGGAAGACCTGCGTGTACGTACTGTCGCTAATAAGTCGAAACTGAAGGTGTCTATCATTCAACGGATCGATCGTAAGGTTGCCCTGGATGAAATTGCTTTGACAAACGGGCTTGAATTTAACGATCTGTTGGATGAGATTGAAGCAATCGTTTATTCGGGAACGCGTATCAATATCGACTATTTCTTAAATGATGTCATGGATGAAGATCATATTGAAGATATTTACGAATACTTCAAAGATTCTGAAACCGATGACCTGGAAGATGCGATCGAAGAGCTGGGTAACGATTATACCGAAGAAGAGATCCGTCTGGTACGTATTAAATTTTTGTCGGAAATGGCTAATTAATACATTCGCTGTCTTCGCCTGAATAAAAATGGCTCCCTTCCCGGAAACAAACAGGAAGGAAGCCATTTTTGTTTTTTATCGTTGCATAATATCAGGAAAAACCGTATATTTGCGCGCAATAATTTTTAAAGCATACGTTTTATGTCATTTATTGCAGACAGGTTAGTTATGGATGGATTAACATTCGATGATGTATTGTTGATCCCGGCTTACTCAGAAGTTCTTCCCCGAAATGTCGACCTTTCGACAAAGTTTTCACGAAACATCACATTGAATATCCCGATGGTATCGGCGGCCATGGACACGGTTACCGAGGCAAAGATGGCTATTGCTATTGCCCGCGAAGGTGGTATCGGCGTTATTCATAAGAATATGACGATCGCTGAACAGGCCAAGCAGGTTCAAAGCGTTAAGCGTGCAGAGAACGGAATGATTTACGATCCCGTAACGATCACGAAAGGAAAACGTGTTGCCGATGCACTGGCTATGATGGCGGAATATAAGATCGGCGGTATACCTGTTGTAGATGAAGGCGGTTATCTGGTAGGTATCGTAACCAACCGTGACCTGCGTTTTGAAAGAGATATGAACCGTTCGATCGATGAGGTGATGACGAAAGAAAACCTGGTGGTGACAGATCAGTCTACCGACCTGGAAGCTGCCGCCCAGATCCTTCAGAAACATAAAATCGAGAAACTACCGGTTGTGGACAGCCATAATAAACTGATAGGGCTCGTTACTTATAAAGATATTACAAAGGCAAAAGATAAGCCTTCTGCCTGTAAGGATGCCAAAGGCCGTCTGCGTGTGGCTGCCGGAGTTGGTGTGACATTCAATACATTCGAGCGTGTGGCTGCATTGGTTGAAGCCGGTGCCGATGCATTGGTTATCGATACGGCTCACGGTCATTCCAAAGGAGTGGTGGATGTGTTGAAGCAAATCAAGGCCCAATATCCGGGTATCGACTGTGTGGTAGGTAATATAGCTACCGGAGATGCTGCCAGATATCTGGCTGATGCAGGAGCCGATGCCGTTAAGGTGGGTATCGGGCCGGGTTCTATCTGTACAACCCGTGTGATTGCAGGAGTGGGAGTACCCCAGTTGTCGGCTATCTATGACGTGGCAAAAGCATTGAACGGAACAGGTATTCCTTTGATCGCCGATGGCGGACTTCGTTATTCAGGAGATATTGTAAAAGCGATTGCTGCCGGAGGGTCGTCTGTGATGATGGGTTCTCTGTTGGCTGGTGTGGAAGAATCACCGGGCGAAACGATTATCTTTAACGGACGTAAGTTCAAATCATACCGTGGTATGGGATCGTTGGAAGCAATGCAGAAAGGTTCGAAAGACCGTTATTTCCAGGATGTGGAAGACGACGTGAAGAAACTGGTTCCGGAAGGAATTGCCGCCCGTGTTCCTTATAAGGGTTCTTTGTTTGAAGTGATCTATCAGATGGTAGGTGGTCTGCGTGCCGGTATGGGCTATTGCGGAGCGCATAATATTGAAGAGCTTCATAAAGCTAAATTTACCCGTATCACGAATGCCGGCGTACAGGAAAGTCATCCGCACGACGTGGCAATTACGCAGGAAGCACCCAATTATAGCCGGGGCGAATAATAAATGCGGGTAATCACCGTTATATAAAAAACACTAATTTAATCAGATGGCATACTTTTTGAGGATGTTGTCCGTTAGATTAGTGTTATTTTTGTAATGTCTACGTAGTATGATAAACGGATTTTTGATGAAAAAGTTACTTGTATTATCTTTGGTATTCGCTTGTTTAACGGGAGAAGCGCGTAATTTGCCTGACTCTGTAGTGATGACTGTGGCCGGGAAACAGGTTCCCCTTGCGGAATTTGTCTTTATGGCTAAGAAAAACGGTGAAGTGAATTTGGCTGATCGTAAGTCTCTGGAGAATTATGTGGAACTGTATAAGAACTTCAAACTGAAGGTGGCCGATGCAGAAGCCGCCGGACTTGATAAAACAAAAGACTTTACTGATGAGCTGGAAGGATACCGCGCACAATTGACATCAAGTTATTTATCTGATAAAGACGGTGAGGAAGCTGCTGTTCGTGTAGAATACGACCGTCTGGGAGAAATACTGGAATTAAGCCATATCCTGTTCCGCTTGCCGGCTCAGACTGTTTCGAAAGATACGGTGGCCGTTTATGAAAAGGCCTTGAAGGCATATGAGCGTATTAAGAACGGGGAAGATATCGCGGCTGTTGGAAGCGAACTCTCGAAGGAAGATCCCGAACAGATAGGTTATGAATATACCCGTTGCCTGTTGCCGATGCAAACCATAAAGGCGTTTGAAAATGCCGCTTATGCGATGAAGCCGGGTGAATTATCGATGCCTGTACGTACTACCCTGGGTTTCCACCTGATAAAACTGATTAGCCGCAAACCGAATCCGGGTATGCGTCATGTCGCTCATATCCTGATCCCGTTTAAGCAGGATTCGGTTACACGCAGCGATAGCGAGACGCTGGCTTTAGCAGAAGAAGTCTATAAAAAAGCACAAAACGGAGCAGACTTCGGTGAGTTGGCACAAGAATATTCTACCGATGGTGCATCCGCGAGAAAGGGAGGCGAACTTCCCTGGTTTGGCGTTGGCGAAATGGTTGAACCTTTCGAAAAGGCAGCTTTTGCCTTGACGACTCCCAATGAATTGTCTCAGCCGATAAAGACCCGTTTCGGCTACCATATCATTAAACTGCTTGGAAAGAGCGGTATCCCTTCTTTCGAGGAAAAAAAGAAAACCTGGTCAAAAATAATGGCACAGGGTGAACGTAATTTTGAATATTATCAGGCTTTCGACGAACGTCTGAAGAAAGAATACGGATATGTTTTCTATCCGGAAGCATATAAGGAAATGGTTGCGCTTTGTAATGATAACTTCCCGACTGACAAGGAGTTCTACGAAAAGGCAAAGGATATGAACAAAACGTTGTTCCATCTGGCCGATACGGATTTCCCGCAGAGTGAGTTCGCTTATTATATCCAGCGTTGTCCGTTTTCCACAAAAACGTATGCGGGTGATTTTATGCAGGAAGTGTTCGATCTCTTTATCCGCGACATCGTTACGACTGCCGAACGTAAAAATCTGATGACAAAGCACCCGGAATTCACACATTTGATGCAGGAATACCGCGACGGCATTTTGTTATTCAACATCAGCAACCAGAAGGTATGGAGTAAACCGGCCGCCGAACAAACCACCCTCGAAGAAGAGTGGGTGAAACAGTTGGCGGAGGAGTATCCTGTTACGATTAATTGGAAATTGTTGAAAAAACTAAAGAAATAAGAAAGAGAAGGTTATGAAGTATTGCTTCATTTTTATAGCATTCGTATCTTTGCTGTGTTCTTGTAAACGGACGCAGCAAACAGACGATGCGGATGTGCTGGTAAGAGTGAAGGACCGGACGCTGAAACGTTCGGAAGTGGTTAGTCTGATTCCGCGGGGGACGTCCTCTGCGGATAGTTTGTTATTAGCCGAAAGCTTTGTAAAGAAGTGGGTGAAAGATGCCCTGGTTTATGAAGTCGCTCAGCGGAACCTCGGGAATGAAAAGGAAGAGGTCGACAAGCTTGTGGAAGAATACCGCCATTCGCTGATCCGTTACCGTTATCAGGAACGGTTGATAAAAGAAAAACTGTCGGCTAATATCCGCGAGAGCGATAAGCTGAACTATTATGAAGAGAATCAGAAAAAGTTTACACTCGATAAGGCCCTGATCAAAGGTCTTTTCCTGAAGATACCGGTGGATGCGCCCGGTCTTTCGGAGGTAAAAGGGTGGTACAAATCGTCTTCTGAGGCCTCTTTGGAAAAAATTGAGAAGTATAGTGTGCAAAATGCCACTATTTATGACTACTTTTACGACAAATGGGTGGACTTCGACGAGGTGATGGATAATATCCCCGTTCATGTGTCCGATCCGAACGCTTATCTGAAAGCGAACAAATTTGTGGAAGTAGCCGATAGTAGTTATTGCTATTTGCTGAATATCAAGGAGTCATTGCCGGTGGGAAGTGTCGCTCCTTATGATTACGCCAGTCCACAGATCATGGAAATGCTTATCAATCAGCGGAAAGTAGATTTTTTGAAGACGTTTGAAGAAGAATTATATAATGATGCAGTCAGAGGAGGTGATGTGAAATTTTATACAGAACCGTAATTTGTAACTTATAAAGGTAGATATGATGAAAAAGATTTTAACTGTATTCTTTCTTGCCTGCTTATCTTGTGCGGCAATGGCACAGGATAATGTGATTGATGAAATAGTGTGGGTGGTAGGAGATGATGCGATCTTACGTTCGGACATAGAGACGCAACGTTTGTATATGCAAAACGAAGGCCAGCGGCTGGATGGCGATCCCTATTGTGTGATTCCGGAACAGATGGCAATACAGAAGCTGTATCTGAACCAGGCGAAGATCGACAGTATCGAAGTGGGGGAAGGACAGATAATCCAGGCTGCAGACCAGTGGGTTAACTGGGCGATCAACCAGATCGGATCAAGAGAAAAAGTAGAAGAATATTTCGGAAAGAAAATCTCGCAGATCAAGGATGAACGTAAAGACATGATCCGCGAACAACAGGTGACCGATGAAATGAAGCGGAAACTGATCGGTGAGATCAAGCTTACACCGTCGGAGATCCGTAAGTTCTATAACCAGTTGTCGAAAGATAGTTTGCCGACTATCCCGACTACGGTGGAAGTACAGATCATCACATTCGAACCGAAGATCCCGTTCGATGTAACCGATGCTATTAAAGCCCGTCTGCGTGATTTTACCGAACAGATCAATAGTGGCAAGATGGAGTTTTCGACCCTGGCCCGTTTGTATTCGGAAGATCCGGGTTCGGCTGCCAGAGGCGGTGAACTGGGTTTCATGAGTAAGACCGACTTGCTGCCGGAGTTTGCCAATGTCGCCTTCAACCTGTCTGATTCGAAACGTGTATCGCAGATCGTGCAGACTGAATATGGCTATCATATTATTCAGTTGATCGAAAAACGTGGTAACCGTATCAATTGCCGTCATATCCTGCTGAAACCGAAAGTTTCAGAAAAAGAACTGACTGAAGCTACTGTTCGTATGGACTCTTTATATAACGACCTGCAGGCAAACAAATTTTCATTCGAGGAAGCGGCCACCTTCGTATCATACGACAAGGATACCCGTAATAACAAAGGGTTGATGGTGAACCAGAATCATGAAGGAAACAACTTTGGTACGCCTAAGTTCGAAATGCAGGAACTTCCGCAGGAAGCTGGTAAGGTAATTTATAACATGCAGGTAGGTGAGATATCCAAACCGTTTACCATGATTACCGACAAGCAGAAGGAAGTAGTTGCTATTGTTAAGTTGAAGTCCCGTACCGAACAACATAAAGCAAACCTTTCTGATGACTTCCAGGCTATGAAGAATCTGGTGGAACAACAGAAAAGAGAAGAATTATTGAATGACTGGATCAAGAAAAAACAAAAGACTACGTATGTCCGTATTGCTGAAGGATGGCGTAACTGTGATTTCAAGTATCCGGGTTGGGTGAAAGAATGAAAATTGTAAATAAGTTTTTTCTTACAGGGCTATTCTGTCTGCTGACTGTTTGTGTATTTGCACAAACGCAGGATTCTATTTCCGTCAGGCAGGGAGAAACACTGACGGCTGATACTGTCACAACGAAAAAAACAAAGGTATTCCTCGAGCATGCCAATACATTGTCTTTTGATAAGGAAGTGAATGCCGATGCGCAGTTTCTGCAAGGCGATGTCTGTTTTCGTCACGACAGTTCATATATGTATTGCGACAGCGCTTACTTTTTTGAAACGACCAATTCGCTGGAAGCTTTCAGTAATGTAAGGATGGAGCAAGGGGATACGTTGTTCGTGTATGGCAACTATCTGTTTTACGACGGAAATACCCAGATCGCCTATCTGCGTGAAAACGTTCGTATGGAGAACGGGCAGGTAACGCTCTTTACCGATAGTCTGAACTATGAGCGTATTCCGGATATCGGATATTACTTCGATGGCGGTCTGATCGTAGATTCTCTGAATCAACTTTCGTCATTTTACGGACAGTACTCCCCGACAACCAAATTGGCTATATTCAATGATAGCGTTCGTCTGGAAAATCCGAATTTTACGTTGTATTCAGATACGCTTCATTACGATACCGAGTCGAAGATTGCGACCATACTGGGGCCTTCCATTATCGTTTCGGATAGTGGAACAATCCATTCTTCCCGCGGATGGTACAACACGGAAACGAATACATCCTTGTTGCTGGATCGTTCCGAAGTCTACTCGGGAAACAGAGTGCTGATCGGCGATTCGATCTCATATAATCAGGATGCCGGTTTCGGGGAAGCATTCGGGAATATGTGTCTGCGGGATACCGCACAGAAGGTTATCCTGGAAGGTCAGTACGGTTTTTATAATGAACGGACGGAGTACGCTTTTGCTACCGATAGTGCCCGTTTCATGGAATATTCGCAGGGGGATACTTTGTATCTGCATGCCGATACGCTTGAAATGGCGACGCTCGATTCGACAGCCCGTGAGATAAAAGCTTTTCACGGTGTACGTTTCTACCGTATCGATATGCAGGGCGTTTGCGACTCGATGCAGTTCAATACCCGCGATTCCGTATTATATATGTATGATAATCCGGTTTTGTGGAATGAGCAGTATCAATTATACGGAGATACGATTGAAATTTATATGAATGACAGTACGATCGATTATGCGCACGTTATACAATTCGCGTTTGCCGTGCAGCATCTCGATTCGAGTTATTATAATCAACTGAAAGGGAATGACCTCAAAGCTTACTTTGAAGGTCAGACTGTCCGGCAGATCGATGTGGAGGGGAATGCGGAGTCGATCTATTACCCGTTGGAAGGTGATGGGGCCAAGATCGGTCTGAATGAAACCAAGAGTGGATTCCTCACGATCTGGGTAAAAGAGAATAAGCTCGAGAAGTTGAAGATATGGCCTACTCCGCTAGGTAATCTTACACCGATACCCGACCTGAAGCCGGAACAGAAAACACTGAAGGATTTTTACTGGTATGACTACCTGCGTCCGAAAAATAAAGATGATATCTATAATGTAGTGAAGAAGAAAGTGGAAGATGCACCGGTTAGAGGTAACAGTAAATTCAGGCATGAGCAATAGTATTCACTATTAAATTAGTTAAGTTATGGCACTTTTCTCATTTTATAATATGCGTAAGCCCCGTCAATATGAGCATAAGCCGATTTATTGGGATCCCCATAAAGAGGCTATGGAGGAACGCGTGCGTAAAATAAAACGCGAGATGGGAGTGGAGGAATCACTGGAAGAATATAAGCCGCAGATAAAAGGAACCTTTGTCGAAGGTACTTCACATCTGAAGAAAAGCCTGGACAGGGGTGACAATGCACGTAGCCGTACGTATAAGAGCGTTAAGCTGATCGTTGCAATTGCTGTATTAGGTGCATTATTCTGGTACTTATTCTGGTCATGAGCGATATAATTCATTTACTACCCGATAGTATAGCCAATCAGATAGCGGCCGGTGAAGTCATTCAACGGCCTGCTTCCGTTGTAAAGGAACTGGTTGAAAATGCGATCGACGCGGGAGCCGGTCATATACAAGTGAATATCAAGGATGCCGGACGTACATTGATCCAGGTGATCGATGACGGGAAAGGTATGTCCGAAACGGATGCCCGCATGGCGTTCGAACGGCATGCCACTTCGAAGATATCTTCGGCTGAAGACCTCTTTTCCCTGCATACAATGGGATTTCGTGGGGAAGCCCTGGCCTCGATTGCCGCTGTCGCCCATGTGGAGTTGCGCACCCGCCTGCAAGGTTCCGAATTGGGGACGAAGCTTTCTATGGCAGGTTCGACCCTGCAGGATATCGAGCCCGATGCCTGTACCGAAGGTAGTATCTTCTCTATAAAGAATTTGTTTTTTAATGTGCCGGCCCGGCGTAAGTTCCTGAAATCGAACGAGACTGAGTTCCGTAATATAATCAATGAGTTCGAACGGATCGCATTGGTCAATCCCCAGGTGGCGTTAGGGCTGAATCATAATGATACCGAGATATTTAATCTGCCGGAATCCGGTTTGCGCCAGCGTATTATAAACGTGTATGGCAAAAGCCTGAATCAAAAGCTGCTTTCTGTGGATGCACAAAGCTCGTTGGTTACCATTTCCGGTTTTGTAGGCCGTCCCGACTCTGCCAAGAAGCGGGGAGCCCTGCAATATTTCTTCGTGAACGGACGTTTCATGAAGCACCCATATTTTCATAAGGCTGTCATGCAGGCTTATGAACAGTTGATCCCTCCCGGCGAACAACCCAACTATTTTATCTATTTCACGCTTGATCCTTCTACGATCGATGTAAATATCCATCCGACCAAGACCGAGATTAAATTTGAGAACGAGCAACCTATCTGGCAGATACTGATGGCTGCAACCCGTGAGGCACTGGCAAAGTCGAGTGCTATCCCTACCATTGATTTTGATGTGGAAGATGCGATAGACATCCCGGTTTACAACCCGGTCAAAGAAGCGGATGGTTTCAAAGCGCCTTCCGTGCAACTCGATTCCGGTTATAACCCGTTCAAGAGTTCTTCATCATCGTACGCTCCCCCATCCTCTTCTTCTCCAAAGAAGTCGGAGTTCGATTGGTCTCAACTCTATCAGGGGTTTGAGAGCGACCGGGATGCCGTGCGTAAAGACCTTGAAATGATGGGAGAAGTGCTGGATACGGAACAGGATGAGTTGGCGGAACCTGTTAAAATGGCTGTCGGTGGAGAAGCTTTGTTTGCAGAAACGGCTACACCTTGTTATCAGTATAAGGGACGTTATATTATCACAGCCCTCAAATCGGGTTTAGCGTTGATCGACCAGCACCGGGCACATATCCGTATCCTGTTCGACCAGTACCTGAATAATATCCGTCAGCAGAAAGGAGCATCCCAGCAAGTGTTGTTCCCGGAAATAATCGAGTTTACGGCAGCAGAGGCCGCTGTCTTACCGGTATTGCTGGAGGATATGCGTTTTATCGGTTTCGATCTTTCTAACCTGGGGAATAACAGCTATGCCATCAATGGCCTGCCTGCGGGACTCGAAAATGTAGATCAGATCGTTTTGATAAAGGATATTGTCAGCCGTGCCATAGAGACGGGCTGCGAAGTACACGAGGAGATTTGTGAGTCGATTGCTTTGGCTCTGGCTAAAGCGGCTGCCATCCGTCCGGGAAAAGTGATGTCTGCCGATGAAATGGATCACCTGATAGCGACTCTCTTCTCCTGCCCGGATTCAAACCTGACACCTGACGGGAAAACAATCGTTTCGATGTTGACCGACGAGGAACTGGAGAAACGGTTTAAGTAACCGGAAGAGAAAAAAGATATCCCTTTTTGAGAAGGGCTATGGGCATGTTACTTTTCTGATCGCCTGCCAGCATTAGGGAAAGTTTCATGCCTTTTTTGTGTCTGTCTCAAAAAGGGAATTAGTATGTTTAAGCTACCGATTTACTGGCATTTATAAGTAATAGGAGTGGTATAGGCTACCCGTACTACTTTGCCTTTTACCTTACCGGGCGTCCACTTGGGCATGTTTTTAACCACTCGTACTGCCTCTGCATCCAATAATGGAGTCAGGCTTTTTACTACTTTGATATCTGATAGACTACCGTCTTTATTGATAATGAAGGAAAGCGATAGACTGCCTTCCTCTTTGTTCTTTATGGATTCGGCCGGGTATTTGACATTTCTGGCCATGTATTTTAAAAGTTCAGTTTCCCCTCCGGGAAATTCTGGCATTACATCTACCACCTCATATACTTTGTCATCGTCCGGTGGTAGAAGAGTGGCAACTTCAACAGAAACCGCTTCCGGTGCAGGTGCAATCATTGTCTTTTCTGCGGGTACAGGAACTGTCGTTTGCCGGCTGACGATCCGTGCCATCGCGTCGATGTTGTTGAGCAGCAATAAGCCGGCTGCCAGCGGTAGCAGAGTCAGGTACTTTACTTTTCCAACCCTGCCGGTTCTTTTCTTGTTTAACATAGTAATTCTCTTTTTTAATGGTAAGACACTGAAATTGTTATATAGTTTTGCTATAGCCATTTCGGGGTGTTCCAGTCCGATCAGGTGGTACTGGTATTCTTTTTTGTTATATCCGGCAAGCATCACCTGCTCGTCTGCCAGGTATTCATGATTGCTGCTGATCTCTTTTTTTAATAACCAGACAAACGGATTGATCCAACACAGGATACATACGATCTCGCCGAGTACTATGTCTATCGAATGAAGTTGGCGGACATGTGTCTTTTCGTGAACCAGTATTTCTTCCAAAGCCGGCGGAGTGTGTGACTCCGGTGATGCGAATATCCAACCAAAGAAAGAGTAAGGTTCCTCTTGAGAGGGTAATACGTAGATAGTAGTCCCGTTTATCAGTTGTTTGGGGCTTCTGAGCCGGAGTCGGATAACAGTGAATAATTCTATTATGCAACGGAGGAATAATAATGTTATCCCTGCCAAGTAGGTCAGTAACATATAACTCTCTGCAATTGTCAGCCAATCCGCTTCGGTAGAAAGTGGAGTATCATCGACCGCTACAACCGTTTTCAAGGGGAGGATCGTTGAATAGTAATTCACTATTTCCGTTACACTTTCACGGGTGGATAGCCAGATACTGATATCCAGTAACGGATAAAGGAATGCGATCAGGTAAACGGAAAGCAGGACAGCCCTGCGTAGCCGGAAAAACGTGTCGTTCCGGAATAACAGGCGGTAGCAGATATAAAGGATTGCCAACGCCAGGTTTACCTTCAGGAAATAGGGCAGTATCGATGTTTCCATATTGATTCGTATTTACCTATTCTTCATTTTCTATTTGATTCATAAGATCCTGCAAATCGCTTTTCGTCAGTTTGCGGTTGCGGACAAAGAAGGATACCATCTCTTTATAAGAGCCGGTGAAATAATTCTCTACGACGTTCGACATGAACGTCCGCTTGTAGTCTGCCTCTTTAACTTTGGCAGAGAATCGTGTGATAGTACCGAACTTTTTCGGTGTGACATATTTTTTCTTTTCCAGATTACGAATTACGGATGCCACGCTGGTATAAGGCGGACGGGGTTCCGGCATTTCGTTCAGGATATCCCGGATAAAGCAGGGACCTAGTCTCCAGATATAGAGCATAACGTCTTCTTCTTGTGCTGTCAGTCTTTCCATGTCTCTTCAATTATTTGAATTTTAGTCTACTATCTTTTCGCAAATCTACTTAAATTAAGTAGATGGTAATTCTTTTTGTTGATAAATATTGTTAACAGGAGAATAGAAAGGAAAGCGGATAGGATGGAAATGTTGTATATTTGAGGCAGTTAGATTTAAATCATTGGTATATGAAAAAGCCGGCATCCGTTATCATCCTCTTTTTAGGGAGCATATTCTTGTTTGTGTCATGTAATCAGTCACGTATCGACCGGAAGGCTTTGGTGGACAGGCACCGTATTGTAAGCACCAAAACAGATCCCCGCAGTCCGGCTCAGGTGGGAAATGGCGAGTTTGCTTTCGGGGTGGATATTACGGGGCTACAAACCTTTGTTCCTTTCAATACGATGGCTCAATGGAGCTGGCATAGTTTCCCGTTGCCGGAAGGACAGCAGGTAGAGGATTTTAAAAAGCCGCTCATGGATACCTATGGCAGGCAGATTCCTTACGATATACCTAACCCGGAACAGCCGGAGTTATCGGCGTGGCTGGCAGCCAATCCCCATCGCTTCAACCTGGGACGTATCGGATTTAAGTTGCTTCGTGCGGATGGCTCGGCTGTAACTGCCGGTGATTTGTCGGATACCCGTCAGGAAGTGGATATGTGGACCGGCATCATTCATAGTTGTTTTAAGTTGGACGGAGTTCCTGTTTCTGTAAAAACGGCCTGTCATCCTACATTGGATGCAGTGGGTGTTACGGTGGAAAGTCCGTTGCTCGCCAAGGGACAGGTATCTGTCTTTCTTGATTTTCCGTATGCCGAGAGCGGAGAGATGAAAGAATATGTAGGGACGTACGATAAGCCGGATTTGCACCAATCTGTCGTTAAGAACCAGAAGAACGGAGCAGCCCTGATTGTACGGGATATGGATAAAACGCATTATTATACTTCATTGCGGTGGAATACCCGGGCCCGTTTCGTAGAGGGCGGTGACGGAGATCCGCATCATTTTGAACTGAATCCCGAAAACACGGATGAACTGTCTTTTACCTGTCTTTTCTCGCGGGGAGAGGCGGCAGATATTCCGACAGCTCCCCGTATATTTAATGATAGTTCAAGGGAATGGCGTTCTTTCTGGCAATCGGGGGCGGCTATCGATTTGTCGGGCAGTAAAGACCCGCGCTGGAAAGAACTGGAACGCCGCATCGTCCTTTCACAATATCTGATGAAAGTAAACGAAGCCGGATCGCTTCCCCCGCAGGAAAGCGGGTTGGTGAATAATGGCTGGTATGGCCGCTTCCATTTCGAAATGATCTGGTGGCATGGCGTACATTATGCTTTATGGAACCGCTGGCCGTTACTGGAAAAGAGCCTGCCCGTTTACCGGAACTTTCTTCCTACCTCGCAAAAACGTGCCGAACAACAAGGATATAAAGGTGCCCGCTGGCCAAAGTGTACCGCCGACTTCGACCGTGAATGGCCTCATATCATCCATGCTACCCTGATCTGGCAGCAACCCCATCCGATCTATTTTGCCGATCTCGACTACCGCCTGCATCCTACCCGCGAAACCTTGGAGAAATGGGAACCGGTCATCTCTGCTACTGCCGATTTTATGGCCGACTATGCGCAGTATGACGAAGCGCAGGATCGCTATGTATTAGGGCCACCCGTCTTTATCGTTTCCGAAAATACACAACCTGAAACAACACTGAATCCTGCCTTTGAGCTGGGCTATTGGCGTTATGGTCTGCGTATGGCTTGCGAATGGCATAAACGTCTGTCGCTTCCGGTGCCGGAAGCATGGGAAAAGGTGTTGGCCAAACTGTCTCCGCTACCGGTTGAAGAAGATGTCTATATCACTTATGAAGGTATTCCGGATATGTGGACAAACTTTGCTTTCGAACATCCTGCTTTAATAGGCACTTTCGGTATGTTGCCGGGGGATGGTGTCGATCAGGCCACGCTTGCGCGTACACTGGCGAAGATCGATGCAACCTGGAATTACGACCGTACCTGGGGATGGGATTTCCCGATGTTGGCTATGGCTGCCGCCCGGTGCGGTCAACCCGATAAAGCGGTCGACTTCCTGCTCCATCCGGCAGGTGGGTTCCAGTTTGATGAACATGGGTTGGCAACAGGCGGCCCTTTCCCTTATTTCCCGTCTAACGGTGCTTTGCTAACTGCCGTCGCTATGATGGCAGGCGGCTGGGACGGATCGTCGGGCGACGTTCCCGGGTTTCCGCAGGATGGAAGCTGGGAGGTGAAAGCAGAAGGTTTTCTGCCGATGCCCTAGTCTTTAGTGCATATCTTATGTTTCAGGTTTCAGCTACCCTTCAGTCTTGTAAAACAATGTGCGTGACTGAAGGATAGCCAATGCGTTCATTTCCGGTAGTCAAATGGAAACGCTTTTTGTTTAGAAAGAAATCATCGTTCAGTGGTATTGTCAGAAAATCAGCTGGTTATGTGGGCTGAAGGATGAAAGATGATTTACTTAATTATATTATGTACGCGTACTTTTGTAAAAAGAGAAAGCAGACACAAGACAAGCCCCGTTGGTTTCAAACTGGCGGGGCTTCGTGTTAAATAATAATAAATAGTATGAATTCGCATGTTGCATAGCAGAAACAAACGGGAACTATTGCGTAACTTTGCACCGTTTTTAGCGCGAATTATGCAGAAAATGCTTATAACTCGTTGGTTATACGGAAATAATGCGTATCTTTGCAGCCTGAAATAGAAAAGATATAAATATAATTATAACACATTCAAAGTTTAAAAAAGAAAAGAAATGCCTACAATTCAGCAATTAGTTAGAAAAGGAAGGGAAACTTTGGTGGTAAAAGGTAAATCACCTGCACTGGATTCATGTCCTCAGAGACGTGGTGTTTGTGTACGTGTTTACACTACAACCCCGAAAAAGCCTAACTCTGCAATGCGTAAAGTAGCGAGAGTTCGTTTGACAAATGGTAAAGAAGTAAACTCTTACATTCCGGGAGAAGGACACAACCTGCAGGAACACTCAATCGTATTGGTACGTGGTGGTCGTGTGAAGGACCTTCCTGGTGTACGTTATCACATTGTACGTGGAACCTTGGATACTGCTGGCGTAAACGGACGTACTCAGAGACGTTCTAAATACGGAGCTAAACGTCCGAAACCAGGACAGGCAGCTGCTGCAGCTAAAGGAAAGAAGAAGTAATTAGTTACATCCCTTCAAACTGAGAATTTAAATTAAGTATTAAAGCTGGTTTGAGTATTTGGATAGGCTACAAGGTTGAGTAAATGGTTCAGCGGAACCGTTGAAGACAAAGTTTAAAAAGGCAACCAAAGACAAAAACGAAATTTTTGAAAACAAAATGAGAAAAGCAAAACCAAAGAAAAGACAGATCCTTCCGGATCCTGTTTTCGGTGATGTTAAGGTTACGAGATTCGTTAACCATTTAATGTATGATGGCAAGAAAAATACTGCCTTCGAAATTTTCTATTCCGCTCTGGAAAACGTTAAGGCTAAATTGCCTAACGAAGAAAAGTCTGCTCTCGAAATTTGGAAAGCTGCACTCGACAATATTACCCCTCAAGTCGAAGTGAAGTCACGCCGTGTAGGTGGTGCTACTTTCCAGGTACCTACTGAAATTCGCCCCGATCGTAAAGAATCAATTTCTATGAAGAACCTTATTATCTTCTCACGTAAGAGAGGTGGTAAGACTATGTCTGACAAGCTGTCTGCAGAGATTGTAGATGCTTTCAACAACCAGGGTGGCGCATTCAAAAGAAAAGAAGATATGCATCGTATGGCTGAAGCTAACCGTGCATTCGCTCACTTCAGATTTTAATTTAGCAAATTTAGGAGAATAAAAAAAGATGGCAACAAAAGCTGACGAACAATTAAAATATACCAGAAACATCGGTATCATGGCGCACATCGATGCAGGAAAGACTACGACTTCAGAGCGTATCCTTTTCTACACAGGTCTGACTCACAAGATTGGTGAGGTTCACGACGGTGCTGCAACTATGGACTGGATGGAGCAGGAGCAGGAACGTGGTATCACTATCACTTCTGCCGCTACTACTACTTTCTGGAATTACGCTAATGATAAATATAAAATCAACTTGATTGACACCCCGGGACACGTGGACTTTACTGTTGAAGTAGAACGTTCACTGCGTATCTTGGATGGTGCCGTTGCTGCATTCTGTGCTGTTGGTGGTGTAGAACCCCAGTCAGAAACAGTTTGGCGTCAGGCTGACAAATATAATGTACCCAGAATTGGTTATGTAAACAAAATGGACCGTTCCGGCGCAAACTTCTTTGAAGTAGTTCGTCAGGTGAAGGCTGTATTAGGCGCAAACCCTTGTCCTATTCAGATCCCTATCGGTGCAGAAGAAACTTTCAAAGGTGTAGTAGACCTGGTAACAATGAAAGCTATTCTTTGGCATGACGAAACAATGGGTGCTGAATATTCAATTGAAGAAATACCCGCAGACCTGAAAGCTGAAGCTGAAGAGTGGAGAGACAAGATGCTTGAATCTCTGGCTGAATGCGATGACGCTTTGATGGAAAAATACTTTGACGATCCTTCTACTATCACTGAAGAAGAAATCAGAGCTGCTATCCGTAAAGGTACTATCGCTATGCAGATCAATCCGATGATCTGTGGTTCTTCTTTCAAGAATAAAGGTGTTCAGACTTTGTTGAATGCAGTTTGTGCATATCTGCCGAGTCCTGCTGATACAGAAGCTATCGAAGGTACAGATCCTAACGACTCTGATAAAGTAATCGTTCGCAAACCGTTGTTCGAAGAACCGTTGACTGCACTGGCATTTAAGATCGCAACCGACCCGTATGTAGGCCGTCTGTGCTTCTTCCGTGTATATTCAGGTTCTCTGCCTGCTGGTTCTTATGTTTATAACACTCGTTCAGGCAAGAAAGAACGTATCTCTCGTCTGTTCCAGATGCACTCAAACAAACAGAACCCGATGGAAGCTATCGGTTGTGGTGATATCGGTGCAGGTGTTGGTTTCAAGGATATCCGTACTGGTGATACTCTTTGCGACGAAGCACATCCGATTACACTGGAATCTATGGAATTCCCGGATCCGGTTATCGGTATCGCAGTAGAGCCTAAAACTCAGAAAGACCTGGATAAACTGGGTATGGGATTGGCTAAGCTGGCTGAAGAAGATCCTACATTCCGTGTACAGACTAACGAAGAAACAGGTCAGACTGTAATCAGCGGTATGGGTGAGCTTCACCTGGATATTATCGTTGACCGTCTGCGTCGCGAATTCAAGGTTGAATGTAACCAGGGTAAACCTCAGGTTACTTACAAGGAAGCTATTACCAAATCTGTTGAACTTCGTGAAGTTTACAAGAAACAGTCTGGTGGTCGTGGTAAGTTCGCTGATATCATCGTTCGCGTTGAACCGGCTGATGCTGATTTCGAAGGTACACTGCAGTTTATCGACGAAGTAAAGGGTGGTAACATTCCTAAGGAGTTTATCCCTTCAGTACAGAAAGGTTTCGAAAAGGCTATGAAGAACGGTATCCTTGCCGGTTATCCGTTGGATAAACTGAAAGTAACATTGATCGATGGTTCATTCCACCCGGTTGACTCTGACCAGTTGTCTTTCGAAATCGCAGGTATCCAGGCATTCAAGAGTGCATCAGAAAAGGCAGGTCCTGCTTTGATGGAACCGATCATGCAGATGGAAGTTGTTACTCCGGAAGAAAGCATGGGTGATGTAATTGGTGACTTGAACAAACGTCGCGGACAGGTAGAAGGTATGGAATCAAGCCGTACAGGTGCACGTGTTGTAAAAGCTAAAGTTCCTTTGGCTGAAACATTTGGTTATGTAACAGCACTTCGTACTATTACTTCAGGTCGTGCAACGTCTTCAATGCAGTTCTCTCACTATGCTCAGGTATCTTCTTCTATTGCTAAGCAGGTACTGACAGAAGTACAGGGTCGTGCTGATTTGATCAAATAATTTAGAAACATATATAACAATATGAGCCAAAAGATCAGAATTAAATTAAAGTCTTACGATTATTCTCTGGTAGACAAGTCTGCCGAGAAGATCGTGAAGACGGTAAAGGCTACAGGTGCTATCGTTAGCGGTCCTATACCTCTTCCTACGCACAAACGTATCTTTACAGTGAACCGCTCTACTTTCGTTAACAAGAAATCTCGTGCGCCGGTGATGCTCATGAGGCCGGAGGTGGCCTGAGCGATGATGTCATAGCCGGGGCGCTGGTGCTTCGGGCCATAGCAGCCGAAGCCGGAGACGGCGGCGTAGATGATCTGGTCATTGACCTCTTTGAGAACGTCATAGCCGACGCCCAGCTTGTCCATGACGCCGGGGCGGTAGTTCTCGACGACGACGTCAGCCTTCTTGACCATCTCGAGGAAGAGCTTTTTGCCCTCCTCGGACTTCAGGTTCAGGGTGATGCCCTTCTTGCCGCGGTTGACGTAGGCATAGTACATGCTGTAGTCGTTCTTCTTCGGGCCCATGGCGCGGGTATCGTCGCCCTTGCCCGGCATCTCGATCTTGATGACGTTGGCGCCGTAGTCGGCCAGCATCATCGTGCAGTACGGACCGGCCAGAACGCGGGTCAGGTCCAGAACGGTAATATTGCTCAATGCTTTTTCCATGAAAATATCTCCTTTATCAGATAATCAGATTGCAGTCAAACGTTTCCGGGGATCAGGCGCCATGCAGCAGGTTTGCCAGCGGAACGTAGATGGTCGAGCAGAGCACGATCAGGATCAGGATCGCAAGGCCGGCGTAGATGAACAGCTGCACGAACGTCTTGTTCTCGTCCTCCTTGGTGCGGTTGGGGAGCGCAGTCGCGAGCGCCGCCATAGCCAGCGCGCCGCCGGTGGACAGCGGGGAGATGCCGGACAGAGAGCCGCCGGCGCCGACAGCCGCCATCAGTGCGACCGGGTTCACGCCGCCGACCTGGGCAGCGATGTCCGCGCACATCGGCATCATCGTCGGGTACACCACGCCGAGCGCGGAGCTGACAAGGCTCAGCAGCGCAGCGGAGATGCCCATGAACGGAGTTGCGGTGCCCTTGGTCATGATCTTGGCGAGCGCGTTGCTCATCAGATCGATGCCGCCCATCTTGTTGACGATGTTGAGCAGGGAGCCGACCGCGAGGACCATCACGATGGTGCCCCAGGGCAGGGACTTGAGCGCCTTGCCGTCGTCGGCAACGCCGAACAGGAACAGCAGGCCGGCAACCGCGAAGGCAGCGACACCGATGTTGACCTTGACGAAGATCAGCAGCACGAGCATGAGCACGATGCTCAGCAGAGAGATGATCTGCTTGGCGTTGAACTTCTCGAGCGTGCCGCGCTCGATCGGGTTGAGCGGCTGCTTGACCTTGTGACCCTTGAAGATGAACCAGAACACGAGCGAGGACACGATCGTCACGAGCGTCTGGCAGACCAGAATGGTGGGCATAACGTTTGCAATGTTGGCCTCGGCTGCGGCGCCGGTGATGATGGCAGCCTCAGGCGTGATGGGCGTCATACGTCCGGCCATCAGGCCCTGCTCGCCGATCAGGACGAGCATCAGCGGGTTGAAGCCGACCTCCACGGCGATGATCGCCGCGAGTGCGGGGATGATGGCAAGTGCGGGCACAGCGCCGGGGCCGACACCGGCAATGACGAAGCCGGCAATGTAGACCATGATGGGCAGGACCCACATCTTGTTTCCGGCCAGCGCGATGATCTTTCTGGCCAGCAGATCCAGCGCGCCGGTCTGCGTGATGGCCGCGAACAGCAGCGTGATGCCGACGAGCGTGGTAAACATGGAGGTGCTGAAGCCGCCGATCAAATCTTTATCGGTCAGGCCGAAGATACGCACCATGATAACGCCGAATGTGACTGCCACAACACCGACGTTGACCTTGCGGAAGAAAGCCAGCAGGATCACGACGATGAACAGCACCAACGAGATAATGTCAAATGCAGTTTCCATAAATGATTCCCTCTCTAATATGGTTCAGATTTGTGGATGCGTGCCGCTCTCAGCAGCAGGGCGGGGTCTTTGTGTTGATGTTCTGCTGATGGCCGCTGTAGATGCCGTCGATGAAGCTCTTCTGATACTTCGCGGCAGCCAGCAGCTTTTCGAAGTCGATGCCGGTGTCGTAGCCCATGCGCTGGAGCATGTACACGAGATCCTCCGTGGCGGTGTTGCCGGAAGCACCCGGTGCGAACGGGCAGCCGCCGAGGCCGCCGAGCGTGGACTGCACCGTCTTGATGCCGCACTCGATGGCGGCGAGCGTATTGGCCTGACCCATGCCGCGGGTGTCGTGGATGTGGATCTGGAACTCGCAGTCGGGCATGACCTCGGTCACGGCGTGGATCGTATCACGTACCTGACGCGGGTCGGCGATGCCGATCGTATCGGCCAGGCAGATGGAGCGGATGCCCATGTCGTAGACGCGCTTGGTGAAGTCGACCACCTTCTGGATCGGCGGGATGCCCTCAAACGGGCAGCCGAACGACGTTGCCAGCGCCACGCAGATGTTCATCTGCGGATAGGTGTCCATGATCTTCTGCAGCTCTTCCAGAGACTCCTCGTGCGTTCTGCGGATGTTGGCCTTGTTGTGGCTCTCGCTGACCGAGATCACGTAAGAGATGTTGCGGATGCCGGCGTTGAAGGCGTTTTCCACACCGCGGAAGTTCGGCGCGAGCGCATACAGCACCGCGTTCGGATACTTCTCGATGCAGGCCTTGGCCAGATCCGCCGCGTCCGCCATCTGCGGGATCGCCTTGGGGCTGACGAAGGAAGTGACCTCCATCTGCGTCACACCGGCGTCGAACAGTCTGTCGATCAGGTCGAGCTTCTGCTCAAAGGTCAGCATCTGCTTAAGATTCTGCCAACCGTCGCGCGGGCCGCATTCCAGAACATTGATCTTGTTTGCCATGATAGATTCCTCCTGACATTCCGTTATTATTTCGTGACTACCTTGTGTTACCGTAACATCATTTTGCTTAACATAATAAGCTTAATAACCTGAGACAAAACCTTGTCAATCGTTACTTATATTTTGCACTTTCCTTGGAATTTGTCAATCCGAAATTGCGAAAACGCGGGAATATCATCATTTCGCCTATTTAGGAGCGGTGATTGTTCAGCATTTCGACACAATTGCGCTTAATTTATTTCGACATAAGCAATCTTAATTTAAAATAAGTTAAGCAGGTATTGCTTTTTTAACGCCTGTTTAGTATAATGTTAAGCAATAGCGGTTCACCCGCGCAACCATTATGACACAAAGGAAGTTTTCCGTTATGGCTACACTCAAAGACATCGCGGACATCTGCGGCGTCTCCACAGCGACCGTCTCCTATGTTCTGTCCGGCCGCGGCACGGAAAAGCGCATCACCGAGCAGACACAGCAGGAGATCCGGAAAGCGGCAGAGAGCCTCGACTATGAATATAAAGGCCGCAACAAGGCAGTGCTCAAGTACCGCGTCACGGTCTACTTCCCGCTCTCGGGGCTCAAGATGCTGCTGCCGACGTTTCTCGAGGCATTCAACCGCATCGTCGACGCCGAGACCTCAAACATCGACATTCTCCTGCGGCCGTACACGCAAAACCAGCTCCACCTCCAGCGGGAGCTGTGGGCCGAGCGTAAGGGCTCCTCCGCCATCGTTATCTCCCCCGGCGGGACTGACCTGGCAAACCTCGCCGAAAAGCAGACGCTCGTGCCGGTCATCCTGCTCAACCGCACGCTGCCGAACTACTCCTACGTCGGCTTCGACCAGCTTGAGTCCGGCCGTCTCGCCGCAGAGCACGCCCTCAAGCGCGGCGGGGACAGCATCCTGCTCGTCTCGTCGCCGACCCTGTTCGGCACGTCGTGGCGCAGCAGCGCCTTTTCCGACTACTGCCTGCAGCACGGCGTAAATCTTGAGCACAGCACCATCAGCGCCGACACGAGCATCCGCGCCGGCTATGAGCTTGGCAAGGCGCTCGTGCGCAGCAACCGGCTCAAGAAGGTCATCTGCTGCACGTATGACATGACGGCGCTCGGCCTCACCACCGCCCTGTCGGAGGAGAACATCGTCGTCGGCAAGGACGTGGAGATCCTCACCACCAGCTCGAGCGACGATGATCTGCTCGCCTACAGCAACCCGCCGATCACCGTGGTGGATCTGAAGTTCCGCGACCTGTGCTACATGGCCATGCGTCTCGGCATGGACATTGCGACCGGGCGGGCGAGCTATCCGCAGGAGATCTCGCTGCACCCGGCGATGATCTACCGGAAATCGTGCCCGGCCTGAGCGCAGGGCGCAAAAAGAGAGCTTGTCACTGTCAAAGAGTATTACTTTTTGACAAAGGGGTTTGCGGCCTGACTGCAGCGCACGCGCTGTCCGCCGGAGGCGGACAACTCGCACGTTTGCAGGCCGAGCGGTATTTTCTTCGCCGCACATGTCGCCGAAGAAAATGATTGGACTTTCTTTCGCCG
>OGYB01000352.1_pt1 | contig 33260 bp, 26 predicted proteins | sample 1576421 | NCBI WGS metagenome assembly OGYB01 (sample SAMEA3541577, study PRJEB24748) | human gut metagenome | biome: human gut; feature: human-associated habitat; material: faeces | place: China | collected 2012
GCACTGGTACTCCGTCGCCCCGGGCTTGACCCGGGGCCTAGTGACTCTATGTTTTTGTTCCACCGGCGCATGTAAAACCCACGACTCTAGGCTCCGGCTCGGAGGCCGGAGCGACGGAAGGGCAAAACGACAAATCGCTGTTTATCTTTTACCCACAATCGCGTAAATCCCAGTTTCTCATTCTCCCGCGATCGAGTAAATCGCCATCCATCCCCTCTGCCGGCCTATTGACGCGTTTACCGCGTACGGCGAGAGCGGAAGCGAATGATCTTCATATTTTTCAACGATCCGGCTCCTGTCCGCTTCCGCTCTTGTCCTCTATGTTGTTCACCACTCCGACCATGCGGCAGACGCGGCCCTCTTCGTTCGCCATGCTCACGTAGTGCGCGCGGTTCCAATGCCAGCCGCTTCCCTTGTCGTCGGCGGCGTAATCGAAGATCCCGCGCACAGGCGCCCTTGCCGCCTCGGCGTATAGGGCGCGCATCGGTTCGACGCAGTCCTGCCGGATGATCTTCCTTTCCGCCAGCCCCGCCAGGTAACGCTCCCTGCGGACCGTCGTAAAACCGCTGTCATGCCGTCTAAGCTTGTAGATCATCGTATCGGTATCGTAATCATAATCGAATACCATTGCGTCCATAAAATCTATCAGCAGGCGGTTTTTCTCATTCTCGGCGCGCAGGACCGCTTCCATCTCTTTGCGCCGCGTGACGTTCTCGATCGTTGCGTATATTATGCATCGGTCGACGGCGTGCGCGATCACCCTCATTCGTATCCCGAACCAGAGGATGCCGCTCTGTTTTGCACGCCGCTCCCAGCGCGTTTCGCAGTATGCCTCCCTGTCCGTCTTTGCGGCGTTGTCTATCGCCCCGGCCATCAGAGCGCGGTCCTCCGGACGCATGAATTTCATAACGTCCAGCCGCGCCAGCCTGAATTCGTCGCCGGTAAGGCCCGTCTCCTCAAAGAACCTGTCGTTCGCGCGCAGTATCTCCCCGCAGCCCTCCTTGTATTCTACGATACAGGCGGCTCCCACGAAGCTGTTGAAGATGACCGTGGCCTGCGATTCCGCGTCCCAGAATTCGCTGTTGTTGAAGAAGCTCGCGACGCGCGCCTCCGCGTTAAGCGGAGTGGTACCTCCCGCACTCAGGCATTCTTCAAATTCCGCCGCGGGCATCGGCTTCGCGTAAAGGTAGCCCTGCGCGAGAGAACAGCCGATCGTCTTGAGGAAGTCGGCCTGGCGCGGCGTTTCCACACCCTCCGCGATGACCGGCACGTTGAGCCAGTGCGCCATTCGCACCATGGCGTTGAGGATCATGCCGCTGCGTCCGTCGCCGGCGGACGCCGAGAGAAATCTCATATCCAGCTTTATCATGTCCACCACGACGTCTTTGAGCATGTTGAGCGAGGAATAGCCGCTGCCGAAGTCGTCCATCTCGACGAAGAAGCCGTCTTCGCGAAGCCGCTTCACGACGCCGATAAGCTGCCCGGGGTTCTGCGTATAGGCCGTCTCCGTTATTTCCAGCCGCAACATCTCTGTCGAAAGCCGGTATTTTTCAACGAGGCCGTTAAGGATTTTTCTCAATTTTGGATTGTAGATATCGATCCGCGAGATGTTGACTGAGATCGGCACCACGGGACGCCCCTCGTCGAGCCATCTTCTCATCAGAGCGCATACCTGTTCCCATATATATTCGTCAAGCTGCATGATGAAGCCGTTTTGTTCAAAGACTTCTATAAATTTAGCGGGGGACAATATCTCGCCCTTGTGGAACCAGCGCGCGAGCGCCTCGGCGCCGACTATTTTCCCGTTGGCCTGGTCGTACTGGGGCTGCAGATAGACACGGAATTCCCCGCCGGAGAGCGCCTGCTTCATCGCCGAGGCCAGCTCCTGTTTTTCAAAGACCTCCGCCCTCATCGATTCGTCGTAATAGGCGAAGTCGGCGTCGTATCTGCCCTTGGTGGAGCGCAGCGCCATCAGTGCCCGGTCCCCCATGATGCCGACGTCTAGCCCGCTGTCGTCGATGTTGTATATGCCGCAGCGCACGACAAAGCTGAAATCCGGCTGTATGGCGCGCAGCTTTTTCGCGACGTCGTCGATGCTCCGCCTGACGTCCAGTCCCTTTACCGGCACGCAGGCAATAAAATGGTCTCCCTGCAGGTGTCCGTAAACGCGCAGCGACGCGGAATGTGAACGGCCCACGGCGCCTATCGCCGCGAGCAGTTCGTCGCCCGCCCTGATACCGTAGAGGTCGTTGTAGACTTTGAAATGATCAAGGTCCATTCTGATCATGCAAAAATCTATCTCGGGGTTATCCGCGATCATCCGGCGCACCGCGCGGCGGAAACCGGAGTAGTTGTATATCCCCGTGACGGCGTCGGTCTCCGACGCGTAGACGTCGGTCACGTCCCTGCGCATACAGGCGATGACGCTGCGGCTGGAGTCAAGATACGTGTAGCTCCATCTTTTGCGTTCCATGTGCCCGTCTTCCGCCCGCAGCGAAATATAACATTTGTAGGCGCCGCGTTTTTCCAGCTCTTCCGTTATCCTCTCCAGACTCAGAAAGTCGAGCGCCTGCTCCTGCGCGCCAGCGGGCACACATTTCATGAGCCTGTTCATGATCACGTCGGAATAGTCCGACAGGCCCAGCGGAGGCAAAAAGGCGGCCCCTTCCCTTCTTTTGACGACGGAAAAAGTCTCATTCTTCACGTCGATGAGCGCGGCGAATTCATATTCGATGTCAATAAATTTATCGACGAGCATCCTCGTCGTTTTTTCCGCTTCGATGTTTTTCGCGCAGGTGTAGCCCTCCACGTCTCCGGTCTCCGGGTTTTTCACCATGACGATATTCGTCCGTATCCATGAGGGGCGGCCGGGCTCGATCATAAACTTATGCTCAAACGACAGAGAGGTCTCTCCGCGCTCGTGCGCGCGAAGCAGCGCGGCGCGGTTAAATATGGCGCGGAATTCCTTACGCTGGTCCGGGTCGGTATTGCGGGCGTAAGCGTTTTCAAAGAAGCCGTCGACGGTCCCCGACTCCTGGAGGCTGCGGATGGATTCGCTGGCGGCGTGCCCGTCTCCGCATGTGTTCCGCGTAAGGTTGAAGCTGAAGGAGCCGATGGCGTCCTTATCCGAGCCGTCGCGCATCTCCATGATGCGCCGGTAGCGGTCCGTGAGCGCCTGCCTTTGCCGGCGCAGCTCCTCCTCCGCCACCTTCTGCGCCGTGATATCGACGATGACGACGTAGAACCAACGCCACCCGTCGCCGTCCACAACGAGGTGGCCGACGTCGTGGACCCATTTGAGTTCCCCGTTTCCCGTCTCTATCCTGTATTCGCATTTGTCGAAATCAGAGCCTTCTATCTGCTCGTTTATCTCCGCAAGGACCCTTTCGCGGTCCTCATGCCAGACCATCGGCGAGAACCTGTTGTCAAATTTGCGGATAAATTCATCACGCGTGTAGCCGAGCATCTTGAGCATGTTTTCGCTGACGAAGGTAAATTGCTCGTCCTCCTCCGCCGAATAGCTGAAAATGCCTCCGGGCGTGGACTGTATGATAGAGTCGAGCTCCAACGCCTTTTGCCGCAGCGTCAGTTCCGTAAGCTTCTGTTCCGTTACGTCCATTACGACGCCGTTCATGACGGTGTGGCCGTTTTCGCGTTTTTCAAATTCGCCGCTGACCCTTATGTACCTCGTATCCCCTCCGCTGGTTATGATCCGCATGATGAAGGAGGTCTCGCTTCCGCCCGACGTGATCACGCCGCTCACAGCCTCATGCGCCAATTCACGGTCGCGCGGATGTATGAAGCGCCGGCATTTATTGTCCAGAAGCTCCGCCATGCTTTCGCGCGTGTAGCCGTGGATCGCGTAATAACGGTCATTGCCGTAAAGCAGCGTGAAGTCGTCGTCAACATCGATGGAGAAGACGCCGCCGTAGGTCATCGTGCGGTATAACGACAGCTCCTGCGAGACGATGCGCGGCTCTCTGACGCCGATCACGTAATAGGGTCCGCCGCCTTCATCGCGCAGCAACCTGAAGCTGGCCCTGACCGGCACGTATTCGCCGCCCGCGTCTTTGGACATCAGGTAATATTCGCCGCCGTCGCGGCCGGCGTAGATATCGGCGAACATCCGCCGGAATTCGTCTTTATAGTCGTCGCGGATATGCCCTTCGGCAAGCAGAGACTCCGGCACGTCTTTGAAAACGCGTCCCGAATAACCTACCTCATCCGCGCCGAAACCGGAAAACTTCATTTCCCTCGTGCGCAGGTCTACCTCCCAGAGCATCGCCGGACTTTGCCCAAGGGCCGTGCGCGCGCGCAGCTCGGCAAAGCGCAGCTGCTCTTCCCGCTCCTTTATTTCAGTAATGTCGGTAATGACGCAGATAACGCGGCGGCCTCCCTCGCTTCCGGGCAGTCCGGAGCCGCGCGCGTGGCGCCACTCCACGCCGCCGTCCGGAGAGGCGGTGCGGTACGTATGGTCGAGCTGCCCGTCCGTTTCGGCAGCCGTCCTGATCGCGGATATAAGCCCGGTAGCGTCCTCGGGAAGAGCCACGGAGAAGATGCCGCGCCCCGCGTCGCCTATCTGCTCTTTGGTACGCTTAAAGGTCTTAAAGGCGCTCGGGCTTGTGTAGGCTACTTTTACCTCACCTCCGGCGTTGACGTCGCAGACGATCACCGCGCCCTCAAGATTTTCGAGGAGCGCGCGCAGATGGACGGCGCTTGACGGCTCGTTGTCGAGAGGAGAGAGGCCCTCCGCGTCCTTGTCGTCGCTTTCGGCGAAGGCGTAACGGTTCTTACCCTCGGATTTGGCTCTGTAAAGGGCGGCGTCGGCTTCGGCGTAAAGCTTGTCCAGAGTTGCGCCGCCGCCTTTGTAAAGGCTGACGCCGACGCTGCCTGAAAGTTCGAGCGTGCCGCTTCCCGTATGACAGTCATACTGCAGCGCGTCGATCAGGTCGCGGGCTTTTTTAGCGATCACACGCTTTCCGACCGCGTTTTTCATGAGGACCATGAATTCGTCGCCGCCGATGCGCCCGACGATATCCGTATCGCGGAAGGTCTTTTTTATGGCGGCGGCGATATCCGTTATCACATCGTCGCCCGTCTGATGTCCGAAGATGTCGTTCACGCTCTTGAAATTGTCTATATCTATCATCATCAGCGCGTGGACGCCGGCGCGCCCGTCCGTCTGAAGGTAACGGCCGATGTGCTTAAGCGTCGCGTCGTGGTTGAAGAGCCCCGTCATGGAATCTTCTTCCGCGGCGCGGGCAAGTTTGTCCTCTTCGCGCTTTTTCTCGTCGATGTCGTGCAGACTGACGAAGGCCATGAGATGCCCTGTCGCGGGATCGGCGATGAAACGCACGTCGTTGCGCATCCAGCGCGGCGCGGCGTCCGGCATCGCGCGCAGATATTCTATCTCCAGCTTCCGCCTGCCGCTGTCGTAAACGGCGCGAAGCGATTCTTTCGTCATCGTTCTGAAAAAGTCACGCGCCGTTTCACCCTCCACGACCGAATTTACGGCGTAGTCTTTAAACTCGTCTATCGAGGCGAAGGCCTTCCCGTGCGGCGCGGCGCGGCCGCTGATGTGCGTCTCTTCCAGACGCCATTCGGTGACGTCCAGTATGGTAGAAGCATAAGCTCCCTCATGGAGCTCCGCGATATAGCCGAATTCGCGTTCATAACTCATGCGCGCCTCGTACTCGATCGTCACGTCGCGCCCGACGGCGTAAATGCCGGCGACCGCTCCGCTCTCATCGCGGAAGGCGTATTTCGACGTTGAGGAATAGCGCGGAGTGCCGTCCTCTTTGGGAGGCAGCGGCTCGATAAAATTCAAAAGCGGCTCTCCGCTCTCAAGAATTTTTCGGTCGTCGCCCCGGTAACGCTCCGCAAGGGCGCGGTCTTTGAAAATGTCAAAATCCGTGAGCCCCGCGACCCCGTCGGGCGAAGACAGCCCGACCAATCCGGCGAAAGCCGCCGAACAGTTTATATACGCCAGATCAGTATTTTTTACGAACATGAAGTCTTGCGTGTTCGCCAGAAAATCGCGCCACGCAGAAGAAAGCAGCTTATCCGACACATCACGGTCAGATATGTTATTAGACAAAAATATCCTCCCAATCATAATAAAACTGTATATGAATAATTTATCCTATATATACTACACGTTTATTTGGGGTTTTGCAATTATGTGCAGAATAGTTTAAGGCATTGGCGGCCAACGCCGGCGCAAAACGACCTTTAACAAAAAAACATCCAAGAACGTACTTAACTTTCCGTACTTGGATGTTTTAGGCAACTTTTTCTCCTTAGGAGTTTTTACAATAAGAACCTCAAAAAATCTGTTCTGCTTTATGCTTTTGAAACACCGATTCCCGCGACAAGACCATGCTCCTTCATCGCTGGGTTTCCGGTTAGGAAGAGAACCTTTCCTTCTACTGGAGAGGCTACAGTCTCCAGCGTCTTGCCGAAGTAATCTTCGAGAACGCCGATAGTGTCTCCCATTTTCACATAATCGCCGACTTTGACGTTCATGTAGAAGATACCCTTCTGTCCCGTATATACCCACGACATATTGTCAAATATCTCTGGCGGCGTAACCGGCGTAACTTCACCCTTCAGTGTCCCGAACCTCCGCAATACGTTTCTTAATCCGAAGAGGTGCTTCTGCACCGAAGGTTCATCCAGCACTCCCATCGCACCGACTTCAACTATCGCCGAGGGGATCCGCAGCTTTTCCGAGACATTCGCATAGGTGGTACCGTCGTCAGGCCACAGGCCGCCCTTCTCGGTGACGACTACATTGGGCAATCCGTAATAATGGACGATATCATACGAAAGATCGTCAATCTCCAGGACACCGCTTTTATGGTATATCGAGAATGGGTCTAAGTCCTCCACCATATCACCGCCGTGAAGATCCATGTGGTAATCGGCGCCGGCAATCAGCTCCATCGTCCTATAGGTAAGGACTTCGCTGTACGTACCGTCAATCCTGCCAGGAAAGACCCGGTTGGGGTTCACCTTGTCATAGGGCGTGACAAACATGCTTCTTTCTTCAAAAGCCGCAGTGCTCGTTATCGTTATTATTTTGACGCTGCCGTTGACATCCTCCGGCGACAGCTCTTTGAAGAGCCTGATCGCAGAGACTATGCCCGGATACTCACAGCCATGTACGCCGGCCGTAATGACGGCCGCCGGCCCTGGATTGTTTCCCGTAACGGTAGCAACGGGGAAAAACAACTCTTTTCCGCACGGCGTATCAAAATGTATAATCTCAGTCTTTTTTTCTCCCATTATTGGTACCCTCTTTCGACAAATTATTTATCTATTTAAAGTTGCTTAGCTGCTGCTCTGTCGGCGCGGGCGTTACATAGCTGACGACGATTAGCAGCGCCGTCGAAACCAGGATCGTCATAAACGACGTGTCGATACCAAAAGGCATACCCATCGCCTCCCAAGTGACAGTCGTCACGCCCGCGGAGAGTACGCAGAGCAGTCCGGCCATCGGCGTCGCCCGTTTCCAGTAGAAGGCCGCGATCAGAGCCGGCGCCAGTCCGCCCTCCATCGTGTAGGCATAGATGACCATAGCCAGTATCGATGGGAAGTACTGTATCTGTATCAGCGCGAGAATGCCCAAGCAGAGCACCACGAGGCGCGTATAAAGGAGTATGCGTTTCTCTTCCGCCTTGGGGTTGACATAGCGGAGATAGATATCGTTGATGATGTTGGAGGAGGCTGAGAGCAGCATCGAGTCTCCCGTTGAGACGATCACCGCCACGGCGGCACAGAGCATTATCACGCCGATCGCCGGAGGCAGAGTGTGGGCGGCCAAGGCAATGATCACCGTGCCGCCGTCCTCCAGGTTGGGAAGCACCACCGCGCCGAGCGTCGCTGTAAAGGCGAGTATCGCCACGAGGAATATCAGCGCGGGGACGCTGGCCGAGACGGCGATGCGGCACGTCTTCTCATCCCTGCAGGAAAAGATGCGCTGCCATATCGGCTGCATGACGAAGACAAGGCAGAATGTCGGGAAGAGCACCTTCATGGCGTCCCGGAATGAACCGCCGAGGAGGCTGAACCTTTCGGCAGGCAGTGCGGCCGCCGCCGCGGACATTCCGCCGGCGGCTTCGATCACAAACGGCGCGCCGATCAGAAGCGCGAAGATGATCGTCAGTCCCTGAATAAGGTCCGTATAGGCGACGGAGAGCATCCCAGCAAACATCGTATAACCGATTATAAAGGCCGCCGTGATGATCATCCCAGTCCCACTCTCGACTCCGGCAACAAGTTTAAGGACATACGCGCCCGCGCGGATCTGATAACCGACGATCGCCGTCTCCGCCGCGATTATGATCAGCGCGGCGACCAGGCGCGTCGGCTCATTGAAACGCACGCCGAGTATTTCAGGCGTGGTCAGCCCTTCAAAACGGCGAATGCGCCCGGCGATAAAGGCCAGCGCCACGATGGCGAGGATGCCGCCAATATCCATCCACATGGCGGAGAGGCCAACCTTATAGGCCAGTCCGGCCGCGCCGATAAGCGAACCGGCACCCATAAAGGTAGCGACGATTGTTCCAGTGCTGACATACCACGGAAGCGCCCTGTCAGCGACCAGAAAACTCTTGGAATCCTTAACCCGCCTGGCGAGCCAGGCTCCGACGGCAAGAAGCGCAAAAAGATAAATAAGGATAGCTACCAAATACATAACAAGACAACCTCCACTTGGTAATCGTTACTTAGCGATCTTGGTACACATTACGCAGACATCGTCCGCCGCAAGATTTTTCGGGAATTCAAGGCGGACCTTTTCGTAAGGGGCAAGCAGCGCGAAATCAAGAGGCATCAACAGCTCCGTGCACAGTTTGATCCGCTCCTCCTTGGAACAGCCCAGCTCTTCGAAGGCTTCAATATGGGGACAGCGGCGTATCACCTTTACCGATTCCTCCGGCGAAAGCATGGTTATCTCCTGATCAAAGGCGAGCATCCCCGCCTTCGAGGTCTGGTTCAGGATCGCCGTCTCCGCGTCGCAAACATTTCCCAGATTCGGCGCCTTATATTCTCCGAGCCGGCGCGAAGCCTCCGCCATCACGGCATCCGCGTCTATTTCGGGATGCATCTCCTGAAGAGTCTTCCAAGTAAAATAGAAGAGCAAAGCCCTGTCTTTGATCGCTCCGGCGACCGCGTTCGCCAGATATTCCGGTGAGACCGGGGCATCCAGCGCGATTTTTTCCATAAATTCGTTGATCCTGTCTGCACACATAAGACTGATCGCGTCCTTTCTCAGATTTTTTCTTACATTACAGGGGGAGTGTTACAGGTCAAAATGCGTGCCTCCATCTCTGACATATTCTGCCAGTGATGCTGAAAAAGGCCATCATAATAGAGAAAATCTCCTTTTTTCATATCAAAGGCTTCATCGTCGTAAAAGAAACGCACCTTGCCGTCCAGTACATAAAAAAACTCGTCTCCCGGATGGGACTTCGAGGCTCCGGTATCCATTCCGGCCGGAATCGTAATAACTATCGGCTGCATTTTTGCCGCTCTACTCAGCGTTAAATATCTTACTGTGACATTATCATCCCCCCTTCTGCACCACCTTACGACAAACCCTTCTCCATCCAGCACCGGGCTCAGCTTTTGCGCCGATTCAGTCAACGTAATAGCCGAAAGAGGAATTCGAAATGCATTAGCCAGCTTTCGCAGACTCTCGATGCTCGTACTGGATTTTTCATTTTCCAGTTTGGAAAGCTGCGCCACTGATAGCCCACATCTTTCGGAGAGCTCTTTAAGAGTCCAGCCATTCTCTTTTCTGTAATTTTTTACTGTTTCTCCAAAGCGCATAAAATCGCCCCCTAATTTTCTTACCACGAAAATTTTCATAGCAAGAAATAAAATTAATATAGCATTTTACCTCCTTATGTCAAGACAAAAAATTTCAAATATGTCTTAGAAATACCAAGTTTAATATCATATATCTACACCATTTATCCCTCACCGGCACATGCGCTTAAACAGCCGCATTTTTCCTATATTTTTTAAGTTAGAAATAATACCAAAGCGGTCATAAAAACATTTACCAATCTAACTTTGATTCAATCAACAGAAAAATCCCCCTTTTAAAAACATTCGATCGTTGGTAGAAGCATGCTTCAGAAAAGCAAACACAAAGTAATGCTGGCATGATAGTGTGTGAAAGACTTTTCGTTCCTAGGAGACAAAAATAACGCGGAGCTATTTATGGGAGGAATGACAGATGGGTAAACAATATGCCTATATACGGGTGTCATCAAAAGAACAAAACGAGGAGAGGCAGCGAAGCGCGATGCGGGAATACGGCGTTCCCGCGGAAAACATCATCCTGGACAAGCAGTCCGGCAAGGATTTCGAGCGGCAGGGCTACAAAAAGCTGCTGAAAAAATTAAGACCGGGCGATACGCTGATAATCAAAAGCATCGACAGGCTCGGGCGGAATTATCATGAAATTTTAGAACAATGGCGGATATTGACGAAAGAGAAGCGGGCGGCCATCGTCGTCCTGGACATGCCGCTTCTGGACACGCGGCAAAACCGCGACCTCACCGGCGTTTTGATCGCGGACATCGTGCTGCAGCTGCTTAGCTACGTCGCGGAAACCGAGCGCAAATTCATACGGCAGCGGCAGGCAGAGGGCATCGCCGCCGCGCGGGCGCGGGGCTGCAATTTGGGACGCAGGCCGAAAGAGCGTCCGCAGGAATTTGAAGCGGTCAAAGCAGCATGGAAAAACGGCGAGATATCCGCCAGATGCGCCGCGCGGTATCTTAAAATCAACCATATGACATTCAAACGATGGGCATCAGTCGGGTAAAAGATGAAAAGCGGCGAAAAAGGCGTACCTTTTTCGCCGGAATGAAATAAACAGCATTATCCTCTAAAAACCTATTCCGTACTCTTTACCACCTTCCATATTGATACAACGAATCACAAAAAAAGTCAATGACCACGCGGCGAAAAAGGTACACCTTTCTCGCCGGAATGAAAAATTATTGATCGATCCGGCAGGCACGCATCATAAACGAAAACTGCCGTACGCTTGATTGCAGAAAGCAAAAAAACGGTATCCGCGCGAAGAGCTGAAGAAACAGAGCGCAGCGGCATGAGGAGGGAAAGCCAGGATGATAGACTTATTTGAACATAACAGAATAGCCTACGAATCCGCACTTTCCATGTTGACGGAAAGCGGCAGAGCCGCGGTCGTCCATCCCACCGGCACGGGAAAATCCTTTATCGGTTTCAAACTGGCGGAGGACAACCCCGACGCCTCCGTATGCTGGCTTTCGCCCAGCGAGTACATCTTTAAGACACAGATAGAAAACCTAAAAGCCACTGGCGTCCCAGAACAAAAAAATGTCCGCTTTTTTACCTACGCCAAACTCATGATGATGGACGCCGCCGGGCTAGAAGAGATCCGGCCGGATTATATCGTACTCGACGAGTTCCACCGCTGCGGCGCACAGATGTGGGGCGGCGGCGTGCAGAAGCTGCTCGCGATGTATCCGCAAGCGGCGGTGCTCGGCCTCTCGGCGACAAATATACGCTATCTGGACAATCAGCGCGATATGGCAGACGAACTTTTCGACGGCAATATCGCCTCGGAGATGACGCTTGGAGAGGCGGTAGTTCGCGGGATACTTGCCCCGCCTACCTACGTCATCTCGATCTACTCCTGTCAAAATGACCTGGAACGCTATCAGTCCCGTATAAGCGGCGCAAAAAACAAGGCCGTCCGTGACGCGGCGCAGAAACGCCTCGACGCGCTGCGCCGTTCGCTGGAAAACGCGGAAGGGCTTGACGCCGTCTTTCGGAAGCACATAACCGACAGGCGAGGCAAGTACATCCTCTTCTGCTCAAATGTCGAACACTTGAAAGAGGTGGCCGGACATATAGGCGAGTGGTTTGGCGGCATAGACGGCAGCCCTCACCTCTACCGCGCCTATGCCGACGATCCCGCGGCCTCCCTGGCCTTTGCCGGCTTCAAGGCCGACGACAGCGAACATCTGAAGCTCCTGCTCTGCATCGATATGCTCAACGAGGGCGTCCACATCGACGACATCGCGGGCGTCATCCTCTTCCGCCCCACCGTCTCGCCCATCATATACAAGCAGCAGATCGGCCGGGCCCTCTCCGCCGGTAGCAAAAAAAGTACCGTCATCATCGACGTGGTAAATAATATCGAAAACCTTTACAGCATATCCGCCCTTCAGGATGAGATGCGCTTTGCCGTCGATTATTACCGCGGCACGGGAGATATCTCGAAGGTGGTCAACAGCTCATTCACCGTAATCGACGAGGTACGCGACAGCCGCCGCCTCTTCAACGAACTGGAAGAGAGCCTCTCCGCCTCTTGGAAGACGATGTACGGATGCGCGAAAGCCTATTACAAAAAGCATGGAAATCTCGAAGTCTCCAAACGTTACCAGACGGAGGACGGCTATTCCCTCGGCTCGTGGATCAATACCCAAAGACTCGTCTACGCCGGCAAGATCCCCGGCGTCTTAGGGCAGGAGAGAATAACCCAACTTGAAAGCATCGGCATGCGTTGGCAAAACCGCTACGACCTCTCGTGGGAGAGATATTACCGTGCCCTCTGCGAATATAAATTAAAAAACGGCAACATCGACATCCGCGCCAACTACGTGACCGATAACGGACTGGAACTGGGCAAATGGATCTGCAACCTGCGTCAGGCGAAAAACAGCGGCAGAGGCGGCTACTACCTTACAGACGAACGCATCGCGGCCCTCGGCAGACTCGGCATGATCTGGGACAAGCTCGACTATCTCTGGGAGCAAAACTACCTTGCCTGTGCCGAGTACTACATGAGGCACCACGACCTTGAAATACCGGCCGGCTACGTCTCGCCCAACGGGCTGCGCATCGGAGCCTGGCTGAGAAGAATGCGCAAAATAAGAAGCGGCAGACTCAACGGCTCCGCGCATCTGACGAAAGAACAGATCGCGCGCCTTGACGCGATACATATGAACTGGATCGACACCCACACGCGGCAATGGGAATACGGCTACCAACAGGCCGTCGCCCACCATAAAGAATTCGGCACACTTGACGTGCCAGCCGGATACGTGAACAAAAACGGCTTCCCGCTCGGCGAGTGGCTGCGAAACCACATCGACGCGAGCGCGAAAACGGGACGCACATCGATAAAAGTCACGCCCGAACGCAGAGCAAAGCTCGACAAACTCGGCTTCAAATGGACCGCCGAAGACTCCTGGCAGAAGCGCATCGCCGCCTGCGAAGAATACCTCAAAGAACACGGCGACCTCGACGTCCCCGCCAACTACGTGACAGATGGCATCTGGCTCGGCAAATGGCTCTACGAATGCCGGCGCGCCTACCGCGGAGAAACAGAGGGCAAGAGGCTGACCAAAGAACAGATACAACAGTTAGAGAAACTGGGCATGGACTGGCGTACCGCCTCCGAACGCGCCTGGGCCGACAAATACCAGGCCGCCTCGCTCCTGCTCAAGACAAATGGCGACACCAGCGCCGGCAGCAACGACAAAACAGAAGAGGCCCTCCGCATCAGCCAGTGGATCGCGCGTCAGAGAACATTGCACCGTCAGGGCAAACTCTCACGCGAACAGATAGAGATGCTCAACACGCTGAACATCGTGAGAAGCGCGGAGCGAACAACAATACAGGGAAAATCGGAAAGAGTGGGTTCCTATGCTGGATCATAAAACACATGAAACGACGAGAGACGGCGGCAGGCCGGAAAAGAGGATCCTGCTCTCCTACCCTCACATGAGCGGCGACGAGCTGGCATACATCAAAGAGGCCTTCGATTCAAACTGGATCGCGCCCCTCGGCCCGCATGTCGACGCCTTTGAAAAAGAGACCGCCGCATTCGCCGGCGTAAAAGCGGCCCTGGCCCTCTCCAGCGGCAGCGCCGCGATCCACCTTGGCCTGAGACTACTCGACGTTAAAGCAGGAGGCATCGTCTTTTGCTCCACATTGACCTTCATCGCCTCCGTCGCGCCGGCAGTCTACCAAAACGCTATCCCAGTCTTCATCGACTCCGACGAAGAGACTTGGAACATGTCGCCGGCCGCCCTTCAAAAAGCATTTGACGACGCCGTAAAGACCGGACAAATGCCCAAATGCGTCATCGTCGCCGAACTATACGGACAGCCGCCGAAGATGGATGAGATATGCGCCATCTGCGCAAAATACGACGTCCCCGTACTTGAAGACGCCGCCGAGGCGTTAGGCGCAGCATACGACGGCAAAAAATGCGGTTCCTTCGGCAAAATCGGAGTCTACTCCTACAACGGCAACAAAATCATCACCACCTCCGGCGGCGGCATGCTCCTATCCGACGACGAAGAATACATCAAAAAAGCCCGCTTCTGGGCGACACAGGCCAGGGACAACGCCCCGTGGTACGAACATACCGAAATCGGCTACAACTACCGCATGAGCAACCTCTTGGCCGCCGTCGGCCGCGGACAGATGCTCCACCTTGAAGAACACATAACGCAAAGAAAAAAGATCTACGCAAGGTACGTCGAAAAACTCTCCGGCATCAATGGAATAAACTTCATGCCCGAAGCCGCCAAATGCCGCTCCATCCAATGGCTGACGGCAATAACCCTATCGCCGGAAACAGGCAAAAACTTCATGGACGTCATCAACTACATGAACGGCCGCAACATCGAATGCCGTCCAGTCTGGAAACCCATGCACCGCCAGCCCTGCTTCGCGGGAACAAAATACTTCCCGCACGGCAAAGACGAAGAAGAAAGCGTCTCCGACAGACTCTTCAACACCGGGATCTGCCTGCCCTCGGCCTCCGCGATGACAGAAGAAGAGCAAGACTGGGTAATAACATCATTGAAAGAGCTGTTGGTGAAATAACATGTTGAAAGACAAGCCGCTTCAGAGAACATTAAAAAGAACATTCGACCTCTGCGGGGCCGCAGTGGGGATAATCGTCTTCTCTCCCCTACTGCTGTGGACGATGCACAAAATCTCCAAAAACATGGGACGTCCCGTCTTCTTCAACATGCTCAGAGCCGGTACGGATGGAAAGCCATTCAAACTATACAAATTCAGGACGATGACAGATGAAAGAGACAAAAATGGCAGCCTATTGCCTGATGCGGAAAGACTGACGCCACTGGGACAAAAAATACGTTCCTCAAGCACTGATGAACTGCCGCAGCTCATAAATGTCTTAAAGGGCGAAATGAGCCTCGTCGGCCCCAGGCCGTTACTGTTGGAATACGTCCCGCTCTACAGCAAAGAGCAAAAAAGAAGACTCGAAGTCCCGCAGGGAATAACAGGCTGGGCGCAGATACAGGGCAGAAACTCGATCACATGGGAAGAGAAATTCAGAAACGACGTATGGTACGTCGACAACTGGTCCTTCCTGTTGGACATAAAAATCATCTTTATGACGGTGCTGAAAGTATTGAAACACGAGGGAATAAGCGCCGAGGGCGAAGCGACCATGCCGAGGTTTATGGGCTCGAAGGGTGGAATATAAGCCGTGAGCGTTCTTTTGAAGGATATGGTCATATATGGAGCCGGTGGATTAGGGCGGGAAATTCTCTCTTTAGTAAAGAGGGACTATGCTGATGTATGGCGTGTTATCGGATTCATTGATGACGCTCCGAATTTACCGTCTGAGATAGACGACGTTAAGTTGCTTTCAAAGGATATTCTTGACAGCCGGGAATTATCTGTTGTGCTCGGTTTTGCCGCCCCCAAACTGAAAGCTAAAGTTTTTAAAGATTTATCTAGGAAGAAAAACATATCCTTCCCTAACATCATTTCTAGAAGCGCTGTTGTTAATAAGGACCTTCGTATAGGCAATGGTGTCGTAATCACAGATTTTTGTTGGATTTCAACGAATGTAACTATAAACAATGCAGTTTTTTTAAATGTTGGCGTAACGGTTGGACACGATGCAGTAATAGAAGATTTTTGTTCCATTATGCCACAGTGTGCCATTTCTGGTTATGTTCGTGTTGGCAGTGAAACATTAGTTGGAGCTAAAAGTTTCGTATTACAACAAAAAAACATTGGAAGACAGGCCGTGATTGCCGCCGGCTCCGCTGTGTTTGTAAATGTAGAAGATAATCAGACAGTATGGGGAAACCCATCTCACACGTTAATAAAAAGCCAAAGCAGGGAAAAGTAATGTTAATCTCTTACTACTTGCCATCAAATACTTTGACCAACGAAACTCTTGAAACCCTCTACGCGGCCCCGTCATGGACGGCCGCCAAGATATACCGCAAGACGGGCATAAAATCTCGTCCCGTTGCCGGAACGGAACTTGTCTCAGACATGGCGGTCAGGGCGGCGGAGAATCTTTTCAATGAATACGGCATCTCGCCGCAGTCTGTAGACTTTATCCTGCTCTGCACCCAGAGCCCGGACTATCTGCTGCCGACAACGGCCTGCATCGTCCAGCACCGACTTGGAATCCCGACGACGGCCGGAGCCTTTGACTATAACCTCGGCTGCTCGGGATACGTCTATGGCCTCGCAGCCGCCAAGGGGCTCTTGTATGCCGGCGTCGCCAAAAACATACTGCTCATCACCTCGGAGACATACACCAAACATATAAACCCCTTAGACAGAAGTACGAAAACTGTCTTCGGGGACGCAGCAGCCGCTACTTATCTCACTGCGGAAGACGCAGGCAAAATCGGCGAATTCGTACTAGGCACTGACGGCGGTGGCGCTTCCAACCTCATCGTGCCCTCAAGCGGCATGGCGCTTGCGAAAAACCTTCAGACGGCTGTTGAGCGCGAAGATGACAATGGAAACATCAGAAGCGAAGACAACATCTACATGAACGGCCCGGAAATATACGCCTTCACATTAAGGGCCGTACCGCGGCTCGTTTCCGACATCCTGGAAAAGAACGGCCTGACAATGGACGACATCGACTACGTCATCCTCCATCAGGCCAACAGACTCGTACTCACCTCATTAAGAGACAAACTTGAAATTCCCGAGGAGAAATTCTGCATCGACGTGGAAGAACTGGGCAACACCGTCAGCTCCACCATCCCCATCGCGATAAAAAGAGCGTCGGAGCGTCTTCCCGAGAAACTTCACCTTGGCGCAAAAATCCTCATCGCCGGCTTCGGCGTCGGCTACTCCTGGGGCGGGACAGTAATCACACTATAAAAAAGATAAAACAAAAAGATAACGACAAAGCGACTACAAAAGGAGAAAAAATAAATGACACAGGAAGAGAAACTTATACTTATAGCAGAAACACTGGACACAGAGCCGAACAACCTCAAACCGGATGTTGAACTCAAATCCCTCGACGAATGGGACTCAATGGGAGTGATCTCGACCATCGCCATGCTTGACAGGAAATTCGGCAAAGTCCTCAGCACCGAACAGATAGAAGAGCTGAAAACAGTTCAAGACATCCTCAACCTGATGGCATAAAAATGAGCCGCGGCGTATTTGGACTGGACGGACAAAAAATACTCATAACCGGAGCCTCCTCCGGCATCGGCAGAGCTGCCGCACAGCTTGCCGCCGCGCAGGGCGCTCTGTGCGTGATCAACGGTCGCGACGAAGCTAGACTGAACGAAACCCTCTCCACCCTCAACGGAAAGGGACATCTTGCCATTGTCGCAGGCCTGACTCCGGACAACTGTGCGTCCATCGTAAAAGAGGCCGTACAAAAAACTGGCCCGCTGAACGGCTTCGTCCACTGCGCCGGTATCGAAAAAACTCTGCCCTTCCGCATGACGGAACTAGAGGAACTGCATCAAATAATGTCCGTCAACTTGGACGCCTATTGGGAAATAACAAAAGAGCTGCTGAAAAAGAAAAACCACGAGCAGGGCAAACTATCCGTTGTCGCCATCTCATCTGTCGCAGCACAATACGGCGCTCCGGGAAAGACGGCATATGCAGCCTCCAAAGGAGCCGTAATCTCGCTGACAAAATCCCTGGCAGAGGAATATGCGAACCAGAAAATAAGATTCAACTGCGTCTGCCCCGGATATGTGGACACTCCGATGCTGAGCGGCGTGAGAAGACTCTACAAAACGAAAGAAGACTTTGAAAACGCGATCGTGAAAAAACACCTTTTAGGTCTAGGAAAGCCGGATGATGTTGCTTCGGCGATAGTCTACCTGCTTTCAGAGGCCGCCGGGTGGATTACCGGCAGTGTGATGAATGTTGACGGCGGGTATCTGATATGAACATTCTATTTCTGACGATCGCCTACAACAGCAGCCGCAACATCTACTCTGACCTCATGAATGAGTTCAGAGACAATGGTCATGACGTTTGGGTTGTTTGCCAGACGGAAAGGCGAAATAACCGGGAGACGCATCTGCGTGAGGAAAGCGGCATCAACATACTGCGCGTTAAAACCGGCAACTTGACCGACAAGGTGTCGATTATTGAAAAAGGGCTGACGATGTTATCTGTAGAGTACCTTTTTAAAGCGGCTATCAAAGATTATCTGTCAGGTATCAAATTTGACCTTGTAATCTACTCCACGCCTCCGATAACTTTTTGCGGAGTTGTGAATTATATAAAAAAGCGTGACGGCGCCGTTTCATATCTGCTTTTAAAGGATATTTTTCCGCAAAATGCCGTTGATTTGGGCATGATAAAAAATAACAGTCTCATACATAAATTCTTCATGATGAAAGAGAAAAAACTCTATGCTGTCTCCGATTACATTGGCTGTTTGTCGAAAGCTAATGTGAAATATCTGATTGCCAACAACAAACATCTGGACAGGTCAAAGATCGAGGTCAACCCGAACAGTATTAAACCGATGGAATTATGTGAAATAGACAAGTCGTCGGTAAAAGCGATCAGAGGTAAGTATGGCATCCCTGATGACGCTACGCTTTTTGTATACGGGGGAAATCTCGGCCTGCCTCAGGGGCTTGATTTTCTTGTCGATATTTGCAAAGAGCTAAGAAATTATCCCCAAATTTTCCTGCTGATTATTGGCAATGGAAACAGATATGAATCAATGTCGAATGCTCTCAAGGAAATCGCCGCGCCCAATGTCATGCTGCGCAAAGCGCTTCCTAAAGATGAATACGATAAGTTATTGTCCGCCTGTGACGTCGGACTGATATTTTTAAGTCCTGATTTTACGATTCCTAACTTTCCATCCCGCCTGACGGCCTACATGGAGACGTGCTTACCTGTGTTGGCGGCCACGGATGAGGTTACCGACATCAAAGATGCTTTGCTTGAGGCTGGATGTGGAATGTGGTCAAAAAGCGGCGACCTAAAAACATTCATGGCTAACATGAAAGGCCTCGCGGGCAGTGAGACTTTACGCCGGACAATGGGACGCAACGGCCGCAGATATTTAGAAGAGCATTACACCGTTGATAGAAGCTACAAGATCATTGTAAGCCACTTCGAGAAAGCAGAGGCGCATACCAATGTTTAATGGAAAAACTCTCTTAATCACGGGCGGCACCGGTTCCTTCGGCCACGCGGTCCTGGACCGGTTTCTTTCTACGGACATAAAAGAAATCCGCATCTTCTCCCGCGACGAGAAGAAACAGGACGACATGCGTACCGAGTATCACAATAACGAGAAGATAAAATTCTACATCGGCGACGTGCGCGATATAAACAGCGTCAAGAACGCCATGCACGGCGTGGATTACATCTTCCATGCCGCCGCTCTGAAGCAGGTGCCCTCCTGCGAGTTCTTCCCCATCGAGGCGGTGAAGACCAACGTCATCGGTACGGGCAACGTCCTCTCTGCCGCCATCGAATACGGAGTGAAAAAGATCATCTGCCTCTCCACCGATAAGGCCGCCTATCCCATCAACGCCATGGGCACATCCAAAGCCATGATGGAAAAGGTCGTCGTCGCAAAGTCACGCACCGTGTCGGAGGATAAAACCATTATCTGCTGCACGAGATACGGCAACGTCATGGCCTCGCGCGGCTCCGTCATCCCGCGCTTCGTCGAACAGATAAAGGCGGGGCAGCCGATAACCATCACCGAACCGGCCATGACCCGCTTCATCATGAGCCTTGAAGAGGCGGTAGATCTGGTGATATTCGCCTTCGAACATGCCGCAAACGGCGACATCATGGTCCAGAAGGCCCCCGCCTGCACCATAGAAGTACTGGCCCAGGCGGTAAAAGAGTTATTCAACCCCGACGCCGAGACAAAGATCATCGGCATTCGCCATGGAGAAAAGATGTACGAGACCCTCTTGACCAAAGAAGAATGCGCCCACGCCGAAGACATGGGCAACTTCTTCCGCGTCCCCTGCGATAAGCGCGATCTGAACTATGAAAAATACTTCAACGTCGGCACCCCCAAAGAGGCGGAGATAACGGAATTCAACTCCGACAACACGGAATTGCTTGGCATAGAGGCCGTAAAGAAAAAACTCCTCTCCCTGAAATACATCCAGGAAGAACTTGCGCAGTGGAATGGTGTGAAACAATGAAAATCCTCGTCACCGGAGCCAACGGCTTCATCGGTAAAAACCTTATAGAGGAACTCAAAAACCGCGGTCATGAAGTCATGCCCTACGACATAGACGGCGGCGAAAGACAGCTTGAACAATACGCCTCAAGCTGTGAGTTCGTCTTCCATCTGGCCGGAATAAACAGGCCGGAAAACCAGGACGACTTTATGACCGGCAACTACGGCTTCACATCTCTGCTCCTTCAGAAGCTGAAAGAGCACGGCAGCAAAGCTCCCATCATGCTCTCCTCCTCAATACAGGCTGAGCTCGACAACCCATACGGCAAAAGCAAAAAGGCGGGGGAAGAAGTCATCTTCCAATATGGAGAAGAGACGGGCGTAACGGTATACGTCTACCGCTTCCCCAACGTCTTCGGCAAATGGTGCCGTCCGAACTACAACAGCGCCGTCGCCACCTTCTGCCACAACATCGCAAGAGATATCCCCATACAGATAAACGAGGCCAACCCGACCTTAAACCTCGTCTATATAGACGACCTCGTTGAAGAACTGATCGGCGCAATAGAAGGCAAAGCCCATAAAGACGAAAAAGGCTACTGCTATGTGCCAGAGACATACAAAGAAAAACTGCACGACATCGCAAACCTGATATACACATTCAAAGAGAGCCGCAAAGAGCTCTCCGTACCGGATATGTCGGAGTCTTTTACAAAAAAACTCTACAGCACATACCTCAGCTATCTGCCGGAAGATGAATTCAGCTATCCCCTAAAGATGAACGTCGACGACAGAGGCAGTTTTACTGAAATACTGAGAACAAAAGACAGAGGCCAAACCTCCGTCAATATCACCAAGCCCGGCATCACCAAAGGCAACCACTGGCATCATACCAAAAACGAAAAGTTCGTCGTCGTCAGCGGCAAAGGGAAAATATCCTTCCGCAAAATAGGAACGGATAAAGTCATAGATTACATCGTAAGCGGAGAAAAGATAGAAGTCGTGGACATCCCTACGGGCTACACCCACAACATAACAAACATCGGCGATACCGACCTCGTCACCCTCATGTGGGTAAACGAGCCATACGATCCGCAAAGACCCGATACATTCTTTCAGGAGGTACAGAAAGAACAATGAGCGACAACAGACTCAACAATAAAAAACTCAAACTGATGACCATCCTCGGCACGAGACCGGAAATAATCCGTCTCTCCGAAGTGATAAAAAAGTGTGACAAATACTTTGACCACATCCTCGTCCACACCGGACAGAACTGGGACTACACCCTCAACCAGATATTCTTTGAGGACCTAAACCTGCGCGCACCGAACAGCTACCTTGACGCCGTAGGGGAAGACCTTGGCGAGACCATAGGAAACATCATCGCCAAATCATACAAACTGATGCTGGAAATAAAGCCGGACGCCCTGTTGATACTTGGCGACACCAACTCCGCCCTTTCAGCTATATCAGCAAAACGGCTCAAGATCCCCATCTTCCACATGGAGGCCGGCAACAGATGCTTCGATGAAAACCTCCCCGAAGAGATGAACAGAAGGATCGTCGACCACATAGCCGACGTCAACCTCTGCTACAGCGAACACGCCAGACGCTACCTCAACGCCGAAGGCAGACCCAAAGAAAGGACATTCGTCACCGGTTCGCCGATGGCAGAAGTGCTGACTGCGAACAGAGAAAAGATAGAAACCAGCAAAATCCTCGAGTCCCTGAACCTGGAAAAAGGGAAATACATCCTCCTCTCGGCGCACAGGGAAGAGAACATAGACATAGAGAAAAACTTCTTCGCCCTCATGAACGCGGTAAACGCGATGGCGGAGAGATACGACATGCCCGTGATCTACAGCACACACCCGAGAAGCAGGAAGTTCATCGAACAAAGAGACTTCAAGTTCCACCCCAATGTGAGAAGCATGAAGCCCTTCGGCTTCTCCGACTACAACAACCTGCAGAAAAACGCCTACTGCGTCGTCTCCGACAGCGGCACACTGCCGGAAGAGGCGTCGTACTTCAAAAGCTTCCCCGCCGTATGTATAAGGACCAGCACAGAAAGGCCGGAGGCATTGGACAAAGGCAACTTCATACTGGGTTCCATAACGGAAGAAAGCGTGCTGCAGGCCGTGGACGTGGCGGTGGAGATGCAAAAAAACGATGATTTGGGGACCGATGTGCCGGATTACACGAACGAAAACGTATCCACAAAGATCGTAAGGATTATTCAGAGTTATACAGACGTTGTGAATAAGGTGGTGTGGAGGAAGTTATGAAAAGTGAAAAAAGCAGGCCATACCAGATATGCACACGCTGTGTTATGGATACGACCGATTCAAAGATAACCTTTGACGAAAAAGGCGTCTGCGATCATTGCAGGAATTTCGACAAAAATATAAAACCGTTCTGGAATGCCAAAGAAAACAGGCTGGAAGAATTGGAAAAAATGGCTGTCAAAATTAGACAAGCAGGAGAAGGTCGTGATTATGACTGCCTTCTTGGCCTTAGCGGCGGCGCGGACAGCTCTTACATGGCCTACATCGCCAAAGAGGTGATGCATCTTAAGCCACTTGCTTTCGTCGTGGATACAGGGTGGAATTTGAATGTCGCCGTCGAGAACATAGAAAAGATCGTTAAGGGCCTTGACTTGGATATGTATACGGAAGTCGTCAACTGGAAAGAGATGAGCGACTTTCAGTTGGCGATGTTCAAATCGCAGATATCCTCGCAGGATGCACCCCAGGATCACGCAATTTTTGCGGCTCTTTATAACTACGCGGCCAAGCACCGCGTTAAATATATATTGACCGGTTCAAATAATTCCACAGAATTTATTCGCCCTCCTGCCGAATGGATATATATGAATGACCTTACGTTATATCAGGATATTCATAAGAAATTTGGCAAAAGAGAACTAAAGACCTATCCCACATGCGGAATCTTTAAGTACAGACTGCTTTATAAATATGTCTATGGGATGAAACGCTTTTATCCGCTTGATTACGTCGTCTATGACAAAGCCGAGGCGGAGAAATTCCTGCACGAGAAATATGGCTGGAACAAATACGAGAACAAGCATTATGAAAACGTCTTTACCAGATTCTATGAAGGGTATTATCTGCCGACAAAATTCGGCTTCGATACCCGCAAAAATGTCTACTCCACTCAGATACTTGTCGGGACAATGACACGCGACGAAGCGTTAGAACTGTTAAAGGCAAATCCATACGACACAGACCAGATGGAGCAGGATAAAGAATATATAGCAAAGAAGTTGGGCATATCGACAGCGGCGTTTGAAGAAATCATTGCCGGAGAAAATAAGAGCCCCATGGACTATAAAAACTCTTTTTGGATGATACAGCTTGGAATTGCGGCATGCAAACTGCTTGGAATTGAAAACAGGAACATAAGGTAGGGGAAGAAAAATGCTTGCAATTATAGATTACGGACTTGGCAATCTGGGTTCAATTGCGAATATGCTGAAGGTAATTGGTGAAAAGTCCGTTATTACAAACAACAAAGAAAAAATCATGGAAGCGGACAGAATTATTCTGCCTGGTGTCGGTTCTTTCGATACAGGCATGAAGAACCTGCAAGATATGGATTTGTGCGTTATCCTGCAGGATGAGGCAAAACGTGGGAAACCTATGCTTGGCATCTGCCTCGGTATGCAGCTCCTTGGCAGAAAAAGCGAAGAAGGAAAACAGAACGGCCTCGGTCTAATTCCGTTTGACAATGTCCGATTCAATTTTTCCCCAGGATGCGGACTTAAAATTCCTCACATGGGATGGGATATTGTTGATTTCAAGCAGGAAAGCCCATTGTTGCAAGGAATAAATGGAACACAACAAAGATATTATTTTGTGCATACGTACCACGCCGTTTGCGACAGCGAAAATGATGTCCTCATGACCTGTGATTATGGTTATGAGTTCGCCGCTGCGGTATGCAATAAAAACGTCTACGGAGTACAGTTTCATCCGGAAAAAAGCCATGATTTCGGCCTGAAACTGTTGGAAAACTTCGTGAAGAGGTGCTGAAATGTACACAAGGCCGCGAATAATACCTGTACTGTTGATAGACGATGGGGACCTCATAAAGACCAAGCAGTTTGGATCACCGACATATCTCGGAGATCCTGTCAATGCCGTGAAAATATTCAACCGCAAGGGGATTGACGAGCTTGCCATCCTTGATATCTCGGCAACGAGACTAGAAAAAGAACCTGATTTTGAACTTCTTAAAGATATCGCGAGCCAGGCATTTATGCCGCTTAGCTACGGCGGAGGTATTAAATCAGTTGAACAGGTAAGGAAACTGATTGCGACAGGTTATGAAAAAATTGTGATTAACACTGAGTTTGTAAAAAATCCAGAGTTCATAAAAGCAGCCGTTGAATTGGCTGGAGGACAGAGCGTTGTTGTCTCTATAGACGTAAAAGAAATAAACTGTCAATACAAATGCGCTATTTCCGATGGCAGAGAAATAATTGATGCCTCACCGGTTGAACTTGCCAAAAAAGCTGAAGAACTTGGCGCGGGTGAGATTTTTTTAAATTCTATAGATAGGGATGGAATGATGCAGGGATATGACATAGAACTTGTAAAAAATGTCGCTGACGCTGTTAATATCCCCGTTACCGCTTGTGGCGGAGCTAGTGGAATACAAGATCTGAAAAGAGTATTGCAAGAGGGTAAAGCCCATGCTGCAGCAGCCGGAAGTATGTTTGTTTTTTATGGACGGTTAAAAGCTGTGCTTATTACAGTACCGACAGAAGCAGAACTGACAGAATCTGGTATATACTGCGCGTTCATATAGTTACACTATATATTTTATTAGGAGATAATAAATTATGGATGAGTTTATAAGATATTATAAAAAAATATTAATGAAAATATTATTATTTCCATTAAGGGTGTTTCCTATAAAAAAGAACCGAGTATTTTTACATAATGACTTGGCGTATAACTATTCATGTAACCCTAAATATATTGCTGAGTGTCTTTTAGATAAATATTCAGGAAGCTTCGATATTATATTTTCTGTAAAACACCCAGAAAGATATATACATTTATCAACACGTGGTATAACAGTAGTGCGCTTTAATTCTTTTTGTTACTTTTTTTATGCACTTACATCAAAAGTTTTTTTGACTAATAGCGGTGGCTTTTCGTATCTGCCATTAAGAAAGGAAACGTGTGTAATTAATACACACCATGGAGGTGGTGCTTATAAGAAAATGGGAAGGTATATGTACAATGATTCTTGGTTATTTAAAAAAGATTTATTATTATCTGCAAAAGCAACAACTATTTTCTTGTCTACCTGTAAAAAATTTACAGAAATAGCTTCTGACTCCTTGTTATTACCAACGGATATATTTTGGGAGATAGGGATGCCTCGTAATGATATGCTGGTTCATCGCGATGAACAGCGATATCAAGCAATACGCCAAAGACTAGGATTAAAAGATAATGAAAAATTGGTATTATATGCGCCAACTTATAGAAAGCCTAATGATAATTATTTTAAAGAGTCAATCGCTGTTTCGTATGGAATTGACTGTGAACGTGTGTGTACTGCTTTAAATAAAAGATTTGGCGGAGACTGGAAGTTTGGATTTAGATTGCATCCATGTATAGTTAATAGAAATGATATTCCCAAAGGAAACGTCATAGATTTGTCTGATTATGAAGAAATGCAGGAGTTGTTATTGGCTGCTGACGTCATGATCAATGATTTTTCTTCATCGATGTGGGATTATTTACTTACAGGAAAACCTAGTTTTCTTTTTGCGACTGACCTAGAACATTATGTGAAAACAACGGAGGTTTATACCCCGGTATCAGAATGGCCTTTCCCGAAATCAACTAACAATGATGAACTTGAGAAGAATATTCTTGAATTTGATGATTCTGCATATAAAGCTGCATGTGAGCGACATTATAAACAATTGGGCGGATGCGAATCAGGAATGGCCTCTCAGCTAGTATGTAACTTTATAAAAGAAAAGTGTTTTTATGGATAAATTATGGACGTAAGGGATAAGTGTTTTAATTTTTGTTTATGTGGTTGTAGTAATACAAGTATTTGTAGGACATGTGATAGATTTTTATTATAAATATTAAAAATATTGTATAAAAGAGACTTGTAAAAATTTATAGGGCACTCAAACATAAAAATACAATATGGAATACGTTTTGTAACACAAAAGTTGAATTACGATTGGGATGATAAAAATGAATATTGCTGTAATATTTGCCGGTGGTACGGGAGTAAGAATGAATAGCTTAACTAAACCGAAGCAATTTCTGGAGCTTCATGGCAAAGCTATTATTATCTATACTCTGGAAGTATTCGAACAACATCCAAGTATAGATGCCATTGCAGTTGTATGCCTTAATGGGTGGGAAGAATATTTATCACAATTAATAGATAAGGCAGGGTTACATAAAGTTCGTTGGATAGTTAAAGGTGGAGAAAGTGGACAATTATCCATATATAATGGTCTTGTAGCCGTTTATAATGATTCTCATGTACCACATGATAGCGTTGTCTTGATACACGACGGAGTTCGACCATTAATCACGCAGCAACTTATCACGGATAATATCAAATCTGTTGTTGAACATGGTTCATCAATCACTGTTACACCAGCAGTAGAAACGGTAATCAGCATAAACCAAACCAGCGGAGCTGTGACCGATGTGCTTGACAGGAGCATATGCCGCATGGCAAAAGCGCCACAATGTTTTGTTCTCTCCAATATAATGGATGCTCATGAAAGAGCTTTAAGAGAGGGGAAAATTGACTTTATAGATTCGGCTACATTAATGAGATATTATGGACAAACAGTACATACAGTAGTTGGACCGATGGAAAACATAAAAATAACAACACCTATGGATTATTATCTTTTCAGAGCAATAATGGATGTTAAAGAAAATTCACAAATTATGGGGCTATAGGTGGAATAAAATGAAAAATACAGAACTTGAAAGTCCCTTTGATCCAATTTTGCAAGCAGACCTTGAAGATATTGTGAACAGGAGTATTTCTGTATTAGATAACATAAAAGGAAGCTCTGTGTTTATAACAGGAGCCACAGGGCTAATAGGATCACTTGCCATAAAAGCTCTGGCCTGCGCTAACAGACAAAGGAAAACAGATATACAAATTCTGGCCCTTGTGCGTGATATGGAAAAGGCAAGGCGTGTGTTTGGTTCTATTTTACATCGCCCAAATATTTCAATAATTATTGGAGATATTAACGATAAGATAAAAATTACGCAAAAAGTGGATTATGTCATTCATGGTGCTAATGCTACTGCGTCTAAATACTTTGTTACGAATCCAGTCGAAACGATAACCACTGCCCTTAGGGGAACAGAGAATGTGCTTGACTTGTCGGTTTTAAAAGGCGTGAAGGGTATGGTTTACCTATCTTCTATGGAAGTTTACGGGCAAACTCCTGATAGTAATGATGTTATATCTGAAAACGAGTTAGGCAACATTGATATACTTGACACGCGTTCTAGTTACTCGGAGAGTAAGCGTATGGCAGAGTGCTTATGCGCGTCATATGCGTTTGAATATAATATCCCCGTAAAAATAGCCAGACTAAGCAGGGTTGTTGGTCCTGGGGGAGGGAATGCAAAAGACAACAGAATCCTAACACAATTTGCCAGGTGTGTTGCCGATGGACATGATATCATCTTACGTTCTACGGGAGAGACTATGCTTAATTATTGTTACACCACCGATGCCATATCGGCTATATTTACACTTATGATTAAGGGGAAAGTAGGTAACGCCTATAATGTCTCAAACGATAAAGATGTTGTTACTGTAAGCACCATTGCGCAAATGCTCATAAAAAATTACCCAGATGCTGGCATAAGAGTGCTCTATGATATACCAGAGGATGCCAAGGTCTATGGATATAACAAAACGACGACACACAAACTTGATAATAAAGCAATAAGGGCTCTTGGATGTAATTTTAAAGTCGATTTAATAGATGCTTTTGACCGACTGATACAAACATTTTTATTTTATAGCAAATCTAAAAATATAAAAGCAAATGAGAAAAACATATTCTCTAAGATCCAATGAACACTATTAGACATTATAGAAATTCAAGCGCGAATGTTGCTCATTGTAGTTTATTGTTACCAGAAAAGAAGTGAGAAAAGATTGTCCAGGATTTCTGAGCATAAAGTAACATTGTAACTATAGCATAAATAGATAAAAACTTGATTCGCCCAGTGAATATATTTAATACCCTTAACTACCGGAGTTTTTTGCCATTGCTTTGTAACAAGACGGAGCTATAAAGAAGGTAGAAACGATTGTCATTTAGTATTTAGGTATATATAGAATATTTAAGTATATTAGAAGGAGAAACCATATGAATATTGCGTATTGTAGTTTATTATTACCAGAAGATAAAAAATTAGCAGAACGTTCAAAAGAACGCCTTTCTGGAATTTCTCTTCACAAATTTACAAGAGCTATAATTAATGGAATTGAAGATAATATAGATGAACCTATGAAGATATTTAACATTATTAACACAATAAACTATCCAAAGTTTCCGGATTTAGTCTTCCCCACTGAAAAATGGCATCACAGAAAGGGAAGTGATGATTGGCATATTGGATATATCAACTTAATAGGCATTAAATATATAACGCAGTTCTTGGGACTTTACAGGAAATTAGACAGATGGATAAGACAAACAAAAGAACAACAACATATTATCTGTGTTCACCATATATACTTTCCAAGCATGCTTGCTGCATGTATGTTAAAATGTAAGTATAAGAAAAAAGTTACGCTTTGTTTAATTACTGGTGATATGAATGGCAGATATGGGCTAGTTTCTCAATATACTCCTAATTTAAAACAATCATTGTTAAAGATAATCGAAAATCAAATAGATCAGATGGCCAAAAGATTCGACTGTTTTGTTTTTGCAACGAAAAATATGGCCCATGCGTTTGGTGTAGAAGATAAACCATTCGTAGTTTTGGAATGTGCATATCTTTTACCTGAATACACCTCACAAGCCAGTGTTGTCTATAAGAAAAGTAATTCACAGAAAATAATATTTTATGCGGGTGCATTACGTGAAGAATATGGCATATCACACTTGCTTAGAGCTTTTGTAATGATTGATAATTCAAATTATCATCTCTGGCTGGCAGGAGATGGTAATGCGGTGCATACAGTCAAGGAATACCAGAAGAGATATTCTAATATTGAATATCTAGGATTCCTCACGCCACAAGAAGTAGATATAAGACAACAACAGTCCACTGTACTGATTAGCCCTAGAACATCGCAATATGAATACGTAAAATATAGCTTTCCAAGTAAGACAATGGAATGCCTCGCGTCTGGCATACCGTATATTGCCCATAGATTGCCATGCGATCCTCCTGAATATGCTGATCACATACAATATGCAGATGGAGAAACGGACGAGGCTCTAAAGAATAAGATTATACAAATATGTAGCTTAACAGAAATGGAAAGAAACCTAATGGGGGAAAAGGCACGTAATTTTATCAATGAAGAGAAAAATCCATCCGTAATGACTAAACGTATTGTAACAATGTGGAATTACATGTTGAAGGCTTAATATGATTATGAAATATGCTATCACATTTTTTACTCCATTAATAACGATAGTATCATATCTAACGTTAACGATTATTTTATATGCGTTTGGCCCGTTTGCGTGGGAGACATCTTATCCTGTAATTTGGGGAATGCTCAATATTGCATATATTGTTGCATTTGTGTTTGGCTGGTATGTAGGAATTAAAAATAAGAGCAGTGTCCATGTAAAAGAGTGGACATGTATAGATACTCGTCGTATTATTAAATATTTGAATCCAATGTTGCTAATAAATTTGACATTTGAATTAATTAATTTATTCCGTAGATTTGCATATCATTCTTTTGATATAAACGGCCTTATGGATGACATTTTGTACGGGTTTCTTAATCCGGGTAATTCATATAATATTTTTCAGGATAAAATAAATATTTTAACCAGCGAACAAGTTCTCGGTGGGTATGTAATGACTATATTCAATTACATATGGGAATTCGTATCGTTTATTGTGGTTCTGTTAGGTATATTCTATTTTAAAAGATTAAAATGGCATACAAAAATGTTCATGGTCATTACTTGCATAGTGATTATAGCAGGTTATATTTCTACAGGAACAAACATAGGCGTTTTTAGACTCATACTTGCTATTTTTATATTCTTTTGGCTAAAAATAACAAGAAATAAAATAATATATGGTTATTCAAAATATAAGAAAAAAATGATGCTTATTTTTGTTATTTCGATAGTATTAATGACCATATTGTTTAATAACATTATGCAGAGCCGAGGAGGAATCCTTTCTTGGAATGAAAGTACATATAATATAGGAGGTGTCCATTTAGATAAGGAATCTATTTTTTTTAAAATTCTGCCGAATGAATTGCATATGTTATTAGTCTCGTCTAGTTCGTATTTGACTCAAGGATATTACGGTATGTCGCTATGCCTGAATATTGAGTGGATGCCGACATTTGGTGTTGGTCACAGCATGGCACTGGTCAAATTTTTGTCCAAGTATGTTTCTGAAACTACAAGAGACCGAACCTACCAACATAGATTAACTGAGTTCGGATGGGAAGAAGACGTTCGCTGGCATTCGATGTACAGTTGGTTTGCAAATGATGTGAGTTTTATAGGCGTGATTTGGGTAATGTTTTTCATTGGAGTAATTTTTGCTATGGCATATAAAGAAAGTATACTTACAAACAATCCATTTGCCCATCTTTTGGTCTATTATTTTTCATTGATGGCTTTTTTTATTCCATGTAATAATCAAATATTTCAATCTACCTACACAATGTTTTCGTTTATAACCGCTATGTTCCTTTGGATGTACACAAGAAGTAAAAAAGCAATACGACAAATGAAATGAAAAGAAAGAACTATTAATATGTCAAAACAACAAAATAGAAGTTTTATAAGTCTACTTAATGCAGTGTCAGCTGTTAGTTTAACATTTGTTAATGGGATATTAGGTATAATTGTGACACGAATGGTTATTGACCATTTTGGTTCTGATTTTAATGGTTTAAATTCTACAGCAAATCAAATAATTAATGTTTTATTGGTCTTAGAAGGAGGTTTTACTCTAGCATCAAATGTTGCTTTATTTTCACCCTTAACCAATCTGGACTACAAAACGGTTAATAATATACTCTCTATAACCCGTAAAAAATTTAACTATATTGGCATTATATTTTTAATAATTGGGTTTATTGTTACAATAATATATAGTTTGGTTATAAATAGTGGTTTGTCAAAAGAACTTGTATTTACTGTAATTATAATGGCAATATTACCTGCATCATTTAATCTTTACTATGCAGCAACGTATCGTGTACTTCTACAAACACAACAGAAAGAATATGTAATAAATTTAATAACTATGTTTACAATTGGTATAGGCTATGTGAATAATATTGTTATGATATATAACAATGGTCCCATGTGGGCAGTTCGTTTTATAACTATGATCTATGCTTTGATTAACAGTATCCTGATTGTAGAATATGTAAAGCAAAAACATAGTTTTTTGAATATAAAACAGGATCATTGTCATGGAGTGATAAAGGGGACCAGAGATGTTATGGCACAAAAAGTAACTGGCGTTATATATAATTCCGCTCCTATTGTTTTTTTGTCTATATTACCTTCTGGAGGTACGATGTCAGCTAGTGTATATGCTGTATATAACAATGTTTTTTTGATACTTAAAAGCATATTATATGGGGTTATTGATGCACCAAGGCTTGGTTTTGGGCAGATACTTACAGAAAAAAATAGGGACGAAATTTGGCCCTTATTTGCTCAATATGAGTATATTGTTTTTTACTCAATTTTTGTAACGATGAACACAGCGTATGTAATGATACTGCCATTTATTTCGCTATATACCAAAGGAATAACAGACATTGACTATTATAATAATATAATAGCATTATTAATGGTACTAATATCTGTAATAGAGATGGCACACATTCCAAGTGGTCACCTAATTAATATGGCTGGCGAGTTTAAAATAAGTAGGAATTTTCAAATAATGTCATGTATATTATTAATTATTACAATGTCAATAGGAGGCATTTTAAGCGGAGTATATGGGTTATTGTTGTCGATTCTAATTGTTGCGATTTCGTTGGCAATGATGGAAATGTGGTATGTCCATGTACGGTTTTTTAAAAGAAAATTAACAGAACTACAGCGATTGCTATTGCCTTTCTTGGTTATTGGAGTGATTGTAAGTCATTTTGAACAATTTTTATTCAATGATATTAATAATGTTTTTATATTTGTTGCATATGGAATTGTACTTGTTTTTATGAATAGCCTTATTGCGATTATGATTAGTTTTGTTTTCTGCAGAAGCGAATTATATGCAATTATACAAAGGGGGAAAAAGATATTTTCATGACCAAGCACAAGTACACATAATTATTGTTCCCATGACGATTTTAATGAGGTCAGACAAATGTTCCGCTTAATGTGTTTACGTATTCGCCCATAATAAAGACAATCATTCAAAGAACTTTACGTTTATATCGTAAGCGTCAAATGTCCAGTACCTATACCACCCCCACCCAGAGCATTAAACTCTTCCCCGTAATCCGTTAACCAGGGAGGAGTTTTGTTATGTTGGAGTGTTCCGGCAAGGAGATATATCTG
>OGYB01000356.1_pt1 | contig 33107 bp, 36 predicted proteins | sample 1576421 | NCBI WGS metagenome assembly OGYB01 (sample SAMEA3541577, study PRJEB24748) | human gut metagenome | biome: human gut; feature: human-associated habitat; material: faeces | place: China | collected 2012
AAAAAAAAAAAAAAAAAAAAAAAAAAAAAAAAATAAAAAAAAGCCGCCCCGGGGGGGGGGGGGGGCAACCCCTCCAAATAGTAATCCAGAAGTAGTCATTTTTGCCGCTCTTTCGGGGAACGGAGGGCGGGATAATGGCTAGGGTGGAGATGTACGGCCTTGACGCCAATCGGCAGCCTGTGCGCAAGGTCGCCAACTCGCCCGTAGGCTGGATAGGCTGGTATCCCGTGGAGACGCCACCGGAGGGCACCCTCGTATGCAACGGCGGCGCGGTCTCCCGCACGGCATATGCTGAGCTCTTTGCGGTGCTGGGGACAAAGTATGGCGCGGGGGACGGGAGTACGACCTTTAACCTGCCTGACCTGCGCGGGAGGTTTATACGCGGGACGGGTGGCAACGCAGCGGCGCTGGGAACGGAGCAGGGAGATGCGATACGGAATATTGAGGGGTATCTACATAATTTATGCGGGAACGGGACGGACACGACTTCGGAAGGCTGTTTTAACAGTTCAGCTGGAGAAGTACAAGCTTATGCAGGTCCAGGAACAGTCGGAACCTTTGCATTAAATTGGTTTACCGGGCATCTTAATGCAAACCTCGTAGTCCCCACCGCTGTAGAAAACCGTCCCGTCAACGTCGCCCTCCTGCCCTGCATAATATACGAATAGGAGAGATAGTAAATAAATGCCATGGAGACCGAGCGATAAAATAGCCCGCTGGCGCATGCTGACGGAGAAGTGGAGCCGTTAGGCTCTTTTTTTTTAGCCCGCGATGGGAAGGAGAAAAAGCAATGGACGATAAGACATTTTATGCGTTGGCACAGCAGCGCTCGCGCATAAACGCCTTTGCCGCGCTGTGCCAGTGCCACCACGAAACGCGCCAGGACGGCAAGCCGTGGAGCTCGGAGCTTTGCTGGGCGGCGAACAACTGCGCGGGGATCAAAAAAGGCTCTGGCTGGCAGGGTGAAGTATACAACAAGGTTTCGTGGGAGCAGCGTGTGGACGGTACAAAGTACAACGCAGAGAGCGCCTTTCGCAAGTATGATTCGATCGCCGATTTTCTCGCCGATTACGAGGCCAAGATCGCCGCGATGTACCCGCTCTGCGTAGCACGCCGCGATAACTTCTGGGGGTACTTCGACGGGCTGCTCTCCGGCCCGTATAAATGGGCCACAGACCAAGAGTATTTCCGCCGCCTCGCCGAGACCGCAGTGAGGCTTGCGCCAGAGATATTCGGCGCAGAGGCGGCAGAAATGAAGCTCAAAACGGCCTTGCTGTACGCGCTGGAAAAGGGTTATCTCTCCGACGCTAACGCTGCGGTCGCGCTCGATGTGCTCGGTATAGAAGATACGGGCGACGACACGGGGAAAATAATCTGCATCGACCCCGGACATGGCGGCTCGGACCCCGGAGCCTGCGCTGGAGGCGAGAGGGAGAAGGATATCGCGCTTAAAGTGGCGAAGCTGATAGGCGGCAAGCTCGCCGGATATAACATCGTATATACCCGCAATGGAGATACCTACCCTACACTATCGGAGCGCGCCGCGCTTGCCAACACGGCAAAGGCTGATTTCTTTGTCTCGATCCACTGCAACAGCGCCACTAATACGCAGGCCAACGGCGTGGAGGTATATACCCATACCAGCCAGAGCGATGGAGCAGTCGCCGCCGCAAGTGCCATATACAAAAGGCTGCTGGCCGCCTCCGGCATGACGGGCAGAGGAATCAAGGCGGCCAACTACGCCGTACTCCGGGAAACAAAAATGCCCGCCGTGCTCGTGGAGCTGGGCTTTCTCTCTAACGCAGGCGACAGGGCGAAGCTCACAGCCGCCGACTGGCAAGAGAAAACGGCTGTGACGATCGCTGGCGCAATTAAGGAGGTGCTCGGATGAGTGAGGATGATCTTCGCGGAAGGCTAGATCGACTAGAATCCATTATAGAGGCAAGGCTTACCCGCCATGACGAAAAACTAGACAACCTAAGAAACGAAATGCGGGAACAACGACGAGAAATACAGGAACAGAGTCGCGAAGCGCACAACAACATTTACAAGCGGCTGGATGCAAACGACGTAGATACTGCCGTAATAAAAGCTATGTACGCGAGGCTACAGGAAAACGAGGAAAAACATGTCCCCTTTGAAATAGGCTTCAACGGGAAGGTGGCGCAGTTTGCGATCTTTACCGGTGCAAGTGCTTTAGGGGCAGTAATTGTATCCGTGGTAACAAGGTGGTTTTCATAATTAGAAAAGTAAGGAGACATGGAAATGAACCTACTGGAACTCATACCCGGCATTGGTAACATAATCGACAAAGTGGTGCCCGACCCTAATAAGCAACAGGAGCTCAAGTTAGAACTGGCAAAGCTCGACGCGCAGGAAAACATCGCGCGCATGGGTATGCTCGGCAATATGCTATCTAACAAGAGTTTTTTCGTCGCCGGAGGCATCCCCGCGATCATATGGCTGGCCGTAGTATATCTCGCGGCAAACTACATTCTTTTTCCGCTGCTTGCCGGCCTGGGCATGAATATAGCGCCGATCCTGCTGCCGGATGAATATTGGAGCTTGTTACAAATTGTGGTCGTAGGCCTCTTCGGTAAAAAGGTAATAGACGGTAACGAATGGCGCTGGGGCGATAAGCTCATTTCTCCGGCGAAGAGCCAGGTTGAGGCGGCAGCGGCCAAGGGCGACGTTACCCCGGTCGGCGCACGAACGCAACCTACAACGCCATCCTGCGATTATGACGACCCCAAGGATGTAGACCGCAGGCTGAAAGAGCTGGCGAAAGAAAGAGGCATCAAATAAGAAAATGCAAATAAACCTGCACGGAGTTATAAATAAATGTCGACAAAGTAAAGGATATCCCGTGCGACTATTACGGCATTATGGGCGTGCCTATAACGTACATAGACAAGCATAACCCTGAAGTGTTTGAGATATTGGGCATGGTGAGGCCAAGCGTAAACGGCAAGAAAAAAATATGTGCGGATTCTGATACGGCGCAAGGATACGCCGAACCAGGGGGGCGCGGTCGCGGCGCATTGAGAGAGTGGAAGAATGAAAAAAGCGCCCCTGCGTGGGGCGCTTACACACCATATATGAACCAATGCCAACTTAGTTTAAATATCAATGTGATATTGCCTATGTAAAGGTGATAAATATTCTTGTTGACGTAAATTAACACAATGCGTTATGATTGCACAACGGAAAGAGAGGTGATGACAATGAAAGCTAAAGCGAAGAAAAAAGCTCTAGGATATGTTGCAACGGGCGTTCTTGAGGGAATAGTAAGTTGTGCTTGTATTTGCTCAGTTCCATTGCCATCCGACATATTCTTTGACAACAAAAACAAGTACAATAGGATAGCAAATCGTGCGCTTCGCGTAAACAACAGAGGACGCATGAAGAAGATGACTGGCTATGTCAAAACGTGCACAGGGTAATATAAAACCACAGCCAGAAGAAGTCCATGATAAAGAGTTGAACATTCCGGAGCCTGTTATTGAAGTTGTTGAAGCTTTTGCCGAGGAAAAGGGGCTTCCTAAGAAAGAGGTTGAAGAGCTTCTTATTAGGATATCATCAAGCATATCGTGTGTAGCAATTCAAAAGAATTTTGAATTTTCGGGACCAATGCCCCATCCAGCACTTCTTAAACTATATGAAGAACAAATTCCAGGAATGGCAAAAGAACACTGGAACGAAATAGTCGAAGAAGGAAAGACAGATCGCTGGTGTAGAAAAGCGCGAGAAGTAAGTATCTTTACCGGACAAATGATAGGGTTTGCCCTTGGCATGACAGGGTTGTTTGTAGGTTATAAGTTATCTATAAATGGGGCAAGCGGGGCAGGAATAGCAGCTATGTTTGGTGGGTTAGGTACAATAATAGCTAGTATTTGCGGGAAATATTTCTTTTACAAAGATAAATAAAATGGAGAGAGATATATGTTCAGCATAGGGCGGGAGAAATCCCGCCCTTTTTTTTGTCTTCATTTAATCGACACGTATTGACACGTATTATGTTTATGTTATAATTAATTCATCTAAAGGAGGCGGCTCAACAGTGAAAAAAGAATATCCAGCCAATAAAAGATACACGCAAAGCGAGTTCGTAAAAATAGCAAGAGAACTTGGCTGGACGGTAACAGAGAGTCGGGGAAAAGGAAGCCATTACTGGGCCTCCAAAGAAGGGCAAAGAGGTTTCCCAATCCCCTATAAAATCTCCATCGGAGTGGATCAGGCAATAAAGAAGGCGCTGGGGCTTAAATAGCCCCGGCCCCTTTGGACAAAAAGATAAACAAAGGAGTTGATAACATGAAAAAGTATCCTGACCGCTATATTTTCCCCGCCATCTTTTCTAAGGATGAGGAGGGAATGTGGGATGTAAGATTCCCTGATCTGGATAATTGCTTCACCTCGGCGGATACGCTGGAAGAGGCCATTGATCAGGCGAAATATACATTGGAGGACTGCCTTTATTTTCTGGAAAAAGGCAAGGAGGAAATTCCTGCTCCCAGCGATATACCGCTAAAACAGAGCCATGATTCCGTTACTCAGCTCGTGGTTGCCTTCATGCCCCCAGTTCGCCGGGCATGGAGCCAGAAAGCGGTTAAAAAGACCCTTACGATCCCAGCCTATCTTGCGGAGCTAGCGGAGGAGCAGAAGCTCAACTATTCGGCGCTCCTGCAGCAAGCACTTAAGCAGGAACTCCGGGTTCAATAATAGGGCCGCATTTGCGGCCCTATTTTGCTATTCTTTCCACAGCCTCTTTTTTCTTCTCTGGCGCCTATCCGAGGTGCTGGGTTGCTCAGTCTCGGAGCTTTTAGGTTTGCAGGATGAAAGCGAACGGTGCAAAGTCGCCTCTGTGTGCGAGATTGACGAAAAAACAATAATCACGCTCGAAATCAAAAATTAGACAAGAGTCTGTCCCCAGATTCTGACGCTTGTGGATGGTTACACAGAATCGGGGACAGACTCCGCCACGGCTTAATCTCAAACTTTTCTAATGATAGGTACTCGTATCTCTAGAATCTAGTAATAGCAACACTTTATAGCAAATTAATATAGTATATGTAAGGTACTATTAATATAAGCTCAAAAAGCTAGCATTTTTCAGCCATAGGAACAATGTTAGGTTCTCATAGTCCCTATAACAGGAAAAGTTTGAGCTTAATATTTGTCTGTCTTTTTCGCATTGCAGGACTTACAAAGCATTTGACAATTATCTGGGGTTGTTTGCCCGCCCTTGCTCCACGGCTTGATGTGGTCGCCCTCCATTTCGTCATATTCAAAATGCTCACCGCAGACGGGGCATATTCCGTTCTGCTTGCTGTACGCCGCCATTTTATCCTGTTTAACGAACGCCCGCAGATTGAGAAGCCTGCCAGCAAATGGATCCGTGTCGCGGCAAAGCAAAAATTCGTAGATACCCTTCGGCTTTTGCACCTCGTCGTCTTCGTGCAGACGCTTTACCTCCGCGCCTATCGCGGCGGAGTTATAGATACGGTCATGATATTTGTTGTAGAGATGACACCAGTCAACACCTTTCATATCTGAAAAGTATTTTGGGAAAATCTTCTCCGTCCAATGAATAACGTCTTGGAAATACTGCCACAGCTCGTCAGCGTCCGTGTCGGATTTATGCCGCGCCATGTACTCCGTGATTTCATCGATGTTCAGGTACCCGCATATTCCCTTTAACGCCTTTTCAAGAAGCTCCTGTCTGTTTGGATCGCCTGTAATGTATTTATCCGACAGCCGCTTCGCCGCGCAGTTTCGCTTTGAAAAATGGCGTTTTGCGTCGAAAAGCCATTCGCCTGTGTAAACGGAGTTCCTGAGTTCCTGATCAGACAGCTTTTCCCCAGCGATATTGACGACTTTGAACCACTCTAATTTTTCGGATTCCTCGCCTTCGCAAATATAAATCATAAACTCATAATTCATAATGGCATTGTACTTGTCATCGGGTAAAGCGTCCCAGTAATATTTTTTGCCGTCAAGGGTGATAGAAAACTGATGTTTCAGATATTGCATGACAGATAAGGTTCTCTGCTGACCGTCCAAAACCTCGTAACTGTCATCCCCACCCCTTACCCAGTACATCACATTCAGTGGAAAGCTTTTCAGCACCGTTTGTATAACGGCCTCCGCCTGCTCGTTGTCATATACGAATTCCCGCTGGTACGGCGGACGGACGGCGAGCCTGCCTCCGTAAGCGAAAACGCCGTCGTCGCCGTTGTCGGCAAAGCTTTCAAAAATCTCTCTTACCTTGATTTGTTTCGGCTCTATTTTCACGTTTTCCCCTCCTTCTAATTAAAATTCTCTTAAAGGTGTTTTTCGCGTTTCTGCTTGTATCATAATATACCAAGCTTGTCATATTCGCGGTATAATGCCCTTTCCCGCCTTGCGCGCGGTATTTTTCAATCCACTCTTCACCGATTCTCCCGATTCCAATTTCATCAGAACCATATTTCCCTGTATAATCAGCACAACCAATAATTTCAAACTGCTCTGGATTGTACTTATCTAAAAAAGTAATGGGCACACCCATAATGCCGCTACATTTTCCGTTTGATGACAATTCTGTCATAGAGCCGTCTATACTTTGCGGCGTTTGATGACAATTCTGTCGTAGAGGCAGCGGTAAATGAGCTTTCTGCCCTGAATGCTCTCTCTCTCTCTCTCTCTCTCTCTCTCTCTCTCTCTCTCTTGCATTTTTTCTTCTCTGTTAACAGTTTGTAAACTTTCAACAGGTAAATAAAAACGCACTCCACCGGAAACATAGCTTCCTTTCGGCGCAATTTCCGACATGGGTTTTCCTAACCACCGGCTTGCACCGATAATTTCAAACTGGTCGGGATTATGCTTGTCCAGATAAGTAATCGGAACGCCGATTTCTTCAAAGTAGTCGCAAGGAATATCGCTGACCTTCGATACCTCTATTGCGTCGTAATTCGCATAATGGGGATATTCCTCTTCGTTGCCGTAGTATCTCTTATAAAGCACTAATTCTTCATGTCTCATTGCATAATCAAGATTTGTAAACCATCTAACACCTTTCACACGGATATATTTTCTGCCATTCCTGTCCACACCGCATCCCGCTGCGTGGAGCGGATAATCGTCTGGAACATAAAACTTTCTATCCCCGCTGTGAATACTCGCGCCAAGCCATAATTTATTATCCTTGATAAGCGGGAAGATTTCCTTATATGTAATAGCATTGACATTTCCGATAATCAAAAAATTCTTTTGGTATGCCATAAGTTGCGCGACATATTCCCTGAACAGGCTGAACGGCGGGTTTGTAACAATAATGTCTGCCTGTTTGAGATATTCGATACATTCTTCGCTGCGGAAATCCCCATCGCCCTTTAACTTCTTTACCCCGCGCTTTTTGGATTTCAAAAGCGCGTCAATATCCGCGTCGGAAACGCCCCTGCCGTTCGCCATCGGCACTTCCTTGATGTCCATGACATAGCCGTTCCCCGAAACGACGGGCTCGTCCATCTGGTCAAAGAGCGAAAGTTGCCGTCCGATAACCGGCGATGTGCTGTAAGAGGTGCATATCAGCCTTTTTAAGCCGAGATAATTAAAATTCCGCAGGAAAAATTTGCAGAAATTGCTCTCAAAAGGGTCGTCGCAGTTGCAGAGGACGGTTTTTCCTTTGAAGTGCTGCTCATAGTGATTCAGTTCATTCTGTATGTCTTCATACTGCGTATAGAACTCGTCTTTCTTCGCGTCCTTGGCTTTATGCAGATTTTCATTCTTTGCCATTTGCTTTTCTCCCCACCTCTATGTATGTTTGCAGATATTTATACTATATCGTCAAGAGTGCAGCCCAGCGCAAGACATATTTTAGTACTCGTCTACTATCTCATTATAATATCATTTCCACCGCCGCGCGCTTCTTCTCCGGCGCGAGGTGCGCATATCTGAGCGTTATTTTTATATCCGAGTGCGTCATGAGCTCGCTTAGACTGCGGGCTTGGAGCAAAGAATAGCGGAGGGTTCGGGTGTATCGCTCCGCTTAATGGAAGCTGCTAAGATACTTTGTTATTTAATAAAAAGTAAACATGGTAAATCTTGACGGTAGAAAACAGGGTAGAAAAGCAAGAAAAATTATAGAACAAATAAAAAGTGCTGACGCGAAAAAACCGCATCAGCACTGATAATTTTCTGGTGGAGATAAGCGGGTTCGAACCGCTGACCTCTTGAATGCCATTCAAGCGCTCTCCCAACTGAGCTATACCCCCGAAAAACAAAAGAAATTATACTGACTTCCGGCGGCTATGTCAAGAAAAATCTTTCGCCGCAGCCGCGGGAAGGTATTTACTGTACGTAGAGTTTCATTTTTTTGTTCGCCGGGAGGAGCTTCAGCTCCGTCAGGCGGAGGCGTAGGTATTCTTTTTCATATACCTCAAGGATTCCTGTCGCGTCGACCCAGACGCCGGAGGCGGGATATTTCCCGTTCCAGATGACTTCGAAGCCGGGATTCAGGTCCGAGCCGCAGCAGCCCGGCCCCTGCCGGGTCACGGAGTAGAAGGCCGCTCCCGTCTCTTCGTCGGTGAATTTTTCAAAGACACCCTGCAGGCGTATCTTTTTGCCTATGTAATCGTCGGCGTTGATATATATCTCGTTGATCAGCGAGACGAATACTCTCTCTTTTATCTCAAGCGCCTTTTCCGCGGCGCAAAGCGGCGAGGCGAGGAGGATCAGCAGGCAGAACGCCGCGGCCGTCCTGTTTCTCATCGCCTTATCCTGCCGGCCGCGGCGAAGAGGAGAAAGAAGGCGAGGTTCACGAGCACGATGCTGGCGCCGGCAGGTACTCCCGCGGCATAGGAGAGCACGAGTCCGGCGAGGAAGGAGGATAGGGAGACGGCGGCCGCGGAGAGGACCACGCCGCGGAAGCTCCTGAATATCCGCATCGAAGTCACGGCGGGGAAGATTATCAGCCCCGAGATGAGCAGCGCCCCCATCAGCCGCATGCCGACGGCGATCGTCACTCCCGTGAGCACGGCGATTATCATGTTGTAGAGCCCCGCGTCCAGCCCTGTGGCTCTCGCAAAGTTTTCGTCGAAGGTAACGGCGAAGATCCTGTTGTAGCAAAGCAGGAAGAGCAGCAGTACCGCCGCCGAAGTCGCCATGCTGAGCCGGACGTCGTTTTTGCTCATGGCGAGGATGCTGCCGAACATATAATTGCAGACGTCGGTGTTGAAACCGCTTGACATCGATATCGCCGTCACCCCAGCCGCAAGCGAGCTTACGGAGATCAGCCCTATCGCGGCGTCTCCTTTGATGCCGCTGCCGTCCGTCAGCCGCAGGAGCAGCACGGCCGCCGCGACGACCACCGGGATCGTAAGTCCGAGCGGCGAGGCTCCCATCGCCACCGCCGCCGCGAGCGCGCCGAAACCCACATGCGAAAGTCCGTCGCCGACCATCGAGTAACGTTTAAGGACGAGGCTGACCCCCAGCAGCGCGGAACAGAGCGAGACCATCAGCCCTACCGAGGCGGCGCGCACGAGAAATTTATAGGAGAGCATCTCCGCGATGAGTTCGATCATTCTGTCCTTCCTGTTCCGCCGGGCCAGCGGCAGCTTTCGCCAAAATACTTCTGCCTGCCGCCAAGTTCCAGTATATGGCTGGCTGTTGCCGCGGCGCGCGTAAGGTCGTGCGTCACCATGATCACGGTGGTCTTGTCGTTTTCATTGACGGCGCGCAGCAGGGAGTACATCCGCTCCGCCGCCTCCGCGTCAAGTCCCGTCACCGGTTCGTCCAGCAGCAGCAGCCCGCCCGAGGCGCAGAGGGCGCGGGCCAGCAGCGTTCTCTGCTGCTGGCCGCCTGAAAGTTCGCGGAAGGCCTTTGTACGCAGCTCCCATAGGCCCATCAGCCGGAGGCTTTCTTCGGCGCAGCGCCGGTCGCGCCTGCCGTAAAATGGGCGCAGTCCGAGCTTGTTGAGCCGTCCGGAGAGTGCGATCTCGTAAACGGTGGCGGGAAAATCGCTCCTCGCCTCCCGCTGCTGGGGCAGATAGCCGATATCGCTCGTCTTGAGGCCCTCTCCCAGGCGCACCGTCCCCGCCGAGGGCTTTATCAGGCCCAGGAGCGCCTTTATCAGGGTGCTCTTCCCCGAACCGTTTTCACCTACTATCGCGAGGAAAGCGCCGCGCGGCAGTTCAAAGTCGATGTCCGAGAGAGCCTCCCTGCCGCCGTAGGCGACGCTCAGGCCGCTGCATACAAAGGCCGGCATTTCAGCGGAGCGCCTCCCGGAGGCTGTTCAGATTGTTCCTCATCAGGCTGATATAGGTGGCTCCCTGCTCGTACTCGGAGCGCGAGAGGTTGTGGCATGAATGCAGGAGCGTTTTTTTCGCCCCCGTCTCATTGCATATCGCCTCCGCCGTCTTTTCGTTGGACATTTCGATGTGGAAGACGACGGGGATCTGTTCCTTCTTCACCTTGTCTATAAGATAGGCGATAGTCGCGGCGCTGGCCTCGCTCTCCGCCGCGCATCCGGGGAAAGCGGCCGCGTAGTCGAGGTCGTATTCGTCCGCCAGATAACGGAAGGGGAAGCGATCGCCGAAGACGAGGCTGCGGCGCCGGCCGTCGGCGACTGCCCTGCGGTAATCCTTGTCGAGCCTGTCCAGCTCCGCGATATAGGCTTTGGCGTTCTCTTTGTAAAATGAACGGTTTTTCGCGTCGATGAGGATGAGCTTGTCCATGATCGCGGCCGTCATCTTCTCGGCGTTTCGCGGCGAGGTCCAGATATGTTCGTCATACTCGTCTTCGTGCTCGTGGGCTTCGCCCTCTGCCGCGCCATGATCGTGTCCGTGGTCGTGTCCCTCTTCTTCCTGCATGCCCTCCGCTAACTCTTCCCTGACGGGGGAAACGCAGTCGATAAGCTTCAATACCTGCGGGCGTTTATCTTTCTCAAGGGAATTTATTATCCGGTCGACCCATTGGTCGTTCTCTCCTCCGATATAGATAAAGAGGTCACAGTTCTGGATGTTGATGATGTCCTGCGGCGAGGGGGAGTAGGAGTGGCTCTCCATGCCCGGTTTGAGCAGCATAGAGAGGTCTGTTTTGCCGCCGCCGACCGCGCGCGCGAAATCGTATGGGGGGAATATTGTCGTTATCACCTTGGGGCGGCCGTCTTCGGCCGTCGTCGCCGTCCGCTCTCCGATGACGGCGTATATCAGGGCGGCTGCCAGAAGCAGGGCGGCCGCGCATGCGATTAGATATTTTTTCATAGTAAAGGGTTACCTCCGTGATCGTTTATTTTTTATGTAAGGCCGGAGGAGCCTTTAGTTGTTCATCTCCACCTTCAGCGAATTAAGCGTTCGCGGTGAAAATAGACGCCGCGGCGGAAGGATTGTGAAAAGAAAGGCCGCGGCAAGCGCCGCCGCTTCGGTTTGGAGCGGCGGCAGGGGCGCCGAGCCGTCCCTCTGCCATTTGCTTATCGAAAGACAGACGGGGCAGCCCGCGCCGCTGCAGAGATGGCCCGCATGGTGCAGCGGCAGCGCCGCAAGCAGGAACGATATCGTCAGAAAGAGCGCCAGCGCCGTGAGGCGCGCGGCGCGTTTCGATATGCGTCCGGCCGTCATCTGTCTTCCTGGTTCCCGGCGTCGCAGCCGCAATGGCCGTAGATCACCGTCTTTGCGGGGTCGAGCCGAAAGGAGTGGTTTTCCAGCAGATGCTGTGAAAAGCTCTCCGCCGCGGCACAGTCCAAATGGGTCAGGGCGCCGCAGTCGAGACACTTCAGGTGCAGATGCAGGCGGCAGTTTTCGCCGCATAGGCGGTATGAGGCGGCCTCCCCCTTCTCCGAAATATATTTCAGAGCCAAGCCGTCCGCCGTCATCTTTTCCAGTTGCCGGTAGACGGTCGTCCTGCCCATCTTCCGTCCCTCTTCATCAAGGGATTCGCAGAGGCCGTCGACCGTAAAGCAGCGCAGAGGGTTCTCCAAGAGAATCGCCAACACCGAATCGTGATGCTTTGTCTTGTATCTTCCGCGCCCGGACATCATACCTCGCTCCTTAAACTGCAATCTGTTTTCATTTTATATCACAATGGAGGCGATCGCGCAAGGAGGCGTTTCATGAGGCGGGGCAGTCCGCGGCCGATATGCGGAGAGCCGGTCACGCGAAATATTATCGCCGACATAAAATCACCACATGTTTCTGTTACAAAGATATAGCGCGAGGCGTCGTAAAATACTGCGGAGACATCCGCGGACAAGTGGTATAAAATATTCAGATGCCCGCGGGAGATCGCGCCGCGGCATGATAAACCTGGAGACGGAGAGGCAATATATAAAACTATGCTTAAAGAGACATTTGAGAAAATAAAAAAGGCGGCCGCTTGCGGCCTGGCGGTATTTTTTACGTTCCAGCTCATCCTGTTCGCGCCGGCGCCGGCGTCCGCGCTGACGGCGGCCGAGGTGAAGCCGGCGATATTCAAAGCGCTGGGGCGCGAGGTCCCGCAGAAACAGCTTTCAGCCTTCACAGGAGAGCTTACGCGCGCCGACGCGCTGCGCCTCTCGCTGGAGGCGATGGGCTGGGGCTTCGTCATCAAGGCGCTGGATCAGATAGGCATCCTTCCGGAGTGGCCCGAGGTGGAGGGAGTTTCGTATCTCGCCTCGACTATGAGTCCGCTGCCGCCAGCTCCGGTGCGCGCCGACCTTGCCGCGCCGGCGACCTCCGACGACGTCGCGCAGATCGCGGCTTGGCTCAAAGAATGTAAGAAAGAGGCGCGCTGGAAAGCCTCCTTCGCCTGGGAGGGCACGGAGCTGATCATGATAAAACACGGCGTGGGCGACCCCTCGGGGCCTGCGGCCGGCGATATGAAAAACGGCGTCAACGAGCCGCTCTTCGCCGCGGTGCTCGCCGTCGATATGAAGAGCATCCCCTGCCAGATCGCCACCGCGGTAATGGTCGGCGCCAACAAAGCGCCGCTCGCGACGATCGCGGGCGAGAACTACGGCGTCATCGGCGGCATCAACGGAGGATACTTTGCGGGCGCGAAGCCGATCGGAGTGCTGCGCCGCCAGGGCTATACCGACAACGCGAAGTTCTGGCCGAACCGTTCGGCCTTCGGCTGGAACGAAAGCGGCGAGTATGTCTTTATCGACGGCAAGGAGACGGCGAGTATCTCCTCCGACCATAACTTTGACAAATTCACGGAGGTGCTGCAGGCGGGACCGCTGCTGGTGAAGAATGGGACGCCGTCTGCGAATACGGAGAAGGTCCATCCGAACGTGCTGGATTTCCGCCACCCGCGCACCTTTGTGGGCACAGACGGCAAGCGCGTCCTCTGGGGAGTCGTTGACGGGCGCGACAATATGCACAGCGTCGGGATGACGATAGAGGAGCTGCGCCGCCTATGCGGCTGGCTCTCGCTGAAGACGGCGCTCAACCTTGACGGCGGCGGGTCGAGCTCCCTCTGGTGGCGCGGAATGACCTTTTCCCTGCCGAGCAACGCAAGCGACAGGGAGCGCCCCATTCCCTATGCTATACTTATGTTCGAACCCGGTTCCGGCGTTCGTCAATAGCGGCAGCACCCGACACATCTGAATCAGCGGAATGAACGTTAGTGGTAGAATAAGAAGTGTAAATCGATAAAAAACGAGGGTAAAGAGATGGCAGAGAAGAGATATGCGTTAGATCTGGATAACAGCGAATGGAAGGAATATATCGAGAAGGGGCTGGATGAGCCTAAGTTCCGCGCCGACCAGATATGCCAGTGGCTTTGGCAGAAACATACGGACAACGTGGAAGAGATGACGAACCTGTCGAAGCCGCTGCGCGACAAGCTCGCGGAAAAGATGGACTTCGCCTATCCGACGCTTGCGCGCGAGCAGCGTTCACAGGATGGGACGCGGAAATTTCTTTGGCAGCTGCGGGACGGCGAGTCTGTCGAATCGGTGCTGATGAAATACGGCGACCGCCTGACGGCATGCATCTCGACGCAGGTCGGCTGTCCGCTGCAATGCACCTTCTGCGCCACGGGACTCTCCGGTTTTGTGCGCAACCTGAGCGCGGGAGAGATCGCCGGACAGGTGACGGCGATAGAAAAACATATCGGGCGCGAGGTGAACAACGTCGTCTATATGGGCATGGGAGAGCCGTTCCTCAATACGGAGTCCGTCATTAAATCTGCCGGCATGCTTAACGATCCGAAGCTGCGCGGCCTCGGCATCCGCCACATAACAATATCGACTTCGGGCATCATCCAGGGGATCAAGGAGTTGGCAGATTCCGGCCTCGGGGTGCGCCTCGCGGTATCGCTCCACGCCGCCGAGGATGAGTTGCGCAGCTTCCTGATGCCGGTCAACGAGACCTATCCCATAGCCGAACTGCGCCGCGCGATGCAGGAATATCAGGCCGCGACCGGCGACCGGATCACGATAGAATACGCCCTCTTCGGGGGTGTCAACGACAGCGTGGAGAGGGCGCGCGAACTGGTGCGTTTTCTCAAAGGGATACATGTCTTTGTAAACCTCATTCCCTTCAACGCCGTCGGAGAGCGTTACGAAAAGCCGAAGGCCGAAGATGTGCTGCGCTTCCGCAGCATCCTGCAGACGGCCGGTTTCGAGACGGAGATCCGTTCCGAACAGGGAGCCGATATAGACGCGGCCTGCGGACAGCTGCGCCGCAAGACGCTTGACGGCGGTTCCGTGCCGCTCGAGGCGCCCGCCTATTCGCTCACAAAGAAGGAAATGACCTCCGAAAAGAGGCAGGAAAAGGCGGGCGGCCCCGCTCCGTCACGCAGGAGAGAGACGGCTCCGCGAAGAGATGCTATGAAAAAGAGCCCGTCCAAACCATCCGGCGGCTTCGTCGCGGAGCGCGGCAGACGCAGACGGGCGGCGGACGACGGCCTGCCCTCCACCAAAGAACTCCCGAACGCCGGCGCGGGACGCGGCGCGGCGGAGCGCGGTGAACGGCCCTCCGCGGAGCGTTACCGCAGCGGCAAAATGAAGGAAGCCCGCCCCAGCTACAGAGGTCAGGGCGAGGGCGGCGAAACGCCGCGCTTTGAACGGCGCGATACGCCTCAGGAGAGGGAGCCTTTCCAGAAAAAGGACGCTTTCCCGAAGAAAACCTCCGACGGGAAACGCCGTGATGATAAAAAGGGGCTTCAAAGCCCCTCCGGCAAAGGCGGAACCGGCAAAAAGAGGTCAGCCAGGAAAGCGGCAGACACGCCGCAGGGAGCCTTCAGCAAATTTTACGGCGTCTCCCGCAAGACTAAACGGAGCAAAAAATCATAGACTACGGAGGATTTAGATGAGATTTCTCTTATTTCTGCTGATCGGAACGCTGATCTTCGGCTTTGCCTTCCCGGCGATGATCTTCTTCATCGGGTTTATCGGCCTGTTGCTCTGCGCCCTTATCCTGTATAAATTCCTCACGGGCGCATCATCGTTCCGTGTCTACACTTCGCGCGACTTCTCGCCTCCGGAGCGCGGGGAACCGTCCGGCCGGAGAATGGTCTACACCGAGGACGACCCCGAGGTCGTAAGCCACGGCAGGCCGCGCGATCCCGACGCCGTCAACGTAGCTGCGGACGAGGAGGAGATCGAGGAGGCCAGCGAGATCGTGGAGCTTCCAGCGACCGCTCTCAGAAGGGACGACAGCCCGAACAAGGGAGCCGATTAGTTTCGCTCAAAATATGGAATAACGAAGCGCCCGCGGAGCCGATATCATCTCTGCGGGCGCCGTTCATTGTCTTCCTTCTTTTTTCGCGGCGATATATTTTTTAAATCTGATGAATTGCATGACCTCTTCGCGCTCCTGCTGCCCCAGAGTGTGAAAGTGGTCGAGCAGCGCCTCGTCCTGCGATGGGACCGCCAACTTCGTATGGAACTGGTCTTCGGGAAGAATATAAGTGGGGACGATGATAAATGGTTCCGGTTTATCTATCTCGCCGAGCAGGAAGGAGATCGTAGTCTCCAATGTGCCGGCGATCCTTTTGGTCGTGGCAAAATCAGGCTCGCGGTCGCCGTTTTCCCAGCGGGTCACCGTAGCGGGCGTGACGCAGAGCATATCAGCCAGCTTGGCACGGGACATATTTTTACGTTTTCGTGCGGTTTTCAGCCGCTCGTTAAATATTTCCATGGTTTGATTATTCCAGAACGGTACTTATAAGGCAAAGAACTGTTCGGAATTATAATTTGTTCCCAAATGGAATATTGAGCCTCAAAGCTCATTGAATTTCCGTGATTAAATCGATAGTATCCTATAAAATATAACACAGCGGCATTGCTGCAAAATACGGAAAGCCGGGATCGCGGTATATATTTTGTCTCATACCATAATGGTATCGATCGGAGATTCACAAGAAGAGGAATTGGCATGAGCTCACTGGATGTTGAGGATTTTATCAACGAACTGAAAAAAGGCCCCGAGAGGCTGGTCAAAATTTCACGGATGCCTGAAGAGACGCGCTGCGAAGCGATCAGGGGTCTCGGTTACGGCTTTACCGCCCGCGAGCTTGACGACTATATCTGTCATCACGCCAAAGTGCTGGAACGTGATTTAATGTTGGGCGAGGGCGATTTCCGCGATATCATCATGAAAAAATGGGGCAACTGCCTAAAATAAGAGCCGTCCGGCAATAAAAGGGCCGATCAGAAAACGGCGCGGAGCGCCGCCGTTATTTCCGCCCTTTACTGTGCCGATGAAGCCTTCCTGTTCCAGTATTTTATTCATACATCCGATATCCGCCTCTTCCTCCTTTTTTTGCCTGATAGAGCATCTTGTCAGCCCGCGCGTACAGCGTCTCCAAACTTTGCCCGCCGTCAAGACTTGCTATCCCTATGCTTGCCGAAACGCGAAACGACCTCCCGTCAATATCGATCTCGCGCGAGACCGCCTCGTTGAGCCTCCTTGCCTGACGGTGTATCCATGCGATATCGGTGGTTTCCTTCGCAAAGACGATAAATTCGTCTCCGCCGAATCTGGCGGTCAAGTCAGTTTCACGGAAGCATCTTTTGATCGAAGCCGCGGTCTCGGACAATATCCTGTCTCCCTTTATATGTCCAAAGGTATCGTTCACCTCTTTGAAACGGTCTATGTCGACGATGAAGAGCACGCCTTTCCCGCTGCCGTGCCGCCGGTGGGACTCTATCAGATTCTCCGCCGCCGAACGGGTCATGAGACCTGTCAATGGATCGGTGTCGCGCTGTGCGATGATGTCGTATTTCGACCTGATGTCAGCCAGTTTTTCCCGAATATTCCTTGTTCCTACGAGGCAGGAAAAGGCCACGGCCATCAGAACGCCGGCGGCGTCGCTTGCCGCCGCCGGGCCCATTAAGGCCGCGTGCGGAAGACAGGAGAGCGCGCAGGCCGCCGTTGTAAAGAGGCATACGCGCAGCGGCCTGTCTAGAAGAAGAAACGGCAACACCGCGGCGGCTCCGGCCATCCTGCCTGAACCGCCTGCCCGAAGGCGGACTTCGGCGGCCGCGAAAATGAAAAAAGTCACTGAAATAAAGAAATAGAGTGCGGGGAGCACGCCGCGCGCGGCCAGGTCCTTGCGGCGCTTCAAGGCAAACATGGTGAAAAACGACGCCAGCAGCCACGCGGCGCAGGCGGTCTCCGCCGGGCCCCACGATCCGTGAAAAAGCAATCCCGCGAAGAGAGCAGGCGGCCCCAGCAGCGCGCCGGCGGTGCTGATGTTTACCAGCGTTTGGCGGTTTTTCTCATTTATATCTTCTGCAAAGACGGTGAATTCGTCTGCTTTAACGGCCTTTTGTAACTTTTTCTTCATGGATGCGCCACCTGCCGTAGTTTTTTGCGACGATATTATATGGAGTTTGCTTTCCGGTAATGACTCCGATAATATGATTTTATATAATTGCGATTAAATGTCAATCGCTATAAGAGAAAAATCGTTATTTGCGATTTGTTAAAAACGCTTTAATGGTCTATACAAGAGCTATGGGAAGATCAAAAAGCGACGTCAACAACAATATAAAGAAAATAATCGGAGAACGCGTGCGCTTGCTGAGAGGCGATATTTCGCAGGGAGAAATTGCCCGCAGAGTAGGCGTCGCCCAGTCGTACCTTTCGGAGATAGAGCAGGGGCGTAAAAGTCCATCCTTAGAGATGCTCCTTTATTTTGCGAAGATATTTGATACGAGCGTTGCCTTTATGCTCGGAGAGAATGACGAGCGGCATCGCTCCGAAGTTGCGCCTTCCGCGCGGCCTGCGGGCGGAGATGAAAAAGAGCCGGACTGCGCGGACGCCATGCCTTCCCCCGTCATGCTGCTTGTCACTTTGCAGCATTATCTATCGCTCCCGGGTTGTGACATCCCGCCGCAGGAGAGAAAGATGCTGCTGCTTCTGTTGGACTCCTGCCGTAATATGCTTGAAAAACAGTGCCGCCGGGCGCTCTCCTAATATTGTCCCGTGCCGGGCGCGCAATATGTTTTTTGTGCTATAATACTAGTTAGCTTTTGCTAACTAGTATTTGTGAAGGAGATGGAGCCTATGCTCAAAGCTTTGTTCAAAAATTGCGGCAAACCGCAGGGCGTTCTGGGGAAATTGATGCTTCACGGCATGAATGCCGGCCACGGCACGCTTTCCGAGTGGGGGCTGTCGCAGATAAGGATACCGGCCGGAGCCAATGTGCTTGATATCGGCTGCGGCGGCGGAGCCAACCTGTTGAGGCTGGCGAAGCTGGCCGCTCGCGGTACCGTCTGCGGAATAGATATCTCAGAATGCAGCCTCGAATGCAGCCGCAAAAAAGTTCGTGAATATATCGCCGAGGGGCGGTGCCAGGTAAAGTATGGCAGCGCCGAGGAGATACCTTTTTCAGACGGTTTTTTCGACGTGGCCACGGCATTTGAGACTGTATATTTCTGGAAGGATATGGCGGCGGCACTGCGTGAGGTCCGGCGGGTGTTAAGGGAAGACGGGCTCTTTATGGTGGTAAACGATCAGAGCGACGCGCAAAATAATTGCTGGACCGGCATTGTCGAAGGAATGACAGTTCGCGGCGGCGACGAACTGCGGGCCCTGTTCGAGGAGGCCGGCTTTATCGGGACGGAAGTGATTTCGGAAGATGACGGGCGTCTTTGCGTCATTGGAAGGTCGAAATAGGTTTCGGGAGCTCGTTTTCCTGCGGCGTTCTTTTCGTTACTTTTCCGACCAGTTCCCGGCGATGCGTACCTCAACTTTGGTGGGCACGTCCGGCAGGATGGAGTCCGCGGCCTCTTCCATCTCCCTTTTTAGGACCGCGCCGTAATATTCGGCCTCTTCCTGCGGGCATTCCATAATGATTTCGTCATGGATCGCGGCCGCGATGAAAGCGTCGGTCCCCGCCAATTTGACCGCCAGTCCGCCCAGCGCTCTTTTGAGGATGTCGGCGGCGGTCCCCTGTACCGGCGCGTTGCTGTGGGCCGGGAGGCCGTACCATTTAGGAAAAGAATATCTCCTGCCGGTCAGAGTCCTTCCCTCCGGCGACCGCCGCCGGGCGAGTGCGGTATGCCAATCCCTGATGGCCGGGTACGCCTCAAAAAACAGCCTGCGAAAATCCGCCGCCTGTTCATGCGTCATCGCCACGCCGTAAGACTGCTGCGCGGAGAGGCGCAGCCCTTCGGCCCCCATCGCGTATATCAGGCCGAAGTTGACGGCCTTCGCGTACTGCCGCTCCTGCCCGCTTATAGATTCCATCGTTTTGCCCAGTATGAGCGACGCCGTCAGGCCGTGCAGGTCCAGTCCCCGCGCATAGGCATCTATCATCCGCCGCTCATGCGTGATCTGCGCGACGACACGCAGCTCGATCTGGGGATAATCGGCGATGAGCAGACGGCGTCCTTCGGGCGCGACGAAGCATCCTCTGAAATCCCCGCCTCGCGGTATCTGTTGGATATTCGGCGCGTAACAGCTCATACGGCCGGTCCAGGCGGCGATCTGGCTATATTGAGGGTGCAGCCTGCCGGTCTTTGGATGGAGCATCTTGGGGAGGGGGCGCAGGTAGGTCGATAGCTGTTTGGCGACGGCGCGGTAGCGGGAGAGCGCGGCGACCAGCGGATGCGAACGGTGGGCGGCCAGCGCCGGTTTCGCGGTGTTTTCGACCTTTATGCCGTGGCCGCGCAGCAGCGACAGTATATGGGCGTTGCTGTCGAAGTTCTCTTCCATGAAGCCGGCCTCTCCCCACAGTGTCGTCTGCGTCGGCCGCTGTCCGGTAAAATTTCGAAGCGCCTCCAGAGCTTGCCGCTTTTCTATTTCTGCCGCCGCGGTCAGGTCCCGCCATGCCGCGACATCCAGCATGATGCCGTGAAACTCCATCTGGGCTACGCTTATCGCGCAGTCAAATTCTATTTTAGCCACCTCCACCAGGCGGTATCGTTTCAAAAGGCGGATCATCGCCTCGCGCAGGCGCAGCAAAATATCCGCTTTGCCGGTCACGGATTCTCCGGGCAGATAACGCCCTGCCAGTTCGTCAAGCTCGGAGTATAGATGGCCGCTTTCCGACAGCAGTTGTCCGGCGAGCGCCGTGTCGAATATTTTCGTGGGGTTGATGCCGGCCGCCATGAGAAACTGCAGCTCGGTCCCGGCATTGTGGAAGACTTTGACCGCCGGCGATTCCAGAGCCTTACGCAGCGGCGTCAGCCCGGCGGGGAGCATGGAGAGGCAGTCGAGGGACAGCGTGATATCCCCCCACGCCAGACGTATGGCGCCGATCATGTCCCGGCGCGGGTCGGGACCGGTCGGCTCAAGCCTGACGCCGATCACCTTCTGGCGGCATGCTTCGTCCATACGTGAGAGAAATTCCTCTTGAGCGGAGATCATTTCGTCCGTTCCGCGCATTGCCATCCCCCCGGTTTTCATAACATAGTTATAACGTAAGGCCTCAGAGAATACAACATTTGAAAAAAGAGGAACGCGGCGGCGGTCCTCACATGGGGCCCGCCGCAAAAAATCCCCGCGCAGCGGCCGCGGCGCGGGGATCAAACGTTATCGATCGGCTGCGCGCTAAAACGCCGCCTATTGAGGTCTTTTAAGCACGAAACGCCGTCTTGCCGCCGCCGTCATGACCGGCACCGGCGCGCCTTTTGGCGCGTCACTGTCCGTGCTCTCATTCCGCGCCTTCTCCTCGTCCTCTTTTCTGTAGAGCACCTGGCTTGACTTTGATCCGTCGCGGTATACCGTAATGCCCTTGCAGCCCTCTTTCCAGGCCAGCGTGTAGGCGTCGAGCACGTCCCGGACGCCGCATTCGTGGCACAGGTTGACCGTCTTTGAGACGGCGAGGTCCGTATATCTCTGGAAGACGCCCTGCATGCGGACATGCGCCGAGGGCGGCACGTCGTGAGAGGTTACGAAGACTCTCTTCATGACCTCGTCAGGGAGCCCCTCTTTCCGGGCCTGCTCATAGTAGCGGTTCACCTGCTTCATGATCACCTTTGTGCCGTCTATCTGCGTGCGCACGCGCGTATGTTCGAGAGCGAAGAGCGGTTCGATGCCGGAAGAGCAGTTGGCGAGCAGCGCTATCGTGCCTGTAGGCGCGATGCATGTGAGCGTCGCGTTTCGGCGTCCAAGATGCGCGAGCGTCTCAGGAACGCCCTTCTCTTCGCCGAGAGCCACCGATGTTTCGTGCGCCCGCTGCTGGATCGTCCGCATGATGTTTCCCGCCAGTTCGAGGGCCTCCCCGCTGTCATACGGAATACGGAGCTGGAAGAGCAGATCCGCCCATCCCATGACTCCGAGCCCTATCTTGCGCGTCAGCTTCACAGCTTCGGCGATCTCCGGCAGCGGATAGTGGTTGACGTCGATGACGTCGTCGAGGAAGCGCGTCGCTACCGCCGAGACCTCTCCCAGCAGCTCATAGTCGAAAGCTCCGTCCTTTACCATCTTAGCGATGTTTATCGAGCCGAGGTTGCAGGCCTCGTTGGGGTAAAGCGGGGATTCGCCGCAGGGGTTGGTGCTTGACAGCTCCCCGAGGTTGGGCGTGGTGTTGCCGCGGTTTATCGCGTCAAGGAACACTATCCCGGGGTCGCCGGTGCGCCAGGCCGAGTCGGCGATCTCCGCGAGCAGGGCCGCCTCTTCGCCGTGCGGGTCGCTCTGGACCTTCTCCATGAAGCCGTCAAAGACGCCGACGGAGATATTGAAGTTCGTTATCGTGCCGTCCTTGTCCTTACAATGGATGAACTTCCTGATGTCCGGGTGGTCGATGTTGAGAATGCCCATATTGGCGCCGCGGCGCATGCCGCCCTGCTGTACCGTCTCCGTCGCCTTGTCGAAGAGTCCCATGAACGAGACCGGGCCGGAGGCGCGGCCGTTGGTGCTGTTGACCTTAGCGCCCTCGCTGCGGAGCTTTGAGAAGTTGAAGCCGGTGCCGCCGCCGCTTTTGTGTATCAGCATCTGCTTGCGCAGCGCCTCGCAGATGCTCTCCATCGAGTCTTCCACTCCGATGACGAAGCAGGCTGCGAGTTGGCCGTGGGGCTCGGGACGTCCGGCGTTCATGAGCGTGGGGCTGTTTGGCAGAAAAAGAAGCCTCGCCATCACATCATAGAACTCATCCGCCCATTTGTACTGCATGGCAAGGCTGGATTCCGCCCCGGCGACGTGTTTAGCCACTCTTTCGAGCATCTCCTCCGGTTTTTCCACGGGGTTTCTCTCTTCGTCGCGCCACAGGTAGCGGTCACGCAAAATATCCTTAGCTGATGGGCTGAAAGCCGGTTTTATGATCATTATGACAAACCTCCAAGATAAAGGCATAGTTAAAAGTTGGCGGTGCGGTTTTCCCGCAGCCTTTGTCTATAATAACATAAATCCGCCGATTGGGAAGGTAAAATACACTATATATATTGACATCTTATCCACAAAACACTAGCGATAGTGTGATTAACTTTGTGGATAAATTTTTACCAATTCAGGCCCGGCTTGCCGCTTATGAGAAGCGGCGCCTTGACCTACTTCTTCCAGAGGTCTCTGGTGAAGAGGACCAGAACAGTGTAAAGCTCAAGGCGTCCGCAGAGCATGTCGAAGGTGTATACCCATTTCGCGAACGTGCTTTGGTCGGCGAAGTTGCTGACGGGGCCGACGTCCGCCAGTCCGGGGCCGACGTTGCTCAGCGTGGCCGCCACCGCGCTGATGGACGTAACGATGTCGTGTCCGCTCAGGCTCACGGCGAGCGCCGAGGCTCCCCATATTATGAAGTATATGGCGATGAAACTGGCCGCCGAAGTCACCATCGAGGGGCTTGCCGTATTCCTGCCCTGGAATATCGCGACGACGGCGTTCGGATGGATCATCCTTTTCAGCTCCGCGATCGATTCCTTGATGACGACCTGGAAACGCACGCACTTGATCGCTCCCGCGGTCGAACCCGCGCAGCCGCCGACAAGCATGAGGGCAAGCAGAAGGAGCTGGGTGAACATCGGCCACAGCGCGTAATTCGCGGTGACGAAGCCGGTCGTGGTTATTATGCTGACGACCTGAAAAGAGGCGTAGCGCAGCGCCGCGATAAAGTCGTCGTATGCCCCGTGCCAGATCAGGACGGCGCAGATCATCAGGACGGAAGAGACCACGATCACGGCGTAGAAGCCGAACTCGGCGTCACGGTAGGGCCGAAGCGTCCTTCCGCGGATGGCGGCGAGGTGGAGGTTGAAATTTGCGCCTGAAAAAAACATTATAAATGTGAGCACGTAGTCTATATAAGCGGAATCATAAAAGGCCACGCTGGCGTTATGGGTGGAAAACCCCCCCGTCGATACGGCGGCGAAAATATGGGCGATGGCGTTATAGACCGACATCCCTCCCAGGGAGAGCAGAACGATGCCGATAACGGTCAGCCCCATGTAGACCTTCCAGAGCATCATCGCCATGTCGGTGATCCTCGGGCTTGTTTTTTCAAGGTTGGGGCCGGGGCTCTCCGCCTTGAAGAGCTGCGTCATGTTGACTCCGAAGAGCGGCAGCATCGCGATGACGAGGACGACGATACCCATGCCGCCAAGCCACTGCGTCTGCGCGCGCCACATAAGTATGCCGCGCGGGACCGCCTCGACGTCCCGCAGGATCGTGGCCCCGGTGGTCGTAAAACCGGACATCGCCTCAAAGTAGGCGTCGGTGAAGGCGGGGATATAGCCGCCCAGCATATAGGGCATACACCCCTGCAATGAGGCCGCCACCCAGGCGAAAGCGACGCCCGCGATCGCCTCGCGCGTCCCCAGTTCGTCTTTTGAGGCGCTGCGTCCCACGACGTGCAGCGCCGCCGCCATTGCCAGTCCGGTCAGCGCCGAGAGCAGAAAGGCCCGGACGTCGTCTGTGCCGTCCTTCAGCGCCCAGGCGAGCGGAAAGGCCATCGAGGCGGTTATCGTCAATACAAGTATCGAGAGAAAACGCGCTACGATCCTGTAATTCAAGATTTATCCTCTCCGAACGGGAGCATCGCCGTATCCATGACGGCCGCCGTTCCGAACAGGACGACCTTGTCGCCGGCTTTGAGTATCGTGCCGCCGGTGGGTATCAGCATCTCGTTTCCACGCTCAAGCAGCCCGATCAGGGAGCCCGGCGGCATCTTGAGATCGATGAGGCTTTTGCCGGCGGCGGGGGAGTCGGGAGAGATCATTATCTCGACAGCCTCCGCGCTGATCTCCTCAAGCACCGTCAGCACCCTTGACGAGCCCGGATAGCGGACGCTGCGCGTAATGACGTCCGCGAGCGTCTGGTTGCGGTTGACGATGGCGTCGACCGGTATATGATTTGTCATGCCGAGATAGTTTGGCCGGCGTACGACCGCGATGCTCTTGGAGACGCCGAGAGTCTTCGCGAGCACCGAGAGCATGAGGTTCGTCTCGTCGTGTTCGGTCGCCGCGACATATCCGTCGGCCTCGGCGATGCCCTCGGAGAGCAGGAACTCCGTGTCCGAGCCGTTTGCGCACAGCACCATCGCCCCCGGCAGCTCGCGGGCCAGCTTTTCGCATTTGGCGCGGTCCTCGTCGACAAGGCGCACGTCTATGCCGCGGATATGTGAAATGAGCCTGGCCGCGGTCTGATAACCGACCTTGCCGGCTCCGACGATGAAGACGCGCTTGAGTTTCTTTGATTTGGAGGGCTGAAAAAGCCCTTCGATATCGAAGACCATCGAACGGTAACACATGGTGTAGCAAAGGTCTCCCGCCTGAAGCTCATCCGAGGCTTTGGGGACGAACGAATGCTCTCCCCGCCTGATACAGACGACGAGCATGATCATTTTGGGATTGTTTTTGCGTATATCATAAAGAGGGAGCCCCTTGATGGGGGAATCCTGCGCGATACGGAAGACATATATGCCCGCGCGCCCGCCGGCGATCTCATTCGCGTGTATGGCGGCGCGTACCTCCAGCAGCTCCTCTATCTCCTTCGCGACGGATCGCTCGGGGGAGATCAGCATATCGATGCCGAGGTCTTTCGCCCAGCCCTCGTTGTCGGTGAATTCCAGGCCGACGGCGCGCGCGATGACATGCGGCACGCCCATCCTCTTCGCGATCCAGCAGGCCATGAGATTCACTTCATCTTTATTTGTACAGGCAATGAGCATAGAGACGTCGGAGTTTCCCTCTTTTATCCCCGCCTTTGCGAGTACGCTCGGGCGGGCGCCGTTTCCCCGAATCACCATTACGTCAAGCGAGCTTTCGGCTCTATCGGCCCTCTCTTCGCTGTCCTCGATGATGATTATGTTATGTCCGTCGGACGAAAGGTTTTTCGCTACGCTGTATCCGACCTCGCCCGCCCCGACAAGCACGATGCGCAAAATGGATCTCCGTCCTTTCAGGAGCTGATTCTTAAAACTGATAAGTATATTACGATAGTTTGGAGATTTTACAAGTCTTTGCCGGCAATTTTCGCCGTTTGAGGGCGCTGAAACAGGGAGGGCGGAGATGCAGCTCCTCCGCCCTCCCTTGAGTGGGATGCCTTTTACCTATTTTTTTTTGCTCTCAGCGCTCATTGTCTTTTTTATGGCCCAGATGAAACAGCCAAAACCGATGGCGATACAAAGAATCATATTAGCCTGCCACATTTAAAAATCCTCCTTTGCCGCGGTGCCGTTAATCGATCTTATTGGAATGGACGAGACGTTTGGAGATGAAACCGTTCAGCATCAGGCAGATCAGCGCGATGATGCCCCATTCGACGACCATCGAGCCGGGGGTGTACTGATACTTCGTGATCGGCCAAAACTTGAACCACTCTCCCGGATACCACGACGCGGCGTCCCACATCCACCATCCCCAGACGAAGGCGAATTCAAACGGGAAGAACTTGATGCAGCTCCACATCCACTTGACGTTGATATCCGAGCAGGGTTTGATGTCCTCTTCCCAGAGCTTGTCCACGCCGTACTTGAGCGAAGCCAGCGAGTAAATGAGCCCGACGACGAGCAGTCCTACGCCCCAGACCATGTCCTGATTTTCAAATACCCTGTTGTCGAGCGCCGAGAAGGAGCCGACAAACAGGAAGAAGATCGCGACGCACATCGTCGCTTTGACGCGGGAGAAGCCCATGTCGATGAGGTTGCGCGTGCCGGTCTCAAGCATCGCGATGACCGACGAGAGGGCCGCCGAGAAGAGGGCGAGGAAGAAGAGCACCGCCATGATGAATCCGCCCGAAGTGTGGGCGAAAAGGTTCGTCAGATGGACGAAGGTAAGCCCGTTCGCTCCGGCCTTCATGACCGCCTGAGGGTCAGGCGAGAGGGCGAAGACGGCGGGCAGGACGACCATACCGGCGAGCATGGCCGCGACCATGTCTCCGAATGTCACCGTGAAGGAGTTGAGCTCGATGTCCTCATCCTTCGCGGCATAGACGTAGTAGACGTGGAACATGCCCCAGCCGGCGCCGGACGACCAGGCCGCCTGGGTAAAGGCCGCCAGCCAGATCCTTGGATTGAGGAAGTCCTTGGGGTCCACATGGAACATATACTCGAAGCCCTTCCAGGCTCCGGGGAGCATCACGACGCGTACGAGGAGCGCGGCGAGAAGGATGAATACGGCGGGGATCATGATCTTGTTCGCCGTCTCGATACCGCCCTGAATGCCGCGGAAGATGATTACCGCGGAAAGCGCGATGGCGAAGGCGAACCAGGCCCAGGCCTCATAGGCGGGAGCCGTCGTCGCGAAGCCCTTGAAGAACTCCGTGGCGAAATCTGTTCCGCCCGCCCGTACCGCGTCAAGAAATCCCGTGAAGATCAGGACTAAATACTTTGATACCCAGCCGAGGACGACGACGTAGTAGCATCCGAGCATGATGCATACCATCGCGCAAAACGCGCCGACCCAGGCATATTTCTCTCCCAAAAGCGCTTTGAAAGCCCCGGCGTTCGCCATGCGGGTCTTCTTTCCGAAGACGGACTCGGCGCAGATGAGCGGGACGGCCCAGATAAAGAGTGCCAGGAAGCAGATAAGGATAAAAGCTCCGCCGTTGTTGGAGGCAACTTCGCGCGGGAAACGCCAGATATTTCCGGTGCCCACCGCCATACCGAGTATAGTACACAAAAGTCCCCAGCGGCTTGAGAATTGCTCTCCGCCTTTTTTGATTTCAGCCATACATATACCTCGCTTTCTATAATGTGATAATAAAAATTATGATATTCCCCTCCGCGCCCATACCTACGATGGTCTTGATATGAAGACGCCCTCTCCTTTCTTTTTATAATTAAATATTGAATAATTAGAAGCTGCATTTATAATGCTGTTTTAGTTTACCATACTTTAAAATACATTACAATAATAAAAAAATTAAAATATCAGCCGTCAAATTTTTAATCAAATTAGAATTATTATTGATAATAATGGAGCATAAATGAAATTAAGGGCTGTTATTATCTTGAATTTTCAATAAAAATTCGTATTTTTGTCTTTTGGTAGCAAATAATTTAAAGATTTTAATAAAGATATAGAGAACAAAAAATTCCGCCAGCGGAGTTTTTTCAATACATGGCGGAAATCATTAAAATATAGCTATTAAATATCTAATTTATCGATAATTACGCGTCCGCTGTCGCTCCCACAGGGCGCTTGCGTTGTCTGTCGATCTCGGCCTCCAGCCGTATCAATTCGTTTATCGAATCGATGTCGATGCTTTTCAGTATCTCATTACGGTTCATGACGCCTATATCGTTGCGTGTCTTGCCGGGATTTTTTTCGAGCTCCGTGAAGGCCGAGATCTTACGGTCGCCGTGATAGACGTCAAAGTCTACGAAGCGCTGGCCCCTGTCGTTATATTCCAGCCCCATCGCGAGCTTTTTGATCGCCTGGATCTCCAGCGGCGTATAGAGCTTCATCATGTAGACGGGGATAGTCCGCCGCGTCAGAGCCTGTTCGCGCTCCCACTTCTCCTCGAGCACGATCCCTATCTGCATCCCCTGGGTCACGGTGAGGAGCCTCTGGCGATGAAGGTCGAACAGGCCGTCGGAGTCGCATATCTTTATTTCAACGTCGTTCCAGTCGGGGGGGCCGAGCGCGTCTCCCAGATATTCTATGCCGTGTACGGAAAGGAACTGAACGATCGCCCCCTTTGAACGCGTATTGATTACCAGCGCCTTTTCGTAGATGTCGTCGATGGGTATGGTCTTCGCAAGCGACCTCGGCGTAAAGTATATGATAGAGGAGGTTCCTGGTATATCCGGGCGGAATATGGGGTCGCGGTCTATTATCTCGCCGCCGATGTCACGCTGTATCGCGCGGATGCCGCGCTCGATGTCTCCCATCAGGCGCGTCATGATATAGCCCGGCATCATCGTAACGCTTTCCACGCCGCCGGTCATCCGGCTGTTTATCAGCGTCGCAAGGAACAGCTCCAGCGGATTTTCGGAGACATAGGTCTCGCGGAGTTCCCCGCCGTCTTCGGCGGGGGCGGTGAGAAACACGAGCCTCCGCGTCGGCCCGTATCTCCGAAGCGCGCCTTCGGCGTCGAGCGAGATCGGCGTTCCCCACGCTCCGAGCTTGTGGCGTATCTCGGAGACCTCCGAGGAAAGTTTCATCGCGATACTTTCGGGTCCTGTCCTTGCCAGCGATATCATTTATACTGCCTCCTCCGTAATGAATTTATAATGAGACGCGCTTGCGCTGGAGCCGCGCGCTGTCCGTTCCCGGCGGATAGGGGATGGAGGTCACCTCTCCGGTGTGTATGTGGATCAGGTACATCGACTGCAGGCCGTTGAGATACATCCGCCCCTCCCCGGTACAGCCGGAGGTATGTTCGAGATTATGCCCGTATAAATTGTACTGTGCCGGTTCGCTGCTCACATCCTCGTAGGTGTGCCCCGCGCTGAAGCTGAACTGTCCGAGCGAGAAGCGTCCCGGGCCGGTCCAGACCTGAACCGAGGCGCTGTGCGGCTCCTCGAGCAGGGTAGGGACGTGGTCGTGGTTGCCTGTGACGAGGATCGCCCCGTAATCCTCCTCTTCAAAGATGGAGAGAAAATCCTTCACCCTCTTCTGATACAGGTCGAGCATCCCGGGACGCTGCTCGAGCTTTACGTTGTCCACAAAATCACCCGTGTGGACGATCCAGGCCGGCCTCAGCCGGTGCAGCGCCCGCCGCAGGTAAGGATATATGGTGTAGGGGGTGTCGGATAGATGCAGCACCATCTCCTTGGCGTCGATACAGGGCGGATTGATGCCGAACCAGATGCCGAGGTCGTCAAACTGCTTGATGATCGGGCACTCCCGCATCTCCTGGAGCGTCGGCTTTGGGATATTCGGTGGTATGCGCAGTGTCGCCATCTTCATCGCCTCTTTTTTGTTTCAAAAGAATTTTTAGTAATTCCGAACGGAAGACCTTGCCTTTTTATCTCCTTTATTGTACCATAAGCCCGATGATAAAATAAATTATGGTTCTCCGAGCCTGTACGCCTACGGAAAAGATCTATGGCTTTCAGGCCGACAGGGTTGCCTGGGAAACGAGGCAGCCTCCCTTTGGAAAGGAGAACGGCTGATGAATCTGTTATGGGCCGTACTCTATACAAAGGGGACGGCCCTTTTATTTTTATCGTAAAGAGGCTTAAAGACACACAAAATCTCCACTTAAGCAAGGGGCGACCCCAACGCCCCTTGTCTTCCCTTGTTTTTATTTGTTGAAATAAACGCATGAAATAGTGTACAATAACCGCGGCGCGGATTTTATCGCGCGAATGTTCTGCGTATGTTGCCTGCATACGTCCCTGAAACTGCCTCTCCTGCGGCCTGGCGGCTATGGAGGGCGGTCGTTAGGGCGGTCCTGGAAACGGGGCCGTCTCCCGTTGCGGAAAGGGGATCGCGGAAGTTTGCCGCTTTCGTCTTTTATTCTCCGTCCCGCGGGTTTTGAGCATAGGTTGTAATGCAACACAAATCTCACGAGGAGGGTTTTTACCCATGCGTATCAACAGGAAAGGCTCCATTATCGCGCTGCTTCTCGTCGTCTGCCTGCTTGCCTTCGGCTCGCTCGCGACGGCAAAGGCCCCCGTGCTTAGGATGGCGACCACCACCAGCACGGACAACACCGGATTGCTTGATTATCTCGCTCCCATTCTTCTTAAGGATACCGGCATCGAGATCCAGTGGGTCTCGGTCGGAACCGGCAAAGCTCTTGAGTATGGCCGCAACGGCGACGTCGACGTCGTGCTGACCCACGCGCCGTCCCAGGAGGACAAGTTCATGGCCGAAGGCGCCGGCGCCAACCGCCGCAAGGTCATGTTCAACGACTTCGTCCTCATCGGCCCCGCGAATGATCCCGCGGGCGTAAAGGGCAAGCCCGTCACGGAAGCTCTGGCCACGATCGCGAAGAAGGGACAGCCGCTTGTCAGCCGCGCCGACAAATCAGGCACGCACACGGCGGAGCTGAGCCTCCTCAAGGCGGCGGGAGTGAAGGATTTCGACAAGGCGAAATGGTATGTTCAGACCGGCCAGGGAATGCTGAAGACGATCAACATCGCCGACGAGCAGAACGGCTACGCGCTTACGGACCGCGGGACCTTCATTAAATACGAGGCCGGACTCAAAGGCAAGCCGGGACTCGTGATAGTCTGCGAGGGCGACCCCGAGCTGCTCAATAAGTACAGCGTCATGGCGGTCAGCCCCCTGAAGCATCCGAACGCCAAGTACGATCTCGCGCTCAAGTACATCGACTGGATCACCTCCTCAAAGGTGCAGAAAGATATCGCGAACTTCAAGGTCGAGGGCAAGCAGCTCTTCTTCCCCGAGGCCGAGATCCGTTCCGGACATTAATAAATCGATATAATCGGCATAACGGGCGGACGCCGGACGAAAACGTTGAAGCGTCCGCCCGAATTATGTAAAACACGAGATAAGGACTGATCTGATGGATTTCATAGTTGAAGGATTTATACAGGCTTTCAGGCTCCTATTTTCAATGGACGAGGAGACTATGAACATCCTTTTCACCACGCTGCGGCTGACGGCGCTCTCGATGGGCGGAATACTGCTCATGGGGCTGCCGCTGGGTTTCATTCTCGGGTACTTCGATTTTCCGGGCAAGCGCTGCGTCCGCACTGCAGTCGACACCCTGCTCGCCCTGCCGACTGTGGTCATCGGCCTGCTCGTTTACGCCTTCATATCGCGGCGGGGCCCCCTCGGCGGCTGGGACCTGCTCTTTACGGTCAAAGGCATGGCGATCGGACAGATCATCCTGGGGACGCCGATAGTGGCGGCCTACACGGCGACGGCGATCGAGGGGCTTGACGACCGGCTTCGCCAGACGCTGATGACGCTCGGGGCCTCGGGGACCAGGCTCGCGATGACGAGCCTGTGGGAGGCGCGCTTTCTTGTCCTTGTCGCCGCGCTGACGGCCTTTGGCCGCATCGTTGGCGAGGTTGGCTCCGCGATGATGCTCGGGGGCAACATCAAATGGCATACGCGAACGATAACCACGGCGATCACGCTTGAGACCGGCAAGGGAGACTTTGCCCTCGGCATCGCCCTCGGCGTGATCCTCATACTGATATCGCTCATTCTCAACATATCGCTGACTTTCCTGCGCCGCAGGACGCAAAACTGAAACAGACAAAAATACCGGAGATAGACGGTGCGAAGGAGGAGCGTCCGGGATGAGCTCGCCGCTTTACGAAATACATGATCTGAAACAAAGCTATGGGAAGGGGCAGCCGGCCCTCGACATCGCGGAACTTTCAATAAGGAGCTCGGGCATAACCGGCCTCGTTGGCCCCAACGGCAGCGGCAAATCAACGCTGCTCAAAGTGCTCTCTTTCCTTATCCCATACAAAAGCGGCCGCATCATATTTGACGGTCGTCCGGCGGAGGGGCGTGAAGAGGCGATCCGCCGCGAAGTGACATATATGCTCCAGGATTCCTATCTGCTGAACCGTTCCGTCTATGAAAACATCGCCTATGGGCTGAAACTGCGCGGGAATATTCCCGATATAAAGGTCCGGGTAAACGAGAGCCTGATACAGGTGGGGCTCGATCCGGAAAAATTCGCCAAGCGGGCCTGGTATCAGCTCTCCGGCGGAGAGGCGCAGCGCGTGGCCCTCGCCGCCCGGCTGGCCCTCCGCCCGCGCGTCCTGCTGCTCGACGAGCCGACCGCCAATGTCGACGAGGCGAGCGCCCAGCTGGTGATGGAGGCGGCCGTCAGCGCGGCGAAAGAATACGGCGCCGCCGTTATCGTGGCGACACATGACCTCGCGTGGCTCTACGAGATGTCCACCGACATCGTGAGCCTCTATCGCGGCCAAGTCGTAGGCAGCGGCGCGGAAAACCTCCTGCAGGGCAAGTGGAACAATTCAGGAGGCTGCATGGTGCGGGAATTTACCGACGGGCAGGCGGTGTTTGCCTATCCGCCGCAGACGGTAAGAGCGAACGCGGCGATGATCAACCCAGCCGACGTGCGCATCGCCGCCGGCAGGCCGCGGACAGCGCATGAAGTGAACGTCATCGGCGGCCGTATCGTGCAGATGACGCTGGAGCGCGCCACAGGCTCGGTGCTGGTTTCGACGGAGGTCGGCGGGAACGTGATAAAAACGCGCGTGGAAGCAGCGGAGCTGGACCGCCTGGGGCTATTCCCCTCGCAGGAGGTCTATCTGACGTTTCCTTATTCCGCGGTACGCTGGATCTTGTAAATCGGCGTAAATCGGCGTTTAGACTCAAACTTTTCCTGTTATAGGGACTATGAGAACCTAACATTGTTCCTATG
>OGYB01000367.1_pt1 | contig 32371 bp, 25 predicted proteins | sample 1576421 | NCBI WGS metagenome assembly OGYB01 (sample SAMEA3541577, study PRJEB24748) | human gut metagenome | biome: human gut; feature: human-associated habitat; material: faeces | place: China | collected 2012
GATTCGCACGAAATCAAAGATTTCGGCTCTCTGGCCGTAATCAGCGGACGATACGTCAAGTTTTATATGACGAAGTTCCTTAAGGAAAAAATTCCTCCCCCAACAGGAATTTTATAGAAAGACCCAATACACGCAGACAGATACAGAGGACCGGGACTGCACCTTCCGGTCCTCTGTATCTGTCTGCCGGAGCCGCGCTTCAGCGCGGCAGCAGCAGCGCGGCCACCAGCGTGAGATACTCGGGCAGCCTGTCGTCCTTTATCCAGAGGATGTCGAGGCCGAGATACCTCTTCATCGCGAGGCTCACGTCCGCGCCGAGCGACTCTATCGAATGGCGCGCCATCGCGGGGCGGCGGCAGGGTTCGTTCGTCACCTTCGCGCAGACGGGGCAGAGCTCGCAGGAGCCGGCGAAAAAGCTGAGGCTGCCGGGGATTTTCTTCTCCTCTTCCAGAAGCTCGCCGATCAGCCGGCGCTTCTCCTTTGAAATTATCTCTTTAGCGCGCTCCGCCGCGCTCTTCCCCTCCCCGCCTTCGCGCGCGGGAGTCATCCGCAGGCCGAAGAGCTTTATCTTTTCGTAGGAACGCCAGATGTCGAGCGGGTCAAAATCAAAGGGCGGGCACATCCAGTTATTGCCGTAATTATGACATTCGCGGCAAAAGCCGAGGAACTTCGGAACATCCACGCACGAGGCGACAAAATCTTCCACGTCGCAGGCCGTACTGTAAGCTATAACGGAATAATTCATCAAAGACCAAGCCTCCCTCCGGCGGCGGACGCCAGCATATTTATGAGAATATCCCTTCGCTTCATTTTGTCAACCGGCGGGGCGGCATGTCCGGGACAAACGCATCGATAGGCCGACAGCGGATAAATTGGGGTTTATGCTTTTAAAGCCTCCCTCGCCGAGGAACTACCGGTGTGGCTGGGCGTTTTTTGAGACAAAAAGGTCCAAGAGGCCGAAATGGGCCTCTTGGAATTTACGGGGGAGAGTTATAAACAGGCGGCGTCATGCCGGCGCCGCCTGAAGCGGAAGGCTGTCTAGTTTTTCTTTCTTCTCAGCGCCGCCGGCACAATGGCGAGAAGCGCGAGCAGTCCGTATCCGGCGCTGCATCCGCCGCCGGAAGATGAAGCCTTTTCCGGGACCACGTCTTCGCTGCCGGGTGCGATGTCATCGCTTTCTACATCGCTAAGGGTTATCTGCCCGCGCAGCGTAACAGCATTTTCAACATCGTCTGAAGCAATACCATTGATACCTGTTATTGTTACGGTAAACGTTTTATCGCCTGAAGTCGTTGAGTTTATAAGGGCGGACGTTCCGTCAGTTGAAACTACTCTGACACTAATGTCATCGAAATCCCATTTACATACGGCATCTGAAGTTTTGGCAAGCAAAGGATATGCAGACAGCTTGATCAGGCAGTCCTTCTCTGCATGGCGCTTGGTATCATCGGTTTGCGGCAAGAGAACGCAGGATAAAGGCGCGTCGGATTCCTGTGATATTTTTGTCGCAGGATTGGTAGTACCGGCGTTGCTGGGTTGATCGTCGTTGTTATCTTCTTTGAGCCAATAACTGTTGCTTCCGACCGCTTGCAACATCCCGCCTGTAAGCCCCGCGCATACGACTGCGCTTCCGCCCTCTATTTTTATCGATCTGGCGAGTACGACGCAGTTCTTGATGTTTGTTAAAGGCGCGGCATCGTTAGAGGCATATCCGACAAGTCCCGCCGCATACGCGTAACTTACTGGGTTTGAGCGTATCGTGCCGTAAACGACGCAATTTATTATATTGCCGCCGCTTGAGACCCCCACAATACCGCCAGCGTAACCGCGTCCGGATTTCCCGAAGCCGGGAGTCAGTCCGCCAATGCCCGTCTCCCAGTCGCCTGAAGAGACGGTGTTATCCGTTCTCGTGCTTGCAGCGAGGATGTCGCAGCTTGTGGAGACGTTGGCAATAGTCCCGTACATGTTGTATCCGACGATAGCCGCCGCCGCCTGAGACTGCGTGGTAGTGACAGAGCCTTCGACGCGCAGATTTTTAATTACGCCGCTTGCCGCAAGATTTGCGAAAAGTCCCACGCCATTGACTTTTATGTATTTTGTAGGATTTTCAATTTTTGAGATGTACAAGTTTTTTATTGAATGTCCGCGTCCGTCAAACGTACCGTTAAAACCGTTGCTGTGAAAGACTGTAAGCCTCGCTATTGGTATCCATTCGATATTTTTGAGGTCGATGTCGTTTGCCAGGACGATTGTTTTACCGGTAAATTCCGCAATGGTATATTTTGTCGAATAGTTGATGTTGTCGTTACAAATTTTTGCAAACCCGGCAAGTTCATTCGCCGTTTTGATCACATAAGGGTCAGAAGCTGTGCCTGCTGCCGCGCCAGGTCCGTCAAACCATGATGTGTCCGCATAATCTTCCCATGTTTCGGCTGACGCCGAAACTGAGAGTACAATTACCAAAAAAATGGCCGTTATTAACGTTTTGAGATGTTTTGTGTTCATGAGAAAAAATCCTTTCGAGTTTTTGTGCTGCCAATATAAAAGCTTTCCCACCGTTTTTTGACGGGAAAGCTTTTACATTCATTGAATTACCTGATGCTTTCCTTGCGCGATTTCATCTTTTTGCGGTATAAGAGAGGGATCGCCGCAATCAGCGCTAACACTGCAACACCGCCGTTACAGCCGCCGCCGGAGGCACCTTCTGATGTGGGGCTTGTTGGATCCACAGGTTTATCTGCGAGCTCGCCGACGATTATTTTGCCCTCGCTGAAATAGTCACCTATCGGGCTTATCGTGAATGTGAGCGTTTTGGCCGCGGCATCATACGTAGCGTTAAACATGTCGAACTTCCCAGCGCCGTGCTTTTTGATAAACGCTTTGGGAGCGCCGCCGCTGTGCAGTTCCATAGAGAAGTTGGCTATCGTGAACGTTACGGGCGCCGAATCGGGCACAGCGCTGTGGTTGATGTTGACGATTATCGACCTGCCGGCGTAGATCGTCTGCGTGCCGGCGACGCCGTTGACGAGGGATGAGTAATCGTCCTTGCCGCTGAGTTCGGAAATGTCGCTGCTGACTTCGATGCCGGACATCGTCACTGATCCAGCATCGGAATGCACAGTCACATCCTGCGACGTTATAACCGAGGTGGTAGGTTTAAGAAGAACGTCAAACGCAACGGCGGAAAAAGCTCCGCCGAGCGCGGCGCTGTCATATCTCGTCCAGCTCGCGCCGCCGTCCGCGCTCTTATAGAGGGAACCGTTATATTCGCCTGTCTCCGCTCCGCAGACATAAAGTATTCCAGACGCCGCGTCGTACGCCGCTCCTGGAAAGACATACGCGTCAAAGTAAAAGACCTTGACCATTTTCCATGTTGTCTTCGCGTTGGTCTTGGCGTTTTCAAGGTCTGCCTCCGTTGTCTTAAAGACCGCCGTGATATTTGGGTTCCACCCGTTGGCTATGATGTAGACATCTCCGGCCGGCGTGACGACTACACCCTTAAAATCGCAGGGGTACGCCTCTTTGCTCCACTCCCCGAACATATCCTCGTCATCGGAGTATTGATCCTTCAGCGTTTTTACGCTTATCAGCTCCTTGACCTCCATTGTGTCGAGGTTGACAACGTCGATGTTGGAGCCTGGGTTGGGAACGCCGCTATAGCTCTGCGCCCCGCCGATAGAGGCGATATAGAGCTTGTTGTCCTTGAGGGCGACCGCGCCGACCGTGCCTCCGTCAATATTTTTGCCGTTAAGGTCCATGCTCGTGACTATATTGAGGTCGGCGTCAAATTTGACCAGCTTATTTTTTGAATATCCGCCGTCTCCTCCCCATGGATTTGCAGCGTGTGTAATGACGGCATATATGTACCCTTTGTAAGCGGCTATCGCCTCGGCGTGATATTTGCCGTCGTTCAGCTGATTGAACGTTTTGTCGTTTGTGTAGGCGTCGTTTGTCGTATCAAAACGCGCCACGGTGGCGAAATCATATCCGCAGGCATAGAGATATTTTCCGGCATACGCCATCCCCCTGACGTTGGATACGGGGTTTTTATCCATCGGAAGCTCTTTTAACGGCTTTTTCCAGTCAGTGTTGTACGGGTCATAGATCAGTACGTCGTCTCCGCCGTTTGGGTTGTTGACGTTGGAATATTGACAGATGGCGACCCTTGAGCCCCCTGTTTCAGTTCGGAACGCGCTTATCCGCGCGCCGGACGTGCCGCCGAGGTTTGTCAGAATGCTTTTAGTCGGCGGATTATTGCCGATGATCATTCCAACCTGGTCCGTCGTCCAACCACCGCTCATCGCACCGTAGAGGAGATCCGCGTTCGCCGATGATGCGAAAACAATAGACATCAACAAGGCGAATAAAATTGTGATTCGTTTGTTTACAATCTTCATTTTGCTGCTCCTTTCAGTTCTTGTTTTATTTCAAATGGGTTTGCCGTATCCCGTTAAAAATCCCACGTCATAGTCGCGTAGAACGTTCTTCCCTGCAGCGGGTACCACATGGTGCGCGAAGGGCCGTTGTAGACGGCGTACATTTGTGTCTCCGGCGATCTGTCGAAGAGGTCTTTCACTCCGACCGTGATGCGCGACGTCTTCGTGAAGCTGTATCTGAAACCGAGCCCGACGGTCAGGATGTCGTCCATCTTTATCGTCCCGATACTGTCATAGTAGTTTTCACCGATATAATTGAGCTCCACGAACGCGGAGGCTGCATCGTCTTTGAACAGTTTTCTCGTCAGGCGCAGGAACCCTTCCCATTTTGGCCTGTTGGGGAGCTGCCGGTCTTTTCTGTAGTCGTCGGTCGTGTTTTTCGCGCTCATCCATGTCGCGGCCATGCGCAGATTCCATTTGTCCCAGTCGATGACGCTTTCGACTTCCACACCTTTTATCTCGGCTTCCCCGATATTGAAATATTTGCCATATCTGGGGTCCGTCATTACAAATTCGATGAGGTTGTTTGAACGGCGGCCGAAGTATGACGCTGTGGCGGTAATATCGGCGCTCTTTATCTGGCCTTTCCAGGTGACTCCGATGTCCCATTGCGTTCCGTCTTCCCACACAAGGTCGGGATTTGGACGCACGAACGCTCCGTCGCCATAGAGTTCGTAAAGGTTCGGCGCTCGGTTATACGTCCCGCCAGTCGCCTTTACGCTCCAGCCATTGCCAAGGTCTTTGCCGATTGCCGCGCCCCACGAGAATTTGCCTTCTCCAGCCCACATGTTCCAGCGCACGATGGGAGTGAATGTCAGCGAGCCGGATTTATCTAGGTTGATGGTGTCCTGCACTTGAAGGTTGGCGGCTTCCCGTCTGAAATCGGTGATGCCTCCGAAAGTTGCGACGATGTCGCCATCCACGTTCAGTTTTTCGTTGGCGTAATCTCCGAGAAATTCGATGAGATGGTTTTTGCCGATGGCGTAGGAACCGTCGATTGCCATCCCGAGGCGGTCGGTTATATATTTGTTATGCTGTTCGCCCCATCCACCGATGACATTGTCCGGGTCGTCATATTTCTTATTTTGATGAAGGTAGTCGGCCTTGAATCCCCACTCAAGTTTGCCGCCGAAAGCCTTCTGTCTTCTTCCGGCGGAGAGGTCGAGCTGGTCTGTGTCCAGGTGGGCTCCCCTGTAGCTGTTCGGTTTGTCCGCGCCGGGGGCGCTGTATGGCAGCTCTCTGTCGTTGCGCTTCCACCCGAAGCGCAGCTGCCAATTGTCGTCGTTCCATTTCGCGAGGACATCCGTATTTTTGTATCCGTTGTTTTGGCGTTCCGCTTCATAGTCGTCGCCAGGGGTATATGGGGAGTTATTGTCGTTGATATATTTGAAGTTGCCGTCATTGCTCTCGAAATTAGCCCCGAAGAGGAATTTCCCTTTGCCAAGCGGAGCCGTGTATGAGAGATTAGTTTTGAAGAGGCCGTATGAACCGGCTCCCAACGATAACGAGACGCCCTGCTTTGTCGGCTTCTTCGTGATGATGTTGATGACGCCGCCCATCGAGGCGCCGGCAAACCTTGCCGGGACGTAGCCGCGATAGACCTCGATGCGTTCCACGTTATCGACTGGAATGGTCGAAAGGTCGACGGCCGCCTCGCTGCCGAGGTTCATAAGTATGCCGTCGACAAAGACGGATACCTCTGCTGCCGTACTGCCGCGCACGGAGGCGACCGTATAGGCCCCGCGGCCTTTGGACTCCACTACGTGGAGGCCGGGAACCTGTTTCAGAAGTTCAGGAAGGTTTTTCTGCTCTCCCTTCATCTCTTCCGGTTTAACAACGGAGACGGTGCCTGGCGAGAGAAGCTGGGGATCATCTTCCTCGGTGTCGGCAGTGACTTTTTCTTCCGGCAACGTGACTGACTTCTCAGCCGCGTTAGCCATACTGACAATAAGATTACATGTTAGGGGGGGGGGTACTGTTAGTAATGTTAACAAAAACAGAAACAATGGAATAACACGCGCTTTGCCTTGCAAAATGACGACCTCCGTATGTATAAAAATATACGCGAAAGACGATGACATCGTCCTTCGCGTATACGAACATACACACAAACAGCCGCTGTCATGCGCCCGCTGCGCATTCATAGCTCAATATGTTTCCGCGGCAGGTTTCCCGACTCTCGGTCTTCCTTGGCCGCGCCTTCCCATCTTTCGACAGTGGCTTGATGCGGCTTCGTCCCGATCACGGTGGCAGGGGCCGTTCCGGCTTTTTACCGGATTCCCATACTCCGCAGAAACAGATATTCAATTTTTCATTAAAAACAACTGCAAACTTCGCAGTGAGTATAACATGCGAATTGTTCCTGTCAAGATGAAATTTCCCGCCCTTAGCCGCTTCCCGTATAAGAGCGAAGCCGTTTTTTATAGGCGGAGACTTGCAAATCTCCCGCGTTAGGCGGGCGAAAAAATTTTTTTCGCGCCGTTTGTAAAACTCCGCCTCGCGACACACTATTATAGTTATCAAACACGAAAGGAGGAATGACAAATGGCAAACATCAAACACCTGACATCAGCTCTGCGCCTTACGCTTTCCCTCGGCACCGTCGACGGCAAGAGCGTTACCAAGACGGTCTCCGTCTCGAAGATCGGCACGGCGGCCGGAGCGGAGACGCTTAACGCGCTCGTGGGCGTGCTCGGCGACCTGCTCGAACACCCCGTAGCCTCGGTGAAGAAATACGACACCGGGCTCCTCGAGGGCGAGTAACGAAGAGAACAGACAGGACGACGGAAGGAGGTGAAACAAGACAATGAAAACGATCCGTATGAAATTCATCACCGAGGCCGGCAAGAACTTTTTTGTCAGCATGGACTACGCGGCCCCCGAGCTCTCCGGGACCGAGGGCGCGGCGAAGGTCCAGGCGGCGGCAGAGCTCATCCTTGAGCAGCAGCCCTTCGCCGTGACCCTCGTATCCTGCGAGGCGGCGGAGCTCATCGAGCGCACCTCGACGGAGATCGCTCTCGCATAGGCCGGGGCGTAAAGAAAACGGGGAGGGGAGCGCGCCTTTCTCCCCTCCTTAAATCCGAAGCGAGAGCATTAACTCAAAGTATGTATTAATGCTTGCGTAAATACATAATATTTGATATCATACAGTAAAGCAGGTGAATAAAAACAAACCCCCGTAAAACAAAATGGCGCATAATACTTGAGATCGCCGGGCGTCTCATCGCCCGCGCGCTTGACCGCGCAAAAGAGAGGAGGCGGTAAAAAATGGACGAACTGACGGGCAGCATGATCCAGAACGGATTTTCCATCGCGGTGGCCTCATTCCTGCTCATCAGGATGGACAAACGTCTTGAAGAGCTGACCAAAGCGGTGATAAACCTTGGCTCCGTAATGGAAAAGGCCGCGCGCCCGGAGAACTGAACCACCGCCGCACGAAAATAAATACAGACCGCCGCTCTTCGCGGCGGCGGTCTTCCCTGAAAAAAATCATCCCCCATAAAACAAAACACATACCGAATACAGACAAAGGAGGGTATCTTCACCCATGCGCCTCAACGACTTCCAGATCTCCCCGAACTTCAACCTTAGGGAATTCCAATGTCCCTGCTGTCACGCCGTCATTGTCCACCGCAAACTCGTCTCCCTGCTGCAGAGGCTGCGCGAGAGGCAGGGCGGCCCGCTCGTTGTCACCAGCGGTTACCGCTGCGCGCCGCACAACGCCGCCGTGGGCGGTGTTGCGAACAGCCTGCACCGCCGGGGCCTCGCCGCCGACGTCGCCGTCGCTCCGGCCGCACAGCGCGCCTTCTGCGAAATGGCGAAAGAGGCCGGCTTTGCCAAAGCCCTCGCCTACCCTGAGCGCTCCTTCGTCCACCTGGAGGTCCTTCAATGAACGGCGAGGCGCAGGTGCGGGAGATAGTGGACAGCTACACGCCGCTGGTCAGGGCCACGGCCCGCCGTTACGAGGGGCGCGGCGCCGACTATGAGGACCTCGTGCAGGAGGGATACCTCGCGCTGCTCATCCTCATCCCCAAATGCCCCGACATGAAATGGCTCGCCCATTTTCTCAAAAACAACCTGCCCGGCCTCGTCCGCGACGCCGCGGCGCGCATGCGCAGAGGGCGCGCGCAGGGGGACGAGGTGCTGCTGGAAGAGATCGAGGAGACGGCGGGCGCGGAAGAAGAAGGATACCGCGAGGCCGAGCTGCGCGCAATACTCTTCCGCGTCCTGACGCCGGAGGAGCTGGACCTCACCCAGGCGCTGCTGGAGGGCTTCAAGCAGCGGGAGATCGCGGAAAACCTCGGCGTCAGCCAGCAGGCCGTCGCGGCGCGGCTGCGAAAGATAAAGGATAAACTTAAAGGCATCATAGCGTCAATGTAGGAAAAAAACACGCCCCGTCCCAGTCGCTCCGGGCTCGCCCCGGAGCCTGGCGGCTTCAGGTTTGCTGTTTTGTCATTCCGGCTCGGAGGCCGGAGCGACGGAAGGGCGGAGCGGTAAACCGCGGGTTTGATTTTTTGTGAGCAGTCCGCTAAATTTCAAGCGCCTGCCGATCTTTTTTCATAAGTCCACCACGCCCGCAATAATAATGAAGAGGAAGCGGAAGCTTCCTCTGGTCATATCGTGGTCCAGCTGTATTCGAGGCATTTTTGCTCGACAAACCTGAAATCAATCGTACACGTCAGGTAGCCCGGCTTGTTTTGGTTCAGGAATAAAATATCTTCCTTCATCTTCAGATTATAGAGTACTTCCGCAGCCCTGATAATTCTAAGTTCGTTTTGGCGGATAAAATGGAATTCTTTGTATAAAAGGTTTCTGTATGCGGTGTCATGCTCGTTTTGTATGTTGTAGCTTATTAAGTCTTTGCCGCCAACCGGAATCATGCTGCTAAGGCGCAGAGTTCCCAGCAGGACAAGGTTCCCCCTTGCCCCGCCTCCACTCGTATCCGTTATTCTAATAATGGAGGGCGTGTCAGAGCGTATCCTTCCTGTGTCTTTGCAGTAGTCCGAATTCTTGGGCGTTGAAAGGGGAATATAATATTCCTGTCCGTTGTTGTTAATAAAAACAACGCCGAGATATTTTCTTGTATGTACTCGATTACCAATCTTATTGTCATATATATGATTTAATTCTGGAAATGAACGCAAATAATTGATATACGAGTCGGAAACGCTTGCAAGACGCAGGTTTTTATTCATAAACGCTACCCCTCCTGTAAACAAAATGGCGGGGAAAATCCCCGCCGATGTTATAGCTCCGCACTTAACGGCAGCGGCTCTCCTGAATTAATAGCTCCGCATTTAACGGCAGCGGCTCTCCTGAATTAATAGCTCCGCACTTGACGGCAGCGGCTCTCCTGATGTTGCTGTGCCTTGCTGAATATTACCATAACTATACGCTTTGTCAAGACTGGTCAGGGTTTAATGCGAAGGTGCGGGCGGCGTTTCATTTCTGCCTTAAATCCCTGTTCTTCCGCCTTCGCCCTTATGCCGTCCCCTTTGGGGAAGGTGGCGTCCGCTGCCTTTGCGGACGACGGAAGGAGTGTTAAGGTCTTGTGTTTTATGTTTGGCGCGTTGTAAACGAAACGCGGAAGGAGAAAGTCAACACTCCTCCACCGGCTTTGCGGGCCCGGGCCGTCCGCGCGCGGCGGAGAATGGAGCTTTGGAGATCACGTCAAGGCCGCCGCGAGGCAAGCGGCGGCCTTGAGCGTCCTGTTATCTCTTCCTGCGCAGATACAGCGGGGCCAGCGCGAGCAGCGCCAGCGCGCCTATGCCCGCGGTGCAGCCGCCGCCCGATTTCGGGCCTGATGGGGTCGTGGGGTCGACGGGGGTCACAGGCGTTTCGCTTTCGACAGCCGTGCCGGAGTAGATGAATACCGTACCCTCGCTGAAATAATCGCCGACGGGCGCTATTTTGACCGCCAGGTCGCCGGAGGCGTTCCGCGCGGCGGGGAAGAGGTCGTAATAGTTCGTCTTCTTGTTCAGCAGCAGAGCGTAATATTTTTTATCGGCGCTGAAGGGTTTCGCGGCGTCGGCGGGCTTGACTGTCAGCGTCAGGCCTTTCGATTCGGAGCCCTCTTCGTATTTGACATCTAGCTTTACGGCCTGCGCGAAGCCGCCGGCGTCGGCGGTGAAGCTGCCCTCCATCTTCGTATCCTTGTCGAGGTTCACGACATGAATAGTCTTGCCGCCCGTGAAGCCGCCCTTTTCAAATGCCGCGACCACGGCGTCGGAGGCGCTTTCGATGAGGTCGACAAGGGAACCGGTGACGCCGCTGTCGGCGCTGATTTCCGGCGCGTTTTTGTCCTCTTCAAAGAGCGCGCTGATCGAGTGTGCTGCGGTAACGTTGGCGAATTTATAGGCGCAGAAGTATTTACTTTCCGCGCTGACGCTTGCTCCGTCGACCAACAGATGGTCGATGCGGTATCCGCTGTTCGCGGTGATAGTAAATTCCGCGTCTCCGCCGTGCTTTACTTTGACCACCCCGCTTTCATTGAGAGGGGCGATGGCCCCGTTATCGGGTTGCGTAACCGTGATGTCATGCTCAAGATATTTACAGGAGACGCCGTAGACCGTCATCGGGAAACTGCTCTGCGTGTCCCAGACATTGCCGTATGAAATACTCCATACCCTGTAATCATTCTGTGATGCGGTTACAAGAGTAGCTGCATCGAGTATCTGTACCTTGCCGTCAGCGCCGAGTACAACTAATTTCTCAATATTGCCAAGCTCCGGTGCGGGGAGCTCGTTCCCTGCCGTTGACAAAGTCCTGAAGTCAAACCCGCCATGGCCTCGCGAATCGCTCGTAAAGTAGTTCAATGCTATGGTCGTTCCCAGAAGGCCGGACTTGTCCACTTTCTCAGCGTTATTAAAATCGAGTTTTATACGTAAGTGTACCCGTATCTCTACGGGAGCGGTTTCTCCCACGAGCAAGTCATTAAAAATAGTCGCGTCATCCGGCATGTCGGCTAACTGGGCAGGGTTAGACGGGTTACTCCTGTCGGTGCCAGTATTCCATGTCAGCCAGTCCTGGTTAGATCCAAAATTCTCTTCTACTGGGTTAGAAAAAATATATGTGAGAAGTGTCTTACTCCGTCCCTGAGGATCACAATCGGTAAGCCTTATATCAGATGGAGCCCCGAAAGCTGATGAAGCGAAGAAACAAATCAGCATGGTTAAAAGAATAGTATATATTTTTTTCTGCAAAAAGATCGCCTCCCGGAGCTTTTAGTTGTAAAAGGACAGAAGGCTGTGTTGCGGCCTTCTGTCCTAATGTCGATTTACTGTGTGATGGTGACAAAGCACTCAGGCGTCACGGATGAGCCGGCAGGCGCGGAGATCCAAGCCGCACTGGTCGCGGTTGCCGATATGGTTGCGGTGCCGGTTGAATAACCGGTTACTGCTCCATAAGAAGAGACCGTGGCGACAGAGGTATCGGTACTGTTCCATCCGCTGAGTGACGGCGCCGTCGCAGTGGCGCCTGTCGGATAAGCGGTACTGGCGACGGTACGAGTCTCGTTCACACGGAGCGTCATTGGGGCGAATAAAATTGATCCTGTCGGGAGCGCGGCTACAGTAGTACGCAGACCGCTCGCGTCGGAGCCGCCGCCGACTGAATGTCCGGGCTGCGTGGTGCTGCCAGTAGTCTGGAGCCAGTAGCAGTTGTAAGCAGTGCCGAAAGCGCCTACGATGCCGCCGGTGAAATAGCCGGCCTCATTGGGGTTATGTCCGTCTACGGTCACAGATGCCGCCGCCGATACGCAGTTATAGACCTGGTTCGCAAAGCCGCCTACAACGCCGCCTGTGTCCATGTGCGAGAAGACGACAGAAGTAGGTTCAACGGAACAGTTGACGACATAACCGGTGTCCATCGCGTAGCAGTAGCCGGCGATGCCGCCCGCGTAGCTGTAGGCCGTGCCTGTAGCGCTGATGCTCCCCTTCGCGGCGCAGTTCACGACATAGGTATTGCCGCCGAGCAACGAACAGATACCGCCCGCGTACGCTCTGTTATTCGGGGAGCAGCTTATGGTTCCCTCGAAATAGCAGTTCTCGATGAGGCCATCGTTCCAGCAGACGACGCCGGCCGCGCCCTGTCCGGCGGAATTGCTCACCGAGCCGTAGACCTTGACGTTCTTGACGATGCCGCCGGTCGGCGTTGGTGTGACTGACCTGGTTGATATTGCGGCTGGCGCGATGCCGAACTTGCTGTAGAATGCGGTGCGTTCTTGTACCACTTTGTCATAAGCTTCGCCGGTAATGCCAAATGTTGCTGCATCTGCTGCCGCTTTTGCGGCAGGGGATATGGTCGATGTTTTCGCAGATCTGCTGGTTGCTGCCGCAGTAGAAAATTTAATATAACCGAAAAGAGCCGCAGTTTCGCCGTTTGAAGGGTTCGAAACAGTTAGACCGGTTATGCTGTGTCCTGCGCCGTCAAAAACACCTTTGAAAGGCCTGTTTGTCGCCCACGGGTAGTAGCTTTCAAAGTATCCAATAGGTGTCCAGTTGGCAATGCTGCTAAGATCGATGTCATTGAGGAGAATGACAGTCTTGCCGCTGTAATCGTCTGTCCCATTGTTTACCGCCGTTGCGATTGCCATCAGGTCTGCGCTGGTGGAAACGTTCACGACCGTTGTGGCGGACGCCGTACCCGCGAGGGCCATTGTCAGGGCCATTACGAGGGCCGTCAATACCGCGGAAAACTTTTTCTTACTCATGATTCAACTGCTCCTTTCAACATTCTCATGTGCCAATGACGGCACGCCGATGGGGAATATATGCGCGCGGTGAAACAAAAAACAAGGTCAAAACTCCCCCAGCCCTGCGGGCAGCCCCCTCGGGAGGGGGCCTAAAGAGGAGCGAGGCAATTCCTCTACCGCCCTTTGGCCAGATCCCTCTTGATGGCCCAAAAGTAAAAACAATCAGGAGCGGGGCCATGTTACGACGTTTGCCTCTCTTGTGAGGGAGGCGTCGCGGCGCGGTGTTTTCCCGTGCCGTGACGGAAGGAGTGTCGCCCTTTGTTTTTACTTTTTCCGGCGCAGCGCTAAAGGGACCAGCGCGAGCAGAGCTAGCGCCGCCATGCCGGCGTTGCAGCCGCCGCCGCCCCCCGTGGAGGGCGTATCGCCGCCGGCGTTCGTCGCCGTTCCGGTGTAGACTACGACGGTGTTTTCGGAGAAGTAATCGCCTACCGGCCTCACCGTCATGTTGAGCTTTCCGTTCGCCTGCGCGCACTCAAATATGGCGTAGGCCCCGGTTTTTTTGTTGAGTATCATCGCGTAGTATTTCTTCGCGGCGTCGAATGTCTTGTCTTTGGCGGGCGAGAAGGCGAGCGTCATTGCCGCCGCGGCGTCCGTATGCGTCACGTCGAGCTTAACGGCGCAGACGAAGGCCTCTTTCTTGAAGGTGACGTTCTGGTCGCTCGTGCCGTCGGCTTTGACGAGCGGGAGCTCCTTTGAATTGTCCGCCTGCGCGTCAAACGAGGCGACGATTTTGTCGGAGGCTTCGACAAAGACGGGTTCAGCCGCCGTCACGCCCTCGCCGGACGCGCCGATCTCTGAGACATTCTCTTTGCCGGGTTCTATGGATTTTTTGAATGTCGCGGATATGCTCACGGCCTTGGTCACGTTCTCCAGCGTGTAGGTGTAGGAGGCGACGCCGGCAGCCGCCGCGACCGCTGAGCCGTCGACGGTAAGGGCATCGATCACATAGCCGCTGTCAGCCGTTATCACAAAGTCGCAGCTCGTGCCCTCTTCAACGTCGGCGCTGGCGGGGGTTATCGTACCGCCCGTTCCTGCCGTCGCCGTTACAGTGTGTGTGGGGAGCGGAGTGTGGACAAGTTTGACAAAATAGATGTTCACCGGAGCAGTCACGTCCTCGGAGAGGAAGAAGCCCATTCCGGCAGAAGAACTCCCCTCTCCGCTTTTATCATCGATGTTCTGCTTAAAGGGTGCAAAAATCACTTTACCGGTGTTGTCGGATATAACAGCATAATCGCAGCTTGTCAGGAGTCCCGGCTTGGGGGCAGGCATTGAACCCAACACTTGTGTGTCTTGGTACAAGGTGTACCAATAATTTGAGGCAATGGTGTTTGTCCCTTTGGGACACAAAGATGTAAGTACGTCTATCGAGACATCGCCGGTATATTTTATCGGAACCTCCGCCTCTAATGTTTCCTTTGACAAAGTTGTTAAGGCCGCAGTCGGAAGACTCGCGGTGGAAGAGGTGGCCTTCCATTCTTTCTTGTTATATGTAAAGTCTATATTGTATTGATACATTGTAAGCACAAAGTACCCTTGAGTCCCTACTGATTGAGTATCCGTTACGGTAAGGCTTTTCGGTGCCGCCATCGCCATCGCCGCAAAACACAACAGCGTCGCCAGCGACAACAAAAGCATTGATTTGATTCTCTTCACAATAATTCCTCCTATTCTTTGATAAACTCCTGCCAGCGCCGCGCTGATGAACATTGCGGCGCGCCTGCGATCATGAGCCTGATTTTTGCTTTTCCCTACCAGCTCCCTTCATATTTCAATTTATATAACTTTTATATAACTCTCTATCTCTTCTTCCCTCCGCACAGCGCGAGAGGGATCAAAGCCAGCAATGCCGCCGCAGCCGCTCCCGCTTCGCAGCCGCCTGTGCCCGCGCCGTCGCCGGTCCACGGTTCAGGCTCGTCGGGGATCTCGACGGGCGTCGTTTCGGCGATGACGACGGTGTTCTCCGTGAAGTAATCGGAGATGTTCGTGATCGTGAATGTCAGCGTGCCGTTTGCGAGCGTCGCGGGGAAGAGGTCGAACGTGCCGCCCATGCCGGCCTTTTTGCGTACCATCGCCCAGAGCGTGCCGTTCGTCTGCGGCGTGTAGTCGAAGTTCTTTATCGTAAACGCCGCGGAGCCGGAGGCCGAATGGTCAAGGTTTATCGCGAACGAGCTGAGCGGCTGTACGCCGCCGAAGCTGTCGCCGCCGGTGACGGCGCTCGCGTAATCGCCGTCGCTCACCGCCTGCGCGAGCGCGGAGGGCGCGTCGGCGTTCGTCGTTATCGCCGTGATCGTGCCGCCCGCGACGGCGACGTCGGCGGATTCTATGGGAATGGCGGTGGGGATGACGGCGCCCGAGCCGCCGGTCGAGGAGACGGCGATGGGCGCGGATGCCGAGAGAGAGCCTTTGAGCGCCTTGCTGTCAAAGAGCGTCCAGCTCGTGCCGCCGTCGTATCGCGCTATGCTGTCTCCCGCGTGTGCCCAGAGGTACTTTGTCGTCGGGTCGTAGTTGAGCCCCATCTGCACGCCGTAGTCGCCGACGAAGCTGCCCAGGCGCGTCCCGATGTCGCCCGAGGCGAGCTTGTCCGCCGTCGTCTCGTAGACGACCATCTCATGGCTGCCCTCTTTGCCGGCGGGGGCGGTCCAGGTGGTGCCGTGGAGGTAGACTTTGCCGTCTATGAAGGCCGTGCCGCTGAACATGTAGCGCCATTCCGGCCTTTTTGCCTGAATTTCTTTGCCCTTGGCGAGCTGTGTGCATTCAAGCGTGCTGAGGTCGCAGATCTCTATCGTGGTGTTGCCGTTGTAGTCGCCGCCGGTCTCCTGGTAGCCGCCGAAGCTGCAGACGTAGAGTTTGTTGCCGACGCGCGCGTAGATGCCTGGCTGCTGGCCGTCCATGTTGCGGCCCACCATGTCGGCGGAAGCTATGACGTTGAGGTCCTTGTCGAATTTCCATATCTGGTTAGGGCTGTAGGCGACGTCGGGCTGCTGTGGGTCGCCCGCGGCGTTGCTGAAGATCGCGTAGAGGTGTCCCGCGTAGGTGAAGAGGCCCTCGCCGTGTTTGCCCGCGCTGCCGGGGTGCGTCCAGACTTTGTTTTCGACGTAGGAGTCGTTCGTCATGACGACGCGCGAGACGGCGGCGCGGTCATAGCCGGTCGCGTAGAGGTAGCTGCCGATGGTGGAGATGGCGCGGATGTTTTTAACGGAGCAGGTGAACTGTTTGAGCGGCGTGTTCCAGTTGGAGGGCACGGCCCAGCTCGCTTTCGCGCCGGGGTCGAAGACGTTGACGGTGTCCGCCGTGGAGGTCCCGACGCCGGTGTAGAAGGTGAGAGCGACGCGCAGTTTGCCGTTCGCGTCTAGGAAGGGGCGGATACCGTTGCCCTGGTTGCCGCCCATGTTGGACTGCAGCGGCGAGAAGGGGGCCGATGAGCCCGAGATGATGCCGAGCGAGACGGGGTCGCTGTATGTGGTCTGGCGCGTAAAGAGAAGGTCCGCGCGCGCGGGCAGGGCGAAGACGAGCAGCGCGAAGAAGAGCGCGAAGAGTTGCGTGGCTGCCTTTTTTATTCTCATCTGACGATTACTTCCTTTCGTAATAATGTAATGTTGCGTTTCTGTATATGTGATTGGAGCGTTAAAACTAAAAACTTGGGGGCAAAACCTTAAAGCCGCTGGATTCCCGACAGAGGCGCTCGGGAATGACGGAGGAAAAGCCGCTGGATTCCCGACAGGGGCACTCGGGAATGACGGGGGCGGGGTTAGAACGTCCATATCAGCGTGGCGTAGAAGGTGCGGCCCTGAAGCGGATACCACATGGTGCGGTCCGGCCCGTATTCTTCCGCGAGGAAGAGCACTTCAGGCGCTTTGTCAAAGATGTCGTCCACGCCGACGACGAGCTTGAGGTCTTCCCTTATCGCGTATTTGAATCCAAGGCCGAGGGTGAAGAGGTCGTCCTGCTTGATCTCCTGGTTGCGGTCGTAGAAGTTGTTGCCGATGTAGCGCGCCTCGGCGAAGGCGGATAGGCGTTTGCTCTTGAGCAGATTGTTGCGCGCGACGCGCAGGAAGCCCTCATATTCGGGACGGTTGGGGATGCGCATGTCTTTGTAGGGGCTGTCGTCGGATTTATTGATCGCGTCCATCCAGGTGGCGGAGCCGTATATTTCCCAGTCGTCCCATTTGACGGAGCCTTCGAGCTCAAGGCCTCGTATATGGGCCTTGCCTACGTTGTCATAACGCGCGTATTGCGGATTGATGACGAAGTATTCGATGAGGTTGTTGACGTGGCTGCCGAAGTATGTAAGGGTCACTTCGCTCTTGCCCTTGAGGATTTCGCCCTTCCATGTGACGCCTATGTCCCACTGCGTGCCGTCTTCCCATTCGAGGAGCGTGTTGGGGGCGATGAAAGCGCCGTCCCCGTAGAGTTCGTACATGTTCGGCGCGCGGTTGTAGCTGCCGTAGGTGGCCTTCGCGCTCCAATTGTCGTCTATTTTGTAGCTGAGCGCAGCGCCGCCCGAGAATTCCGTGCGCCCGTCGGCGCTGTTCCAGCGGACGATGGGGGTGAGCCAGAGGTTGTCTTTCTTGTTGAGGCTGACGGTGTCCTGTACCTGGCCGTTCCAGGCGTGGCGGGTGTGTTTTTCCGTGGCGTTGAGCGCGGGGTAGTTTTCCAGGATGTCGCCTTTGGTGTGCAGCGTTTCGTCATAGTAGTTCCAGAGGAATTCCACGAGGTGGCTGTCTCCTATGGGCAGGGAGCCGTCCAGCGCGACGCCGTAGCGGTCGGTGACGTATCTGTTGTGTTTGTTTTTGTAGCCCGGCAGGCCGAACTGGCTGTCGCCGTCTTTGGGGTCGTCGTATTTCTTTTCCTGGTGGAGGTATTCGAGGCGCAGGCCGAGGTCGAGGTCGCCTATTTTGCGGCGGTGGCTGGCGGCGAAGCTCGTCTGGTCGGTTACCTGTTTGGGGCCTTTTTCCCATGAGCGGTCGCTTTCGATGCCCTGGATGGGCAGCGGCAGGTCGCGGTCGTTGCGCTTCCACGCGCCTTCAAGCGTCCAGTTTTCGTTCTGCCATTTGACGAGGGCGTCGGTGTTCTGATAGGAGTTGTTTTTGCGCTTGGCCCAGTAGTCGTCGTTTGGGTCGTATTCGTTGCGGGTGTTGAGGTAGGAAAATTCGCCGTTGGCCTGGTCGCGCGTGAGACCGAGGAAGAGATTGCCGTCGCCGAGTTTGGTGCTGTAGGTGGCGTTGGCGCGGAATTTGCCGTAGGAGCCGGTGCCGAGGAGCAGGGAGCCTTCGCCTTTGCCGTCGGGTTTTTTGGTGATGATGTTGATGACGCCGCCCATGGATGCTCCGCCGAAGCGCGCCGGTATGTAGCCGCGGTAGACTTCTATTCTTTCGACGTTTTCGACGGGGATGGTGGAGAGGTCGACGGCGGCTTCGCTGCCGAGGTTCATGAGGACGCCGTCGACGTAGACGGCGACCTGCGAGGCGGTGCTGCCGCGCACGGAGGCGGTGGTGTACGCGCCGCGCCCTTTGAGTTCTATGATGTGCAGCCCGGGGACCTGTTTGAGGAGTTCGGGGAGGTTTTTCTGCTCGCCCTTCATCTCCTGCGGCTTGATTACGGTGACGGTGCCTGGCGAGAGCAGGAGTTTGTCTTCTTCTTCGGCGTCGGCGGTGACTTTTTCTTCCGGCAGCGGTACCGGTGAGTCGGCGTCGGCGTATGCGCTGACAACAAGATTACATGTTAGGGGGGGGGGTACCGTCAGTAATGTAAACAAGAGTATAAACAATGGGATGACACGCGCTTTGCCTTGCAAAATAATGACCTCCGTGTATGCAAAAATATACGCGGGAGAGGTATGACACCGTCTCCCGCGTTATGATATTTTACGTCGGTCAGCCGCTGCCCTGCGCCCTCTGCGCATTTGAAGCCATAATCTCTCCTCGGCAGGTTTCCCGACTTTCGTTCATCCTCTGCGGAGCGTAAAACTTTGCTCCGTATAAGCAATCCGCACAGATCCGCTAAAGCGGCGGATCTGGCTATCTGCTTATCCCGCGCCTTCTCGCCTTTCGGCAATGGCTTGATGCGGGTTCGTCCCGATTACGGTGGCAGGGGCCGTTCCGGTATTTGACCGGATTCCCATACTCCGTGGAAATTATTCAGTTGTACTGTGGTAAATATTGCTAACTCCACTTGTAAGTTATCACTAGTATCTTGCTTTGTCAAATCGGCGTTTATAAAAATCGGCGCGGCGTTTGCATGAATGTGACGTTTCTTTCGGGTAATAGGTAATCAGAGGCCGGGAAATCCGGCCTCTGATTTGCGGAGGAGAAGATTCCCCGCCGCGGGGGCGGCGGGAAACAATGAGATTGCCGTTTGCTGACGCGCGTTTGCCCGCCGTTTGCCGGGAAACGCGCCGTTTGTTTCTCTTTTATAAGACGGCCTCCGGCTGACGAGGCCGGAGACCGCTGTTGGAGAGATGACTCTATCCGAAAAGATGAGATACTGCGCATATCCCATCAAGATAGCCTGGTTGGGTGGTCGCCGCGCCGGGCGGAGTGTGCGGCTCCGTGCCGGCACGGCGGGGGGGGCTTTTGTGTGTGTGGGTTTTTTGTGTGTCTTATGTTTCGTCCGTTGCCGTAAAAAGCAGTCTCTCCATGGAGCCGATCACCGCCTTGGCAGCTACTGTCGGGGTAATTGCTCCGGCTATCACCTTCCTTTCGATGTCTTCCCTGCATTTCGTGAGTTCCGCGTTCTGCGAGATCCTGTTTTGCAGGTATTCCGCAGTCATCGCGCGGACCCATTCGATGGTCTGTTCTTTACGCCGTTTTGAAAAGATTCCCGAAGCCGTTACGTTTTCCCGGAAATCTTTTATGACGCTCCACATTTCGGGTATACCCTCTCCCGTTATCGAAGAGCAGGTATAGGCCCTCGTCTTCCAGCCTTCGGTGGCGGGACGCAGGTAGTGCAGTATCTGGTCGTAGTCCGCCCGCGCCATCATAGCTTTCATTTTGTTGTCGCCGTCCGCCTTGTTGACGAGGATGCTGTCGGCGAGCTCTATTATTCCCTTTTTTATGCCCTGCAGGTCGTCTCCCGCGCCGGTTATTACGACGACGAGGAAGTAGTCGACCATCGAGCGTACCATTGTCTCACTTTGCCCCACGCCGACGGTCTCGACGAGGACCGCGTCGTATCCGGCAGCTTCGCAGAGCAGCATCGTTTCGCGGCTTTTTCTGGTGACGCCGCCCAGCGATCCGCCGGAGGGGGAGGGGCGAATAAAGGCGTTTTTCTCACGCGCGAGGTTTTCCATGCGCGTTTTGTCTCCGAGGATACTGCCCTTTGAGAGCGAGCTGGAGGGGTCCACGGCGAGAACGGCGACTTTGCAGCCCTCGCCGCAGAGGTAGGTGCCGAATGCCTCGATGAAGGTGCTCTTTCCCGCGCCCGGCACGCCCGTTATCCCTATCCGCATCGCTTTGCCGCTGTGCGGCAGTATCTTCTGTATTATCTCCTGACCGAGTTCAAAATGTTTCGGCGCGTTGCTCTCGATGACGGTGATGGCCCGCGAGAGCATGACGCGGTCGCCCGCCAGTATGCCCCGCGCATAGTCGTCCGCCGTCAGTACGGCTTTCGCCTTTGCCGGAGGCGCGGCCCGCGCCTCCGCGTTGCAGTCGCTCGCGAGCGGCACGCCCGGCATTACGGAGCAGGCAAATTCCGCGCCCGCGTTTTCCGGCTGCCAGTCAGGCCGAAAGTTTTTTCGCATAGCCTAGACGTGAGCTGCCGCGAGACGCTTGTTGAGTATGACCAGCATCTCTTTGGCCGCCGCCGGTATCACCGTTCCGGGGCCGAAGATGGCGGCCGCTCCGTGGTCGCGCAGGAACTGGTAGTCCTGCGCGGGGATGACGCCGCCCGCCACGACCATGATGTCTCCGCGCCCGCGTTTTTCAAGTTCCTCAACGAGCTGCGGCAGCAATGTCTTGTGTCCCGCCGCCAGCGAGCTCATGCCTACGATGTGGACGTCGTTGTCGATCGCGTCCTGCGCGGTCTCTTCCGGCGTCTGGAAGAGCGGTCCGATGTCCACGTCGAAGCCCATGTCGGCGTAGGCGGTGGCGACCACCTTCGCGCCGCGGTCATGCCCGTCCTGTCCCATTTTCGCGACCATGATGCGCGGACGGCGGCCTTCGCGTTCTTCAAATTCGTCGGTCATTTTACGGACTTCTTCGATGATCTCTTCTTCGGCGAATTCGCTGCTGTAGATGCCGGAGATCGAGCGGATTACCGCTTTGTGTCTTCCCGCCGCTTTTTCGACGGCGTCGGAGATCTCACCGAGGCTCGCTCTGGCGCGCGCCGCTTCGACGGCGAGCTCGAGCAGGTTGCCCTCGCCGGTCTCGACGGAGTTGGTGATCGCCGTGAGCCATTTTTTCACGTCTTCCTGGTTTCTGTTGGCGCGCAGCTTCGCCAGACGGGCTATCTGCGCGTCGCGGACGGCGCTGTTGTCGACTTCGAGGATGTCGATCGGGTCTTCCTGTTCAAGCTGCAGGGCGTTGACGCCGATGATCTTTTCGCTGCCGGAGTCGATGCGGGCCTGACGGCGCGCGGCCGCCTCTTCTATGCGCATTTTCGGCAGCCCGGTCTCGATGGCCTTCGACATGCCGCCGAGGGATTCGACCTCTTGTATATGGGCCCAGGCGCGGCGGATGAGTTCGTCGGTGAGCGCCTCCACATAGTAGGAGCCGCCCCACGGGTCAATGACTTTGCAGACGCTGGTCTCGTCCTGGATGTAGAGCTGGGTGTTGCGCGCGATGCGGGCCGAGAAGTCGGTCGGCAGCGCGATGGCCTCGTCAAGGGCGTTGGTGTGGAGCGACTGGGTGTGTCCGAGGGCCGCCGCCATCGCCTCGACGCAGGTGCGCGCGACGTTGTTGAAGGGGTCCTGGGCCGTGAGGCTCCAGCCGGAGGTCTGCGAGTGGGTGCGCAGCGCCATCGATTTGGCCTTTTTGGGGCCGAACTGTTTGACGATCTTGGCCCAGAGCATACGGCCGGCGCGCATTTTCGCCACTTCCATGAAGTAGTTTTTGCCGATCGCCCAGAAGAAGGAGAGGCGCGGCGCAAAGTCGTCTACGCCCAGTCCCGCCGCCTGTCCGGTGCGGATGTATTCGAGGCCGTCGGCCAGCGTGTAGCCGAGTTCGATGTCGGCCGTCGCTCCCGCCTCCTGCATGTGGTAGCCGGAGATGCTGATGCTGTTGAATTTCGGCATGTTGTGCGATGTGTAGGCGAAGATGTCGCCGATGATCCTCATCGACGGCGCCGGCGGGTAGATGTAGGTGTTGCGGACCATGAATTCTTTTAAGATGTCGTTCTGGATGGTGCCGGAGAGCACGGATTTGTCGACGCCCTGTTCCTCGGCCGCGACGATGTAGAAGGCGAGGACGGGAAGGACCGCGCCGTTCATCGTCATGGAGACGGACATCTGCCCCAGCGGGATGCCGGAGAAGAGTATTTCCATGTCGAGGATGGAGTCGACGGCGACGCCCGCTTTGCCGACGTCTCCGACGACGCGCGGGTGGTCTGAGTCGTAACCGCGGTGCGTTGCGAGGTCGAAGGCGATCGAGAGCCCCTTCTGCCCCGCCGCGAGGTTGCGGCGGTAGAAGGCGTTGCTTTCTTCGGCGGTGGAGAAGCCCGCGTACTGGCGCACGGTCCAGGGGCGCGTGACGTACATGGTGGGGTACGGCCCGCGCAGGAAGGGCGGCAGCCCCGCGGCGTAGTTCAGATGGCTCATGCCCTCGTAGTCGGCTTTGGTGTATAGCGGGGCGACTTCGATCTGCTCCATCGTGCGGTGCATCAGGCTTTCAAACGGTTTGCCGGTCTCTTTTTCGATCTTTTTCTTCCATTCCTCATAGCTCACGGCCCTTTTGGGTTCCATGTTCAGAGGGATCTTTGTGAAATCGGGGTTTGAAGATGACATTTAGAGTCCCTCCCCTTTGCGAGGATTTTTCTCCGCCGTCCGGCAGCCGGAGGCGTTTATCGCTTTTTCCTGTATCGTCTTGAGTATTTCATAGCAGTTCGCCTTGACGTGGATGAAGTCGTCCACGCCGGCTTCGACGTATGTATCTTTGTATTCCGCGGCAGGCGCTCCCGCGAGCAGCACGCGCATCTCCGGCGCGGCGGCTTTGATGCCGCGCGCCACGGGCGGCACGAGTTCGGGGTAGGTGTCGTCGGTGGAACAGATGACGGCGGCTTCCGCGCCAGACTCGACGGCGGCCCGGACTGCCTCTTCCGGCGTGGGGAAGCCGTTGTTTCTCAGCACTTCAAAGTGCGCGACTTCCATGAAGCCGGCGCTGAAGTCGGCCCGCGCCTTGTGCTGCGGGATCGGCCCCATGTTGGCGAGGAATACGCGGATGTTTTTGCCGGTACGTTCGGCGAACTCTTCGGTCGTTTTCCTCAGCGCCTCTATCTGTTCGGTCCAGCGGTGGGTGCCGACGGCCTTCACGCTTTCTTCGCCTTCAAAGCCGTCGTTGAGCGCATTTCTCACTTCGCCGACGGTCGCGCCCGCGAGGAAGGCCTCGATGACGGCGTCGACGAATTTCGCGTCGCCCTCGTGGACGTTCTCCATGATCTTATCGAGGCATTCGGCGGCGTGCTGCCTGTCCGTGAGTTCGAGGAACTTGTCCACGGAGGCTTTTCTCGCACGGTAGAGCTTTTCCCCGCCGGGGAACATGTTTTTGAGCGGTTTTTCAAGCGTGTTCGGGTACATGTTGGTGCCGACCGCCCTGTCCCTGCGGAAGGCGAGGTTCTTGAGGCGGTTCTTGAATACTTTTTCTATTTCGCCCTGGACGGCGCCCTTTTTCAGCGCGGAGTACATCCCGCCCTCGCCGTCGACGTCCTGAAGGAGCGCCCAGACGGTCGCGGCGCACTGCGTCGTGAGGCGCTCGACATACCACGAGCCGCCCGCCGGGTCGACGGGCTGGAGCATGTCGAACTCGGTCTGGAGCATTATCTGGATGTTGCGCGCGATGCGTTTCGCGATCTCGCCGCTTGGACGGATGGCGTCGTCGAAGCAGCTGACCTGCATCGAGTCGACGCCGCCGACCGCGCCCGAGAATGCCTGGGTCGTCGCCCTCAGTATATTGACATAGGGGTCGTAGACGGTGGAGGTGAAGTGCGAGGTGCGCGCGAAGATGTCTATTTTGCCCCGTCCGTCGGCATCGACGCCGAAAGCTTCGGCGATCTGCGCCCAGACGGTGCGCGCCGCCCTGATGCGGGCGATCTCCATGAAGAAGTTGGTGCCGATGGAGAAGCTGAATTTTATGTGCGGCATGACCGTCTCCGGCTCAAGGCCGCGGTGGCGCATCGCCCTGATGTAGGCGATCGCCGCGCTCATCGCGTAGGCGGTCTCCTGGGTGGCGCTCGCGCCGCCGTTGTGGTAGACGTCGCCGCGCACCAATATCGTCTTGAGCTTGGGGGCGTTTTCCTCCGCCCATTTTATGGCGAGAGCCATCTCATCATAGAATTCGTCGATCGGCAGCGGGAGGTTTCCGCGCTCGGCAAGCTCTCCCAGGGGGTCGGCTCCGACGCAGCCTTTGGCCTCTTTGAGGCTCTCTTTGACGCCGGCGGCCCTGGCCTGAGCCGCGACGAGGGCCAACACGGGAACGGCGGAGGCTCCCGCGTAGATGTGGAGCGGCACCTTCGTAAAATCAAGATCTTTGAGCATCTCGTCCGCGTCGCGGAGCGTCGTCAGCGAAAGTCCCCGGTAGTCGTCTTTAAAGAGCGCCGGGTCGGGATCGCGCCCAAGCTTCGTGCAGTCGTCGAGCTCGAAGTTCAGGATGGTGGCGCCTTTGCGGAGTTCGTTTTTCACGGCCTCGTTCGCCTCTTCAGGCAGCACGTCCGAGGAACTCTGGGCGATCTTCCACGGCTCGGCGATGTAGCCGGAGCTCTTTGTTCCGCGCAGGAACGGAGGTTCTCCGGGCATGCCGCCGATGTTGAGCAGCTCTTCGTTGTCGGCAAGCGTATAGACCGGTTCAAGGGTGATGCCTTCGTAGGTCGGCGTGAACATCCGTTTGTCGAACGGAGCTCCCTTGAGGGCCGCCACCGCTTCGTCGTACCACTGTTCGCGTGTGGGAACGGCAAACTCTTCAAAGGAGACAGGCGGAAATTCGCTCATTTTCACCTCTGTTTCGTTCATATTACAGCTTCCCTTCCAGATAAAGTTTAAGCGGGCAAACAAAAAAGACCGCCTGCGGGCGGTCTTGCAAAAGTTGTCGGCGAGTAGATAAAGGTGTTTCTAAACGCACTCGACGACCCCCGCCCGCGCAGGGATTGCCGCAACCTCTATGCAGACCGGTCTCCTGGCTTCCGTTCATCCTACTTTCCGCGCCTTCCTGAGTCGCCTCAGTGGCATCGCGGTTTCGTCACGGTTACAGTGGCGGGGCCGTTCAGGATTTGCACCTGATTCCCGAGCATCTGCATCAATACTACATTCTGCGTTTATGATACGCTTAAAGGGTCTGTTTCGTCAATCTTTTTCTTTTGTCTGACATTTGTGAATATTTCCGCGTCAATTGCGGGGCGGTTTGCGCGGACCGAGAAAGTTTTGATCCGGCTCTCCTGCCGCCTCATCGAGAAAGCTGAAGTTCTTTGAAAAATCGGCGTTTATACTCGCGGGGATTGCTTAGTTATAATTTATTTTTGTCCGCCATTTTTTTTATATTTACTGTGAGAATATTGTAGAATAGATAGTGCTTAACAGTTGGTGAAAGGATGATAGATAAATGTGCGGAATCATGGGCTATATAGGGGACAGGGATACCACGAAGGTAATACTCGAGGGTCTCGCAAAGCATGAATACCGCGGTTATGACTCGGCGGGCATAGCCGTTATCAAGGATAATAAAATATCGGAGCTCCGCACCATCGGCAGGGTCTCGCAGCTTGCCGAGAGGGTCGCTAAGGAGCATTTCACCGGCGATTTCGGCATCGGCCATACGCGCTGGGCGACGCATGGCGGCGTGACGGAGAACAACGCCCATCCCCACGTTTCGAGCGACCATCGTGTTGTGCTCGTACATAACGGCATCATCGAGAACGCGCGCGAGATACGCGCCGACCTTGAGGCGCACGGGATAAAGTTCCACACCGAGACGGACACCGAGTCGGCGGTGCAGTATCTCGGCTACGTCTACGACGGAGACCCGAAGGCGGCGATCGTGAAGCTGACGAAGCGTATCCGCGGCGCTTTCGCGCTCGTCATCATGTTTTATGACAAGCCGAATGAGATATGGGTGGCCCGCAAAGGCTCTCCTCTCGTCGTCGGCCGCGCGGAGAATGAGGGGTTCTGCGCCTCCGATCCGACCGCGCTGCTGGAATATACGCGCGACGTCTGGTTCATGGACGACGATGAGATGGCGCAGATAACGAAAGAGGGCTGCAAGTTTTTTGACTTTAGCGGCGCCGAGCACGATAAGGCGTCGATGCACCTGGACTGGGACGCGGCGATGACCAACCGCGGCGCTTATCCGCACTTCATGCTCAAGGAGATACACGAGCAGCCCGAAGTGGTGGCGCACACGCTCCTGGGGCGCGTGGCGGGAGAGAGCGTCGACCTCAGCAAGGAGCTTGGCTGGACGGCGGAAGAGGCCGCGAAATGGAAGAAGATACACTTTATCGCCTGCGGTACCTCGCACTACGCGACGGTCGTCGCGGCGCGTATCATGGAGACTCTCGGCCGGTTTGAGATACGCACCGAGGTAGCCTCCGAGTACCGCTACCGGAATATCCCGATAGACGACGAGACGCTCGCCGTATTCGTCTCCCAGTCGGGAGAGACGGCGGACACGCTGCACGCGGCGCGTCTCGCGAAGGAGCACGGCGCGAAGTGCCTTGTGATCACCAATGTGCGCGGCTCGACGATACACCGCGAGGTGGGGGAGGCGCTCGTCACTCCCGCCGGCCCGGAGATCGGCGTCGCGGCGACTAAGACCTTTATGGCGCAGATGACGGTGCTGACGCTGCTTGGCCTCTATCTCGCGAAGCTCCGCGGCGATTTGAAGCCCGAGACGGAGAAACGCCTCACCTCGGCGCTGATGGATATTCCCGGCAAGCTCGCCACCGTGCTTTCGCACGAGAAGGATATCGAGGCGCTGGCGCGTGATTTCGCCGACGCGCGCGGTTTCTTCTTCATCGGCCGCGGCCTCGCCTACCCGCCCGCACTTGAGGGGGCGCTCAAGCTGAAGGAGATATCGTACCTCCACGCGGAGGCGTATCCCGCCGGCGAGATGAAGCACGGACCGATCGCGCTCCTGGACAAGGAGTTGCCGGTCGTCGCGCTCGTTCCGAAGAACGACTTGTGGGAGAAGACCATCTCCAATATCGAGGAGTCGATGGCGCGCAAATCCCCGATCATCGCGATCGCCACGGAGGGCGACGGCGAGATCGGCCACTATACGAAGCACGTCATCTTTACGCCGGAGACGGAGCCGGAGCTCTTCCCCTTTGTCGCGATAATCCCGCTCCAGCTCTTCGCCTACTATATCGCGCGGCAGCGCGGCTGCGACATCGATATGCCGCGAAACCTCGCCAAGAGCGTCACAGTCGAGTAATTTTAAGAAGTTTGAAGGAAGGCAGGCGGAGCTCTTCCGCCTGTTATTTTTTAGGCAGGCTGATAATCAATGATAAATAAAAAAATAGTGATCCTCATGATCCTTGCCGCGGTGCTTTTTGCCGGCATCCCCTTTATCGCGGGGGCCTTGTCCGGCGGGAGGGAGGTCCCTCTGCTTGAGCAGGCGCGGGAGTATATTTCCGCGGGAAGCAGCGCCGAGTTCATCGCGCATTTTTCCGCCTTCACCGGCCTCGCCTACTGGCTTTTCTCCGGCAGTTGGGATTTCTTCTGGGAGTTTGACGATGAGGGCTTGTGGGATTTCCTCTTCGACCTCTTCCATCACGGGCCGGAGAAGTATAAGTTTGAAAGAGACGCCCCCGGCACCTTCTCGATATGAGCGCCTACACCTACATCCTGCGCTGCGCCGACGGCACCCTCTACACCGGCTGGACGAACGACCTGGAAAGGCGGCTGCGGGCCCACAATGCCGGCAGAGGGGCCCGCTACACGCGGCCCCGCCTTCCCGTGGAGCTGTTTTATTATGAGAGCTATGAGACGAAAGAGGAGGCGATGTCGCGCGAGGCCTTTATAAAAAAGATGCCGCGGCGCGCCAAGCTGCTCTTAAAGGTACGTAAAATTTCCGACAAAACTACTTGCGAATCTCAACTACAGGGGATACAATAGCAAAGTTTCGGAAAGAAATGTCAAGGAATAAAACTTTTGGCAATCTGTTAAAGAGGTGTTTTCAATGAAAGGTCGCACAGATATCGTTCTGGGAGTACAGTGGGGAGACGAGGGCAAGGGGCGCGTCGTCGACGTGCTGGCCGCGCGGGCCGGCGTCGTCGTCCGCTATCAGGGCGGAGCCAACGCGGGACATACCGTTATCGTGGGTAATGAGAAATATGTCTTCCATCTGCTGCCCTCCGGCATCCTCTATCCCGGCAAGACCTGTGTGATAGGAAACGGCGTGGTGCTGGACCCCGAGACGCTTTTTGAAGAGCTCGACGATCTCGCGTCGCGCGGCAAGAGGCTTGCGCGCCTTGTCGTGAGCCACGGCACGCACATCGTCATGCCGTACCACAAGATGATCGACAGGCTGGCCGAGGGAGCGCGGTGCGAAGGGACGAAGATCGGCACCACGGGACGCGGCATCGGTCCATGCTACGCCGATAAGTACGAACGCATCGGCATCCGCGCCGAAGATCTTGTCAACCCGGAGATACTTAAAGGCAAGCTGGAGCGCACGCTCAAGATAAAGAACGACATCCTGACGAAGATATACGGAGCCGAGCCGCTCGACTTTGAAGAGATATATGACAGAGCCCTCAAGTGGGGCGAACGGCTCTCGCCGATGCTCGGGGAATCCTTCCTTGAAATATACGACGCCGTCCGCGCGGGCGAGAACGTCCTTTTTGAGGGAGCGCAGGCTACGCTGCTTGACGTGGACTACGGGACATATCCCTTTGTCACAAGTTCGAGCCCCTGCGCGGGCGGCGCCTGTACGGGAGCGGGGATCGGGCCGTCGCGCATCGACCGCGCGATCGGCGTCGCCAAAGCCTACTGCACCCGTGTAGGCGAGGGCCCCTTTCCGACGGAGGAGCTTGGAGAGACCGGAGAGCTGCTCCGCTCAAAGGGCGGAGAGTTCGGGGCGACCACGGGACGTCCGCGCCGCTGCGGTTGGTGCGACCTCGTCGCCGTGGATTACGCGGTGAAGGTCAACGGCCTTGACGGTATCGCCCTCACCAAGCTCGACGTCCTTGACGGCTTTGACGAGATAAAGATATGCACGGCCTACGAAATAGAGGGCGAGGCGCGGAAGCATTTCCCGAGCAGCTGCGCCGAGCTTGCAAAGGCGAAACCCATATACGAGACGCTGCCGGGCTGGAAGAGCGACATCTCGCGGTGCCGCCGTTTTGAGGAGCTGCCGAAGGAGGCGCAGGATTATGTGCGCTTCATTGAGGAGCGCGTGAAAGCTCCGATACTCCTCATCGGCGTAGGAGCCGGACGCGAGGACACGATCGAGCGCGGGATATAGAGTTCCGCTCAAACAGGCTGATATACCAGGACATAAGACGGCGCGGCTATTCATAAGGGATAGTCCGCGCCGTCTTTTAGGGAGCCGCCGTCCTATTTATGCGCGGCCGGTTCCGCCGCGATCTTTTTTGCCGCTCCGGCCTTCTTGCGTTTCTCCGCCTTATGTATCCTGAAGAGCGCCCAGCCGAAAAAGCCGAATATCGTTCCCAGCCAAAGCGCCATGTTAATGTACCACATTCCCGCACCTCTCCTTTGTATCTTTACCGATCAAAATGTAGCTCTTACGGCAGAAGAATATATCATAAAAATACCGAAGGCGGCGTAGTGGTTTATAACAAAAAAACGGCCGCTCAGGCGGCCGTTTCGTATATGGGAACTGGGAACGGGGAGATAGAGGCTGTTGTTAAACGACGTTCGGTTCGACGATCATTTCGCCGCGTTCGAAGCGCTTGTAGTCCATGATCGTCGGGTCGAAGGGCGGTTTCTCGCCGTTGAGCAGCGCGGTCATGATCTGTCCGGCTACCGGACCGAGCATGAAGCCGTGGCCTGAGAAGCCGGTCGCGAGCCAGAAGCCGGGGATTTCGGTCTTGCCGAGGACCGGCGCCGCGTCGGGGGTCATCTCATAGCGTCCGGCCCACTGACGGACCACGCGGATGTTCTTCGCGCGCGGCAGGAGCTTGAGAATGGTCTTCGCGATCGAGGCGGGCGACGTCACGGTAGAGGTGTAGTCGATGCCGGGCTGGTCATGGACGGGGCTTTCTCCGGCGATGATCGATCCGTGCGGACGCTGCTGGATATAGTAGTTGCCGCTGAAGCTCATGAGCATCGGCGGGCAGACGCCCGGGTCCACCGGCTCGGTGATGATGATCTCGTGGCGCTCGGGGCGCACCGGGATATTGAGTCCGACCATGTTGCCGATCTCGGCGGCCCATGATCCGGCGCAGTTGACGACGCATTCGGTCTCGATCATGCCGCGGTTCGTCTTGACGCCGGTGATTTTGCCGTCTTTCATGTCGATGCCGGTGACTTCGGTGAACTTATGGAACTTCGCGCCGCAGCGTTTGGCCGCTTCCTGGAAGGCGAAAGTTGTAAGGAAGGGGTCGGCGTGGCCGTCGCGCTGGTAGAAGGTGAAGCCGAGCGCGTCGTCGACCGCGACGCCGGGGCAGATTTCCTGCGCGCGTTTCTTGTCTTCAAATATTTCGGAGTCGATGCCGAGCTTGTGCTGGAGCACGACATTCTTTTTGAATTGCTCCCACTCGTGTTCCTGATAGGCGACCAGCAGATATCCGCCTTGGTTCAGCCCCGTGGGCAGGCCGAGCTCTTCGTCAAGCTGTTCAAATGTCTCGAGGCAGCGCAGCGCCATCAGGCAGTTCAGCTCCAGCCCCCACTGGGCGCGGATGCCGGCGCCGCAGCGACCGGTCGAGCCGGAGCAGATGGTGTTCTTTTCTACAAGGTGGACGTTCTTCCGTCCGGATTTAGCTAGATAATAGGCGGTGGCAGTTCCAACGACTCCGCCTCCGATGACTACGACATCGGCTGTTTTCGGAAAATCACTCATACTCCGCACCTCCTATTTGGGATTGTCTTCAAAGTCTTTGGCGAGAAGACTGAGCTTGATAGGTTTCACGGGCGGCCTCATGGTGCCGGGGCCGATCTCCTCGAAGGTCTTGCCGGTCGCTTTCGCGATCTCCCTCATTATGATGTCGCGGCAGCCGCGTCCCTGGCAGGGGCCCATGCCGACGCGCAGTTCGCGCTTGAGTTCGTCGAAGGTATCATAGCCGCGCGCGATCCACTCGCGGATGGTCTCTATCTCGACCTCTTCGCAGCGGCAGATGACGTGGCATTCCGGCGTTTCGGGGACCTTGATCGCGCGGATGTCGTCCGCAAGTTCTGCGGGGATCACTACCGAGACGACGTATGTCTTGTCTTTCGACGGCTCCGTCACCGCGAGCACCTCTCCCTCGGCCACCGCTTCGCCGGTCCTGTCAAGGCAGGCGACCCGCTGGCCCTTTTCGGGAATGGGAAGGAGTTCGTAGGGGAGTTTTATCACGGCTTTGCCGGGCGCGTAGGTGAGGTCTATCACGAAGCAGGCAAGTCCGGGGCAGCGCGACACGCAGATGCCGCAGCCGGTGCATTTGTCATAGTTGATCTTCGGGGTGTCGTTGATGTCTTCAAAGGGAAGCACCGCGCCGGTCGGGCAGCTTGTCGCGCAGGGATTGCAGGGAATGCGTTTCGGGCATTCTATCACGACGAAACCGCCTTTTTTCCCCTCCCATTTATCTTTAGGGGGGAGCAGGGCTCCTTCGCGGTGGTCGGTGAGGACTCCGCTGTTGAAGAGTTTTTCTTTATCAGCCATTGTTTACGCCTCCCATTTGTCGACGAGTACCTGGTTGACGCCCGCCGTTATTTTCTGCCCCACTTCTCCGGCGCGGAGGTGGTGGAGCCTTTCCCAGTATTCGCCGAATCTCTTATCGTCCACGGGGAGCCCGAGGGCTTTCGCCGCCGAGTGGCCCGCTATTCTTCCTTCGACCATGGCGGCGGAGGCCTCTTCTATGCCGGAGGCGTCTCCCGCGACCCAGATGT
>OGYB01000368.1_pt1 | contig 32343 bp, 44 predicted proteins | sample 1576421 | NCBI WGS metagenome assembly OGYB01 (sample SAMEA3541577, study PRJEB24748) | human gut metagenome | biome: human gut; feature: human-associated habitat; material: faeces | place: China | collected 2012
GCGTAAAAGTGGGAGAGTAGATAGCCGCCGTTTTAGAGTCAAGAACTCAAAACAAATGAAAGGGATCAATCGTAAGGTTGATCCCTTTTTGCATTTAGATAAATCGTTTATCTTTGTCCAAAAATCAATGCTTTATGATCAAGTCTTATATCTTATTTGTTTTCTTTTTTATCTCCGCTATTCTTTGTGCACAGGAGAGTATTAATTATGCTGTAGTAAAAGATATCCCTTACCGGACTACAGGTGACCCGTATGGTCTGGAACGTTGCAAGCTGGATGTCTATTATCCTGAAAACGGGAAGGACTTCGGGACGGTTGTTTGGTTCCACGGTGGTGGTTTATCCGGTGGAAGTAAGTTTATTCCGGAAGAGTTAAAGAATAGTGGTTTGGCTGTCGTTGCAGTCAATTACCGCTTATTGCCTAAATGTACGATTAAAGATTGTATTGATGACGCGGCTGCTGCAGTGGCCTGGACATTTAAAACAATTGAAGAATATGGCGGTAGCTGGCAGCGGATATTTGTATCCGGACATTCTGCGGGCGGTTATCTGACAAATATGATCGGGTTGGATAAGAAATGGCTGCAGGTTTACGGTATAGATGCAGATTCAATTGCAGCCCTTATACCTTTCAGTGGACATGCTATCAGCCATTTTGCCTATCGGGAATCGCTGGGAATGAAGGAAACGCAGCCTAGTATAGATGAATTTGCTCCGCTTTATTATGTCCGTCCTGATGCTCCTCCTTTAATAATCGTATCAGGTGACCGCGAAATGTATAGGGGGCAATACCAAAGATAAAAACACAATAGTTATATATACCTGATAAATAACGCATTACAGAGAAGCCGCGCAAAACGAAAAGTACAAGACACTTGAAAAAGGTTTAATTCAGGTTTAAGAAAGGTTTATTAAAAACGGAAAAAATTGAGGAGAAAGTTAATTGAAGGTTCATCGAACATCTGATTCTTTACCAAATATAGGAAATAACCACGACAACAGCAATAGCTACGCCAAATAGACAATTGACTCATGGGGCTTTTTCTTTGCTCTCATGCGGTTTTAAGGGCGATTTGATATATTCCATACTCAATGGATGGCGCACAACACAGGGCTTAAAAATACTCCAAATAGAAGCAATATATCCTGTTAAATATTCCTACAACAACCACCTAGCCAATCTATTTCGTCAAATAACGTGCCTTGTATGGCTTTCCGGCTCAATCATCCAAGATCATAGAAAAAGGTACGATTTTGGAGTTTACATCTACACTTAGATCTACACTTAGGTCTACACTTGCCCATTAAAACAACACCCTTTCGAACCCCTATCGGTGGTTAATTCTTGTTAATATTCAGCTTTTGCTCCGTTTTCGTGCACCCTTATTCATTATCATTTATTAACACTTAATTTATTTACTATTGATTATCAGTATTTTAACTGTATGTTTTGGTGTGTTTTATGATATAAAGGCTATATTTGGAGTAAAATATGAATATTTGATATGGAAAAAGGAACAAAGTTGGAAAATAGCGCTTTAAGATTTGTGCTGGCATTTGATGTTATCGACGAAGCAGGGAATAGCGTGATGGACGGGAACTTTAACAATGCCGTTTTTGTAAATATAAAAGAGAGATTCCAGCATTCCGATGAGTATTTGGGACTCCCTCTCTTATTAGGACTTTATGCAAAGCATATTGCCTCATTACCTGAGTTTAGTATGCTTTTCCCGTGGTATCATCCCATTTCAAAGGATGCAAAAGAGCCAGAAAGTAATAGCGTTCATAAATCTCCTGACACTTCTTTTGTATACTTGATGGGGAACACGTTATTCGTGCATCCAGATAAATCGAATCAAATTTCCGTAGAGGATAGTATTCCAACAGGATTTCCGCTTTAGGATACTTTTTACATAACTCTTGGAGTCTCTCAGGGACATCTCCGCTTTTTCGGATGGCTCTATAGATTTCCATTTCATCAAAAATCATTGTTTTGAGTTCAGTACTTTCTTTGATTTTAAGGCTCATATTATATGTTTTTATTGACTTTCGCCAGTTGTTATTCACTTTAACTCCCACAACTTAAGGCTGCTCCGCAAACCGGGCACCTTCCGATCCCGCAACACCGCTTTTGCGGATTTGGGTTGATCCATCGGAGGCCTTGCCCGTATCGGAAATCAAATTCGGGCGGGAATCTTGTTGTAACCCCAGTATCTTTTCCTCCAATTGACGGATCGTTTGCTTTAAAACACCGATTTGCTCGGCTTGAGCATCCGACTTTGCACGTTCTTCCTTATACATATTATATAATAAAGAATCGTCTGCCGGCTGGGGAGCTGGGATAGAAGGCTGATCGCTGACAAGCATATCTCCTTGACCTGTTAGAAGCCAAGAATGATTGATATTTGAATAATACGAGAGAAATTTCAATAAATTATCTTCAGACATACCGTTAGATTGACTTAATACCCCATTTGTAATCCCAGTATTTTTATAACATTCATACTTTGAAACCCCCGTTTTTTCAAGGAAATCTAAAATTCTTTGCTTTAAAATTGAAATTTCTCTCATATTTTCTTGTTTAATTGAAATATCTCTCGTAATATTGCATCGTGTTACTGAAATGTGTAACGCCACAAATGTACGAAACATTTTAAATATATGTAATATGAATAGTCAATTAGCAATTATCAGCCATCCCGAGTTCGGGGAAGTAAGAAATGTAATAGTCAAAGGGGAGCCTTGGTTTGCAGCAAAAGACGTATGTGATATTTTAGGACATACTAACCCCAGTATGGCGATCGGTTTACTGGACGAAGATGAAGCTGACCTAAGAAAAGTTTATGTCAGGTCTGAAAACGGTGTAATGCAACAACGCGATGTATATTTTATTAACGAATCCGGCCTTTACGCCCTGATCATGCGAAGTAACAAACCCAAAACAAAGCAATTTCGCAAATGGGTAACGAGCGAGGTCCTCCCTTCGATCCGCAAGTTCGGTTTTTACGTTCACCCGTCTGCCACCTTGACCAAGCGACAGTTGAAGCAGTTGGAGAAGATCATGCTTGAGACGGTTAAGAAGTACACCACGAAGGACGATGTCTGCAAGACAGCCCGCAAGATGGGTGTATCGACCCGTTACGTGGATCGTGTGCGGGGCGGTTACTGTGAAAACCGGGATGTCATGATGGAACTCCAGAAACGGGCGATCCGCAACAAGGCGGAATGGGAGGACGCGTACAGTCCGGAGCGAATGCAGCGGGTGCTGGATGCGCTGAGCGGGACGGTGATCTCGGTGGACGACCGGGAACCGCCGGTAACGGGACGCAGCGACCGGTCTAAGGCTTGCGAGGAGTACTGGGAGCCGCTCCGGTATCGGAAAGGTACGAATCGTCCACTTCGTAGCGAACAATATTCGAATACCGTGCATCCATCAGGCGAGCCAACGACCGCAGAAACAGGCTGTAATCGACAACAAGATCAAGCGTCGGAGCATGACCCTCAAAACAGAATGAGATCACAGATTGACGAATTCCCATCATCTCATGGCACTCATCCTCATACTGATCAAATATATCCGATGTCATTGCAAGACCGATTTCGTTAATGAATGGAGCAAATCGATTTGATAATCCATTTCTGACTCTTTCTGCCACTTCGTAGGAATCACCGGAAAACAGATAAACCCGAACATACGCACGAAAAGGAATCGACTTTGTATTTTTCATGATATACAGTTTTTTAGACTGCCTAAATATAGGCAAATTAACCGAAACCCGTGACTATCCCGCCAGGAAAGTTAACGACTTGCAGATGCCGGAGCGAGACCGGCGGCGGGGCTAACAAGAGTATTAACGATTAAAGACAGACAGATATGGCTACAATCAAGATCAAGGAAGTAGAACTTCCGGTGGTTCCGCCCAAAGGCTGGGCGGCAGCGGTGGCAAAGGCGGCCGGGGTGAGTAAAAAGACGGTGTACAATGCGTTGCAGCGCGGGCTGAAGGGTCCGCAGTCCAACCGGGTACTGGAAACTTATAAGAACCTGTACGGGAAACCGACGAAGGTGGAAGTGGAGAAATGATATGAAAGGCCGGATAATACTTTACGGATGGGTGGCGAGCCTGCCGACGATGGTGCTCGGTCTAATCCTGATAGCTTGTGCGATGGAGACAGGCGATCATGTCTTACTGGAAGGATTTGCCATGTTTATGTCGTTTGTGGTTTTCAGTCTATTGGCGATATATAATCAGAAAGAGACAGACGAAGCGGTAAATGAGTTCGACCGATGGTTCGACCGGACTTTCGGAAATGAAAGATAAACAATCGAGATGGTGTTTTTGGTAGGATTGGTTTTAGGTTGTTTCGGTACGCGGCCCGCGGAACGAGGGTGGTCATCCCGGAATGGTTGCAAGGTGGTTCGATTCCACCTCCGGGAGCAACGATAATAAAAATATAAACGATATGCCTCACGAATGGAATGATATGATAGTGGTGACGAAGGAAGAGCTGATACCGGACTTTTTCCCGTCAGAGAAGGCGTTACTACAAAAACTATGGCGTGAAACCAAGAAGACTTACGGCATACGCCGTGCCCGGGAAGGGAAAGGACTTGGCAACGAGTTGCTGATCGCCTTCGATACCTTACCCAAAGACTGGCGCAAGAAACTGGGCGATCCCCGACAAAAGGACTGCTCGCTAGAGCGGTACTTCTGGGAAGACCCGGAAGCCGTTACCTACTTCCGGGACATATGCCCGGGTAAATACGGCACGATCGATGTGGAACGTCAAAAGGAATACGTATTGGATGCAAGCGCACTGATGGCCGCCATCCGGTGGCGTTCGGCCCATTACGAGGAGTGCATCAAGCACAACCAGTCGGTGAAAAACACGTACAAGGTGCTTTCCGTGGCCGTCAACAACTTCAACATCATCCGCGGTACCCGCAAGTTGCCGCAGTTCAAACTCCCTACCAACCCGATATCCCTGAAACGCAAGATCGAACGGTTCGAGACGGAAGGCTATGCCTCCCTGCTGAAGGGTTACGACAACAACAACCGCGGAAAAAAAGCCGAACAGACACGCGTCCTGCTGGAAAGCATGTACGCCCACCAGACATTCAAGCCCACGCCGGCGGAAGTTTCCCGCCAACTGGCGGCATTCCTTAGCGGATACGTAGAAGTGATCAGCAACGAGACGGGCGAAGTGTTCGACCCGAAATCGTTTACCAAGATCAGCCAGCGATCCATAACGATGTTCCTGAACTCGTGGGACAGCTCGCTTGCCACATCCCGTAAGCGCATGGGAGACCGCCAGATACGCCTGGCAAAGTTCGTTCCATCCGAAAAACTGGAGCATCCGAAATATGCCGGGGAGATCATCTCTGTGGATGACCGCCAGCCGCCCTTCGAGTATAAGAAGGGAACACGCATGTGGTTCTATTTGGGTGTTGACTTAGGCAGCGAAGCGATCACGACCTGGGTATACGGGACATCGAAAGAGGGTATCATTCTGGACTTTTACCGTCAGATGGTGCGCAACTATGCGGAATGGGGTTTGCCTCTTCCTGCTGAGATCGAGTGCGAGAGCAACCTGAACGCCTCCTACCGGGAAGGTTTCCTGCAGGAAGGGAACATGTTCAACCGGGTTCGTATCGAAGCCAATAGCGCACGAAGCAAACGGTGCGAGGGTTACTGGAAGCCGCTTCGCTACCAAGTGGAGAAAAAGCACGCCGGATGGATTGCCCGCCCGTTTGCCCGGAGCGAAGCCAATCAGGTAGGGACAAAAGCCAAAGAAATAATACCTTACGACAGACTGGTGGAGCAAGGCCTACGGGATATCGAGGACTGGAACAACATGGAATGCAGCATCTACGAGGGCAAGACCCGCTGGGAGATACTCTTCGAGAAACAACATCCGGGCAACAACCGTCCGATCCCGTACCGCTCTATCCTGCTGACATTGGGGTATAAGACGAAGAGCAGCGTCAGCATGGCGGGGCAGGTCCGTTTCCGCGGCTCTATCTTTCTGCTTGCCGATAGCGGCGAGCTGGCTACCGGCGACAAGCTGATTGGCTACATGCAGGTGCTCGCCGGGAAAAACATCGACATCTACTGGCTGGATGGCAACGACGGAGAATGCCTGGCCGCCATCGTCTGCCTGCGCGACACGACACGCGTGATCTGCGAGGTGGTGGAACAACCTGTTACAGCACGCTCCAAGATTGGAGAAACGAAAGAGCAGGCCAGGAACCGCGAACTGTTCGCCCGCTACCGTGCCACGCTGGAAGGTTACAGCCAGCGCCGTTACCACGGCATCGAAAAAGTCACCGTTCTGGATCACCGCGAAATGACCTTGAATAAGAAATTCCGGATTCCGGGTGTAAAACGATATGAGGCAGTGGAGGAAGTAGAAGAGGTGGAAGTGCTGGATACCGTAGGTGTTGAAACGTCATTTGAATCTGATTCGAACGACGTTCAAAAATCGTTTGCACCGAGTTTGAATGATAGATTTTAAAACAATAAAAATATAACGACATGATTGAATTAACGGAAGAATACAAGGTAAAAGTCCTTGCTGCCCTCACGGAAGCGCGTGAGCGGTATGACGGGAGCGATTCCAATTTCTCCAAGAAATACGGGATCAACAAAAGCGTGTACAGCGGCCTGAAGAAAGGGGATACCGATAAAAAGATCGCTCCGGGGAAATGGCTTGAACTGGGCCGTCAGTTGGGGGTATCTCTGAACGAGCGCAACTGGAACATGGCTCGTACCGATGTTTTCAATATGATCGAGGAAGATGTCCTGTTCTGTAAAGAGTTCAGCAAGTCGATGATGTTCGTGGACGAATGTGCGATCGGCAAGACTTATTCTGCCCGCTACCTGTCCCGCACCCTGAAGAACTGCTTCTACATCGACGCTACCCAGTGCCGCCAGGAACGCAGCTTGATCCGTGCGATAGCGAAAGCCGTGGGCGGCGAGCTGGAAGGCACGCTCGAAGAGATCAAGGAGTCAGCCAAATATATCCTGAACATCCTGCCCCGCCCGATCATGATCATAGACGAAGCCGGTGCCCTGTCTTACTCCTCCCTTTTGCTGTTGCACGAGTTTTGGAACGGCACGCAGGATTGTTGCGGGTGGTACATGATGGGTGCTGACGGGTTGCGTACGAAGTTGCAAAAGGGAAAAGGAACATCAAAGAAACAATCCTACAAGGAGCTGTTTTCACGATTCAGCAGCAAGTACAACCACATCGTGCCGGACGCCCCGGACGATCGCGAAGCCTTTTTTCGCAGCCTGATTGAATCGGTATTGACGGTCAACATAAAGGATAAGCGGAAGATAAACAAGATCGTGAACAGATGTTTAGCCACTGACAGTCAGGAGGCTGAAACCGGCCTTCGCCGTGCGGAAACATTACTCATTTTAGAAAACGATTGATCATGAGAAGATTATCAGTAAGCAACCTGAATGCCCAACGGTTTAAGTTTATGCCGTTTCTGGGCGAATGGAAACGAATATTAGGCAATCAGGAGCGGAAGGGCTGCTGGCTCATCTACGGCAAGGAGAAGAACGGTAAATCCACGTTTGCGCTCAATTTGGCAAACGATCTGTCTAAGATCGAACCGGTGTTATATATATCGGCAGAGGAAGGTACCGGGTATTCCTATACGGCAGCCGTAAACCGTGCAGGCATCTCGGAGGCCAACCGCAATTTCCATTCATGGCCGTTCACTTCCATGGAAGACCTGCGTGAAGAGATCAGGAATAACCGCAAATGCGAAAAGATCATCTTTATCGATAACCTTACGGTCTACACCGACTTGAAAAAGGAGGATATCATCACCCTTTTGCGGGACTTCCCGAATGTCCTTTTCGTTTTTCTGGCTCATGAAGACGAACACGGAGAACCGCAGGGATCGCCTGCTGTGACAGCAAAACAGATGGCCTACGCATTTTTCCATGTGAGAGGCAAAGCCGCCTTCGCCACCGTGCGCGGCGGGACAAACAGCCGTATCGACATAGACGAGGAGGCCGCTTCGCTCATTCATGGAGACAATCCCGAAAAATTATCAGCAACATTTCACGATCCAACGATATGACAACAAAAAAACAAACCCGCAACACCGGCCTGTTCTACGGCTACCTGAAACGCATCCCCGGCTACGACCCGGCGGAGGTGGAAACAATCAAAAGCGGCGTGATCGAAAGTTACCTGGTCGGCAAATACGGTGCCCGCCACGGTCGGCGCATCGGCCTGACCTCGCTGACCGATGCGGAATATGCCGAACTGCTCGCCGACCTGAAACGGCAGGTCAACGTGGCGACCGACCCGGTGCAGTTGAAAACACAGTTGAACGACAAAGCGGTCCATACGAAGTTCTGCCATCTGATATTCGGCCAGCTTGCCCGTATCGGCGTCAGTACGGTGGGCGGATATGGCGAAGCCAACAGGCATATCCTGAGCCTCCCGATCAGCCGGGGGCGTATCCTTCCGGCTATCCCCGTGGATGAAATGCCAAAAGTGCTCAAGGCTGTCCGTTCCTATTGCGACAATATTCTGAAGAAACAACAGAAAGAACGAAATGAAGCCTTCTGCAATTGATATGGTCAAAATCAAACAAGACAAAAAGCTGCTGACCCCGGATCAGAAAAAAGAGGTTGAGCTATTGAATCAGAAGCTGGAGGAATTGTACGACCGGCTGGCGGATGATCCGGGCAACGAACAGCTAAACAGTCGCGTGAGAGAGATGGAGCTAAGAATCGTACGTATCACGGGCGAAAAAACGATAGATTACTGATATGGCATATATACCTATTGGCCAGCGCATCTTGGACATCGAGAAACAAGGACATGGTCTTAACAGACGCATTGAAAGGCTGCAATCCGATTACGATTATCTGATTGAAAGTATGATCTCCCGCCCCTGGGCAGATATGACAGCCCAGCGCAGGCTGCTGGAGGAATGGAACGAAGAGATAGAGAGCCTGAAACTAAAGGTCGATGATCTCCGGAAAGAATGGACAAAATTGAATGATATAAAGAATAGTAAATCAACTAAAAAACAAACAGTATGACAACAACAATTGATTTAAGCAAATTAAGTAAAGAGGAACTGGATGCTGTCCTTATGCAGGCGGATGCCCTCAAACGACAGGAAAAAGAAAAGAAGCAGCAGGACGAACAGGCCCTGGCACAGCTGGAAAACGATTTGGTTCAGGAATTGTTCGCGGATGCCAAACCGATAAGCAATGCCATCGTGATGTTCAAACAAAAATGGATCGAGAAACTGCAACCTCTTGTTGACGAAAAGATAAAACACAACAAGGCAAAGGCTGACCAGGAGAGCTACACCTTTAAAACGGAAGATGCCGAAAAGAAGGTGAAAATGCGCAACAACAAAAGATGCTGCTACGATGACGGCATACAGGCCGGGATCGGGTTTGCCAAACAATGGATGTCTAACCAGGTTGACGGTGAAAAAAGTAAACGCCTTATCTCTTATATCGACGACCTGCTGGTAAAGGACACGAAAGGCAATTACTCCCCTTACAGCCTGATCAAGTTCATTAAGAAAGCAGAGGAAGATGGGGACGAACTATTGTTGAAAGCATCCGAATGTATCAAAAAGTCCATTTATGAAGAAATGACAAGCATCTCCCTACTTTTATTTGAGAAGGATGATAAAGGGATAGAACGTCCATTGCCATTATCGGCAACAAAGGCCTGATGTCCCGGATAAAAGTTAAATCTGTAACCCTCACCCCGGGATACTGGATATATGTTTGCCCTTGCGGCTTTCAGTATTCAGTATCCAGGGTGACAAAAAAGGAGGGTAAATGGATGATCTACTGCTTTAAATGTAAAGAACAAACAGGAAAATACTATAAAGTCATGACCGAAAGAATTGAATTCACACAAAACTGGAACGGGAAACTTAATTGTAACGCATTTACTACGATGCGGTTACACAATCCGGTCAAATATTGTGTTGGAGCCGTTAAACAGATATATCTGAAAGGAGTATGGAAGGGTGACGCTAAAATTTTAGATGTACGATGTATCCATCTTAATGATATCCATCTGTTTATATCCAAGTTGGATACAGGACTTTCTCCGGAAGATTGTCGTCAAATGTTCCGGAATATGTACAAAAATCGCCCCGGAATTAATTGGGAAACTCAATTAATAGACTTATGTCTATTAGAATATCAGAAAGAAAGTAAAGAACCTATATTATTTAAATAACAGAATATTATGCATAGTTGGTTTACATGTAAAGTCTCCTTCGAAAAAGTGATGGAGAATGGAATGCAGAAAAAAGTCACGGAACCGTATTTAGTCGACGCTTTGTCATTTACAGAGGCAGAAGCCCGAATCATAGAAGAAGTCCGGCCGTTTATCACCGGAGAATTCACGGTAGTAGATGTTAAACGTGCCCGTCTTTCAGAATTGTTTTTCAACAAAAATGGCGATTGTTTCTACAAGATTAAAGTATATTTTATCACAATCGACGAAAAAAGCCATTTAGAAAAGAAAACAGCAGCATATATGCTTGCACAGGCTAGCACACTGAAAGAAGCTATCGATGTACTGGAAGAAGGTATGAAAGGCACAATGTCCGATTATGTGATTGCATCCGTCTCTGAGACGATGATCATGGATGTATTCCCGTATCAAGCCTCTGAAAAAGAAGAAGCCCATGACGACGAATGAATTTGACTCTATCAAATGGCGATCTGGTATGAAGATCGCCGTTGATAACGTCCAGACCGATATTATATCGGTAGACTTCCACACCCGTAAAATCGCCATTGAGGAGGATAACGAATTAATTTGGATCAGCAGCGATCTTATAACATTAAAAAAATAAGGACAATGATTATAGCAGTAGATTTTGATGGAACCCTCTCGATGGGGCCATATCCGGAAATAGGAAATCCGAAACCCTATGTGGTAGAGATCATGAATAAATTGAAATCCGACGGTCACTATCTGATCCTTTGGACTTGTCGGCAAGGCAAGAGGTTGGAGGATGCACTTAACTGGATGTTGGAGCAAGGTATTCCTTTTGATCGTATTAATGCTCACGAACCTCTGAATGTTGCTATTTATGGCGACGACTCCCGTAAGGTATATGCACACGTTTATATTGACGACAAGCAGGTAGGTGGTTTACCTCCCTGGCCTGAGATATACGACTGGATTACGGAACAAGAACAAAAGTTTAAAAAGAAATAAGTATGGAAACTAACATTAAACAAAGAAAGCCGTACAAGAATGAATCAAATACGGCAATCAAAAAACAGAAATCGTTTAAAATACTACAATGGCTAAATGTCGAGGAATTTAGAGTCAAAAAGTGAAATGAGTCCACATTTTGGGCATCTAAGTGCGATAACAGGCCATGAATTAATAGGTGCATTGAGATCAATCACACCATTTTTAATTAAAGGAGATTGTAGTTGAAATTGTGCGTCTAATGGTTCTACGCCACCGTTGAAGCCACAGTTAGAGCAAATACCATTTCCTTTTAAGTTCTGCTGAAGTTTCAGCTTTTGTTCTTCAGTTAATTTCATATAACGATAATTTTAAAATGTGACACAGCAAAAGTAATAATAATCTGGGCACGCTCTCCATTTTAACGATAAGGTTTTAAATGTGACAGTTTTTCCTTTCTTGGGAGACGTGCCCTTAACTACAAACTAAAGGAGAATGTGGCTGTGAACAGTTAAAAGATTTTATTACGGAATTAGATAACAACTAAAAGAAACGGGGCGGGTTAAACGGCATCATTGCCCGCATGAAGAGGATGCCTTGTGTGCCTGCACCAGCGTTAAGGTTATCACAAAACCAAAGGATGACAGCCGGGAAAGACCGGCATTTATAAATTATACATTAAAAAGAATTGAACCTATGGCAAAAGATATATTTAACAAGCAATGGATAATAGATAATTCAATAGCTATTATTAGTAAATACGAAAAAGGGATGTTAACCCTTCGTGGACTTCATTATCAGCTCGTATCAATAGGTATGACAAACACACTACAACATTATAAACGTGTAGTAAGTGCTATGATTGATGCTCGATGGGCTGGCCTTGTAGATTTTGATACATTTTCCGACCATGACCGTTCTATGATTGGAAAAACAGATTTTGAGTTTACAGATTTGGATTCATCCGTTGACAAAGCAAAAGAGCAAATTAAAGCATGGATGGATTATTACAATAAAAACAGATGGGAAAATCAGCCCTATTACCCTGAAGTATTCATTGAAAAAAAAGCCCTTCAAGGTGTCTTTCAAAAACCATGCTTTTATAAAGGTGTTGCTCTTGGCGCATGTAAAGGTTATCCGTCCTTGACCTTTTTAAATGAGGCGACTCAAAGACTTATTGAAGCAGAGGAAAAAGGGAAAATACCAGTCATTCTTTATTTTGGGGATTATGATCCTTCTGGAGAAGATATACCACGTGCTATTAAAGAAAACATTGTAAAATTGGGATGTGAAAGCATAGAGGTAAGAAGATTTGCATTAATGGAATATCAAGTTCTTGATTGGGGATTACCGCCTGCACCAGTGAAGAAAACAGATAGCAGAACAGCGAAATGGGATGGATTAGGACAGGTTGAATTAGATGCAGTAAAGCCGGAGAAACTTCAAACACTTTGTGAAGATGCTATCGAATCTGTATTTGATAGAACACTATATGATGAATTGGTGGAGACTGAAGATCAAGAAAGAGAATTATATCAGTCAAAATTGAGAGAGTTTGTTTCATCACTGTAATACTCAAACATAAAAAGTTATGAATTATGAAATACAGTGAAACTGGACAGTTTACTGCCAATCAAGAGAAGTTAGCGAAAGAGATAGCCGACAGGATTAAAAAACTAAGGAAATCAGGTTGTACGATCCTTGCAAAAAGTGATATGCTATGTGTCTATAAAACAAAAGATATAGAGCATGCTCAACCATTGCATTTAGCTGCAGGTAGCGACTATAAGCATAGTATAAAATACATTACTGCGGGGCATATTAATGATGCAGGAGCAGACGATACCGAGTATTTTGAACCGGGTTACATAACTGAAGAATAACTGAAGGTATGCTTGAAGCTAAGACAAAGACTATTACCAGGTGGGGATTAACCATTAAAGGCTGTGATGTGTTTTTCCCCACAAAAGAAACAGCTATAAAGATTGGGAAATTGACACTAAAAATGAATTCGGAAACGAAGATGTTTGAAGAATACCGGCTTTGGGATATATCTTACGGTGCTCCTCGTCTCTTGGATGAAAAGAGATTTGATAGAACAATATTAATTCAATCATATAAAAAATAACGAATAATATGAATAGAACTTTTATTTTAGATTGTATATCCCTCATTCAAAGTAATGAGAATCAATTTATGACTGATGGAGAATTCAATGAATTGTGCGAACTGCATCAAATACATGAAAATTCTGCTATTCAACAGCTTTTTGCTATTGATTTATTTGTAAGAGTAGATAATGGCTTTTTTCTCAAAAGTATAAATGACTAATAATTACAATTAAAAATAAATGAGCTTTATGGAATTAAACGATAAAGTGCAAGTCATATTGACAGAAGAAGGTACAAAAGTACTGAATGAAAATAATACGTTTCTGAAAATGAAATTCAAAAGTATCTATTTCAAAACAGATTATAAGTCAGGTGATACATATACCTGTCTCTTATGGCAATTATTTGAGCATTTCGGATGCTGCAATAATGCTGGCAGTGAACATGCATTCACGGGGCTTATTCCCTTTGTTGAAGATGAAAAATTAGAGTTTGATATTTCCAAGCCGGAGGGATGCCCTTATGAAACATCAACAGCATGTATACTTGCTGTTGGAGGCAGTTGTAGATATTGCAGTTACAATTTATAATTTAAAAATATAAGAAATGGACGACAAGAAAATCTATGAAGTAACCGTACATCGATGTATAGGTGTATTTGTTAAAGCAAACAGCAAGGAAGAAGCAAAAGCATTGGCCATCGAAGCGGGCGATAGTGATATCTACGAAGAGGACTGGGAGAATACCAATACGGAGGTGTATTATCAGCCAGAAGAGAAAGATATTGAGGAGATGGACGATAAAGATGTAGATAAAATTTTCGAAGAATAGATTAATCGGAAATCCCGATCAATCTTGATAGTAGTTGTTCGGAAATTCCGAACAACTGGAAATAGCTCAAATACGAAAAATATGAAACAATCTGAATAAGAACAGCAAAGCCGTCCGGCTGCAACTCGAACGGCTTCTGTAAACTCTCTCACAGTATTTAAATACTGTATAAGTAGAATTTAACCAGTGTCCTACAAAGGTAGGGCTTAATCTTAAATTTACCAATAGTATGGGAGCACAAGTATTTAATTTATCGGTAAACAGACAACCGGCTTACACCAACAGGTTGTCTACAAACAAAGATTTACGCAGTATGCTTTTCCTGGAATTTGCATCCACCTACCTGTCGAAGTGCCGTAAAACAGAAAAGGCAAAAAAGTGCTATCGGGATGCACTGAGGCATTTTTCAATCTTTTGCAATCAGCACAATCTCTCCCCTATGACCCATGAAATCGGCATGGAAATGATGGAAGACTTCGTTTACTATCTGCAAGCCTCCGCACAGTTAATGAGTTCGACAGTTTTCAATATACTTGTACGAATGAAAACACTGCTAAAAATGGCATCTTTCAGTGGGTATGATATCGATTATACTTATTCCGGAGTTAATGTTAAAGTAGATGAACATGATGTAATAACTTTAGATCGTGACGAAATCACCCGGATATATGTTTATAATGGATTGACAAAAGCGGAAGAAATTGTACGTGATTTATTTGTTGTAGCCTGTATGACCGGTTTGAGATTTTCTGATTTTTCCAGGTTGAAGGAAGAGAACTTTGTTGATAATGTTATCCAGATTAAAACCCTGAAAACCGGAACGCTGGTCATTATTCCTCAGTCCAAATATGTTCGTGCCTTACTTCGAAAGTACAATTGCCAGTTACCTAAGTGCCCCTGCATTCAGCATTTCAACAAGGTGATTAAACAGGTTTGCCGTAAAGCAGGAATAACCCAGGCTGTTCCTTATGAAAGGACGATTGGTTTAGAGCGTATATCCAAAATGGTTCCGAAATGGGAACGCATAGGCTCTCATTCGGGTCGAAGAAGTGCTGCAACGAACATGTTTCTGGCCGGAATACCAGCTTTACGCATAATGAAAATAACCGGTCATAAAACAGAAGAAGCTTTCATGCACTACATTGGTCTGTCAAAAGAAGAAAACGCCTCTGTTTTAGCTGGTAATATGTTTTTTCATTAACTAAAAAACCCGGATATAACTTCCGGGCTTTTTTATTTGCACCATATTGGTTATGCCGTTAACTTTGTGACAGGTTGATTGATTTTATTCGTTATGGCATACAACAACAAGAATACATTACTGAAAATGATTCGTGTACAGAATATCGTGCTTGAACAAAAGAAGCGTGGTGTGTCTCAGTTGTATGTCTATGAGAACTTCATCCGGGATTCCTTTTTAATATCATATTCCACATTCAACCGTTGGCTCTCTTATCCGGCTAAACAAGAACTTAAGTTCGGCCGGAAAAAGAAGGAAGAAGACAAACGTCAGCTAGCCTTTAGTTTTTAGGCCAATGAGCGTGACCATCCAACCATTATATTTATGATAATGTGTCCAGGAAACCGGACGAAGCGGACGAGTTTCATGACCATTGAATTCCAGTCGCCAGTCTTTTACAGTTTCCAGAACTTTATGTGCCAGTTTTTCATGCCTGCAAACATCTTCGTCCCATACATCTCCATCCGATTCATCCATTACTTCGGCCACCACATGCAAACGGATAACGATATCCGTCGAATCGGTTTGTTTGGTTAGAGAAGAGATATCCAATTCTGAAAATTCGATAAAAACAACCGGAGAGGTGTGGATCACGCCTTCATACTGATTATTGAACCATTGGATATCCTTGAGCTGACTATTGGAAGCATCTTTAACAATTCCAGTTTTAGGATCGAGTTCGATTCCGAATTCATCAGCGATCAAGCCTTTCATGTCTTTGTATATACTGTAATACATAGAATTTAGAATTTTATTTGTTATTAAAAATCACATCGAGTCCCTCAAAGATTGTTTTATCGATCTTTTCATTCAGCTCCTTACTGTCACCTATAAAAGGACGTGCCTGGAGTTGTACGGTTTTCTTTCCGAATACTTTGATCGGTCCGCCATTGTTCTGGACAGAAGCATAAGGCTTGTCTGAAGTAATGGTTGCCTGGCCGGGAGCTTTAATATAGCGGATACTGTCCTGAAGTTCCAGCGTATTCCCGGTTAAAATCTTCCGTCTTGTGGCAGCCCTGCTAAAATTAAGTTTCTTTTGATCCTTCAGCCGTTTGCCTTTTTTTCCATACTTAACGGGGTGATCTGCCCGTTTTTCTCCTTTATAATCAAATCCGTACCATGCGCTTTGCGGATCCCGACGTTTTACGTCTTTCCATTTTAGCAAGCCATTGTCAACGAATCCCTCCTGTCTGAAGTTGTCCTTGAAATGCTTTACGGCTTCCTTGCCAACCAGATCGGGCAACTTCTCTTTGCACCATCTGTTCGCTTTTTTTACCTGTCGTATGATTATTTTTTCTATATCCGGATTTTGCATATCAAAAAAGATTTCCTATATTTGTGCTATTGAAGAGTGGTTAAAGATTCTGCGTTGGATTGCATATCCTTCGGCGAGGGCTTTAATCACTCTTCAGCTTTTCTACGATACTATAAAAATCGGTCAGTTTGTTATCTGTGTTTTCCCTGATAACAATAAAGGACGATTTCCCTGCAATTTCTGTTTCGAAGTAATGATACTTGAAATTTCGGCCTTTCACATCCGGGGCGGTTCGAACATATTTTGCATTTTTCAGCAATGATTCAATATGACGTATAGCCTCATTTTTCTCCAATAAGAATTTGTGCGGCTGGTTCAATGCTTCTTTGATACCTGTAGAGGTGAAAGAAACAGGCTTATCCAATCCGGCCATTTGCATGCTTTTCCCGATGAGTTTTTCTTTGGCCCACTGACGGACAGTAGTTCGGGATTGCTTTACTTCTTCTTTTGTCAGTTCCTTTTCGATGAATTGTTTCACCGCTTCTCCGGCTTCGGGATATCCTTCTTTAATATATGGGTGGTTATCAGTAAAGATACTTCCTGTAAAGGCCGGATTCCGATCCAGCCCGGGGGAGACAACCTGTTTATCCGTTTTCGTGGATATCTCTTCAGGAGAAACCGGCCTGTCACCGATATGGGTGATCGGTTCATCTGTATTTTCCATGTCGCACTTGCACCCCCATTCAGCCCCCGGATAGTGCGTTTTCCACCAGGAGTCAAGCAGGGAACGGATATTGTAGTAATACAGCATATGCGACTCCCTTGGTTCAGCAGCCCGGCTTGGCAACCATTTTCCATTAGGGAAAAGGTCTATCGTATCCAAATATCCTCGAAACCGGACAGCGAACCGGGCGGAACGAATCGCTTTGGCATGCTCTGTTTGCAGCCAGGTTACGTTATACTTTCCGATGATCACCTCCGATGCTTTCCGAAAATCGTTAAAGCTGCGTTGTTTCCCATTTTCATCGGTCAGTAATGCAGCCAGATCATTTTGCTCGCGGTGTGCCTTAAATGCCGCAAAGACAGCATTGTTTGTCTTTAACTCATGCAGGAACCTATAATCGGGATCGCCCAATTTGACTTCCTTCCCAACTCCCTTGTCTACAGCCTCATTCAATTTGTACCAAGTCTGGCGGAACAATTCCGGCTCAATCTTATGCCTGACATCGAAATTTTCATAGATACGCTTCAGGACAGCCTCTTTTACCCGTTCATCCATTCCGATATGATAAGACGGGGAGTCATTCTCTGCACAAACCGGGCAATGGCATGTGTATAGCTGGTCTATCAGCCCGGCAAAGCCTATTCCTTTGGCTTCCGGGCATGGCCGAAAAAACCCAAAAAACTTTCGTCTTCCGGACTCGGTTCATTAGACTTGGAAGGATCCGGTTCATCATAACTTTTGTTGTCAACCGTATTTTCTTTTTTATTTTTCAATCCAAAGAATTGAAACTCATATCCTGTCAAATTGTAACCATGTGCAATCAGGAACGGGAACAGCCGGTAGTTTATGATGTCCTGTATTTTTTTTAACCTGGCTTTTGTAAACTCGGTCAAAATACGTTCGTGTACCTCTGCTGTTCCGGCCCATTGTGCATTTTTGCTGGTTCCTGTTTGTCCGTTCATCATTTTAGCGATCTGGTCATCACAAAAGTCTGCCAGGCTTTTATAATTGTCAGAACTTTCTTTACTGGCGATTGCTGTGACGGTCAATTTTTCTCTACTGCCGATTACACCCACCAGGTCAGAGCCAAAACGCTGAGCCATTTCCATCGCCTTTTCTTTTTCCTCTTCATTGTCCGTATCAGTTTCATAAGCAATGAAAGGCTTGCCAAAACGTTCATTATATTCAGACCAATCACTTCGGGCATAGGTTTTCCAGATTATTTCCCGGCTGATACTCTCCAATTTGCCTAAATGTTCCGGATCACCCAGCGGCAGGAGAAAGTATTCCGTTTCATGTCCGCCGTATGGAATACCATCATGGTCCCACGGATTGATCGTTATTATTTTTTCGAACGGACGGACATGCTCACGAGGAAAAACGCTTACATCGACAAATTCCCCATTGGCATCCAAATCCCCAAATTCAACCAATTGGGGTCCCCAAAATTCTGTATCCATAGCTATTGTCAAAAAATGGGTAAACCAGGGACGATTCAATAACCGGGTACGCTTTTTGTCAGTTGTTTCACTGCCTTCCTTGCTGACTTCAAATGGCTCCGTTATCAGAAAAGCTTCTGCTTTCTCGTGTTCGCTGATTACCTGGCTATCCTTCCATGTATTGTTGTAAATGTCCAGCAAATCCAACCTGTCTGAATTTTCCGGATCGAGGGCATTCAAAGCGGCTTGTACCAGTTTGTCCATTTCCATGTCTACCCGTGTGGGACCCTGGCGTTTCAGTAGCGAAGATTTACGGGGTGTATTACGCCCCCCAAGAGCGATTATCAGTTTATGTTTGATCTTTTGTATATCCATTTTAAATACGTTTACAGGATGTTTAAATAAGATTTTAATCAACCAAACGGATTATGGCTTCTGCGCGGACTGGAACTCCAGCGAAAGGAAGTCTTTGGTTTTCCTAAACTGTCCAAAACAGGGGATAATGTACAATTGTCTTTTCCGGCAGCAACCCTGTCGATTTCTTTCAAAACGTCCTCATAATTTATTCTGACACGTTCGGGTATATCATCGTCCGGAACGGACTGATAGAGATAATATACCGCCAGTATTGTCATCCAGCGTACAAAAGCTGAATTCCGTGCTTCGCTGTTTTTTGAAAGTTCCTGATGGATTTGATAGCGGGCACTTAATTTTTCATATATATACCCATAAGCCATCTTTTCGGTTTCCAACAGTTTACAATCATTGTCCCGTATTAATTTTTTCAGGGCGGCTTCCGTTATGAATACAAGGAAGTCGCAAGTTTGCAGATAGTCTATTACCATGGTCGTCTTGCTTTATTACGTTTATATTTTGTAGTTCGTAGTCCGCCGGTTTGTTTTAATCCCGGTTTGTTTAATTTGTATATTGCTCCTTCTACGGCATCAGGGCCATCATCATGCGGAGCATCCGGGAAACCCAGAAACTGTTGTCGTAGTTCCTGCATATCAGGACTATGCTTTAAAGCCTTGTTGAAACGAATACGACCTCGTTCGGTAAACGCGGACAGGTTTTCGATACGTTCCCCTTTATCCGGCTTATCGCGTTTATCGCCACGGATGGCAATACTGTAACCGCGACATTCGGCCTCTTCGTCATATTTTTCCAAATGGATGTCCTGAATAAAGTTGGCTTCCATCCAGTGAGGACAGGTCTTGCGTGCAGGGACTTCGTCTGCCAGAGCATAATGCCCGCGTACCATTTCCGGAGTGGTACATTGGCGGCAGAAAACATCGTATATATCAAAATACTTATCATTTTTACCAATCAAAACAATTGCCTTGAAGTCATTTTTCTTAGAGTCTTTATATGAAGGATCGCAATAGGTTACCAGCTTTTCGCAGTTTTGGATCGGCGGCAGGTCAGCCCAGGGAAGATGTTCTTCGCGAAAAACACGTCCGATTACGATATGTTGGTGGAAGAGTTCACGAAGGGCCAGACGACGCCCCATGTTTTCCATCTTAGTCAGGATTTGCTGGCGGGTGTACCGCTCTTTCCAGGCAGGGACACCTTTTTCGGACAGGTCCATTTTGTGGGTACGGGGATTCTCCAGCGCATATACTTTCAGATGGGTAATGCTGCTTTTCACCGGATCACCTTCCTCTACATCGCCGATAATATGCGCCAGAATACTTTTTTTGTGGATACGGTTACCGATCACTACAAAGCGGCTTCCTTTGGTAGGGGCACAACCGTACAAGTCTCCTAATACCCAATCTACGGCATCCTGTACGCGTTTTTCATTTTTACAAATCTCCGCATCGTCAATATCATCGACAATGATCAGGTTCGGGCGCAAAGCTGCCTCACGCACACCACGAGGCGACTGTCCCCGACCGAAGGCCCAGAAGCCAATTCCGTCGTTGGTAACAAAATGTCCGGTATCCCATTTCCCTGACTTGTATTGTGGTCCATAATCCGCCTTGTAGCGTTCATTAAACATAAGTTGTTCCTGCAGGTCAGCCAGCAACCCGTCTGCTTTGTTTTCATTCGCCGATGATAAAACCACACCGGTCAACTTACCCAATGCCTTTAAATACATTGGCAGGAAAACATCCATTATCACAGACTTGGCATGTTCACGCGGCCATTCTCCTGCGAACATAATGTCTTCTTTTTCAACTATCAACTTAATGCTTTTCTTATGGAACCACGCAAAATCGGCATCCATAAAGTCTTCGAAATAGTAACGGCAGAATTTTGTAAAATCCTTTTTAAGTGAAGTTATGCGTTTTGTTTTCTGCGTTTCTGTTTCTTCCTGAATCGGTTGCAGCCGGACAGTTTCCTGCATTTCTTTTAGCCATTCTTCATACTCTTTTTGCTCCTTGCGGGTTAAATTACGCTCTAAACTCATGACAAACCTCCTCTCTGTTTATTTAAGAAGTCATTCAGGGCCGGAGCCGTGTCACGGGCCAGTGTAGGGTAGTTCTCTTTTAAAAACTTGTTGATCAGCCGGACAGTACGTACAAGTGTGGTCCAGTCAGCCTCCTTAACCTTGATCATATTGAACAGGTCCCGGGCTCCGTCAATATCTCCCTTGCTTATCAGACGAGGTTCTCCGCCTTCTTTTTCAGCTGTGATATACTGTTCCTTCAGCTTGCGGAGCGTTGCCAACTGGTAACGTACCAGGTCACGGGTGTCTTCATGGATTGTCTGCATGGCCATCAGGTCTTCAGTGGCTTTTTGATCCCAGGCACCATCCTTCTTCCAGCGGGTGATCGTTTGCTCCGACCGCCCTAAAATACGTGCAATATCCTGTTGGGCTACTCCTTCCTTAAATAATATGTATGCAGCTTCTTTGTCGTTCATGTTCGCGTACTTTTTAGGCAAAATTGCATCTCCTTTACGATCTCAGAAAGCAATGTTGCAAGGGTTGGAATATTTCTTTCAACCCTTGCAACATTGTTTGTCCACAGTGCTTTATGACATTTTCTTTGTTTTTGAAATCAATCAACAACGAATAAAATGACAGCTTATGAACGCATAATAAATAAAGAGAAACGGGAAGCTACCATCCGGATGTATGGTGTGATCGGGAAAGATGTCGACGGAAATCGTATGGGGCATGATTTAGCGGAACTGGATGGTGAAGTAGACACAATCCATATACTGATCAACAGTGACGGAGGAAGCGTATCGCAAGGGTTGTCCATTGTTTCAGCCATTCTCAGTGCCAAGGCCTACATCCATGCCCATGTAAATGGAATTGCTGCAAGTATGGCGGCTGTTATAGCAATCAGTGCCGATAAGGTCAGCATACAAGACTATGGCAAGCTGATGATCCACGATCCCTTTTTCGCCGGAAAAGGAAAAGAGAAGTTGTCTGTTAAAGACATAAAAGCATTAGACTCTATCAAAGACACGCTTCGAACGATTTTATCCCGTCGCGGATGTGACAAGGACAAGATAGCGTCCTTAATGAAGGATGAGACATGGTTTAATGCCGAAGAAGCCCAGAAGGCCGGATTAGCGGATGAAGTACTATCGACTCCCCGAAAAGAGGAATTAAGCAACCTGACCACCTGGGAGTTAATGAACCGGGTGATGAACGAATATCAACAACCAAAAAAGAATTATCAAATGAACGAAATCGCAAAAGCGTTGGGACTCCCTGAAAATGCAACGGAACAGCAAATCATTGAGGCCATACGCGCTAAAGACAAAACATTGAATGAACGGGAACAGGCCGTCATTGACCGCTTTATCGCATTGGGAGAAAAGAACGGTTCTGTAACGGACAAGAACAAGGAACGGATGACGCGGCTGGCTGCTGCTGATTTTGATTTGTTTGCCGAAATGGTAACAGAAACTCCGGAGACTGATATCCAGGATAATGGGGATGACAAACCTCTCACCCGGAAACCGGAAGCTACAGCTGAATCCCGCCGCCTGAGTGATGTGATCAATAAGACAGCACGTAAGGCGAATGAAAATGGAACCGGTTCCAAACATGACTGGAAATGGTATCAGAGCCACAACCCGGAGGCTTTAAAACAAATGGAAAAAGATGATCCGGAACGGTTTAACCGCCTTTTGGACGAGTACGAATCTTCAATTGAGTAATAATGAACAACGAATTACAAAACCCAATTGCCAAATGGCCCTTTGGAACGGCTACATTAGTCGCCCTTACGGCTACAGGCAACCAGGCTGTTGATATTTACAACAACCTGACTATTGTGGACGGAGCCTCTGTGGTTGCCACCGGAGACCGTACATTGAACCTTGCGATCAGTCGGGATGTCGAACCTGGCGCCCGTTTGATCATAAAAACAAAAACGACCGCAACAGAAACACTGATACCGGGTGAAGGCATGACCGGTGCTGAAACAGCAGGTGTAGCAGGTAAAACGAAAGTTGCGGAATATGTATTTGACGGTGTAACATTTATCCAGACAGCAGCAGCTGTCCAAATTGATTAAAATATGGCAGAAATCAGACCTACGATTTATTCGAACGAATTACAGAAACTAATCTATCCGGACAATAGCTTTTACAAAAAATCTATTGGAGAATCCGGGGTTGCAGACACAACCGAAAGGGTAGAAAAGCCGGTACAAGGGGAAATCGGCAAAGCGGAAGAAGGTGCTCCCAAATCATTGCCTCTTTCTATCGAGGTATCGACAGACAAAACCAAGTATTACGATACAACGTTGATTTATTGTAAACCGCTCCTTATTGACTCTCAATCCGAACTGATGGTCAATTACAATAAACGGGCCTCTAAACAACAGCAGCAGGCATCTGAGATCAATACAAAAGTAGCGGCCTATGCTATTAAACACTGGTGTCCGTCATTAGCGACCAATATAATGAAAACAACCGGAGAAGGACGAACCTCCAACATCATGGGTTTTACAACGAAACGCAAAGCGATAACAAAGGCTGACTTTTTAAAAGTCCTGAACCTGATGATGCGTATGGGAGTCTCTGATCTGGGTGGCAATTGGTTCGGTATGGTTACAGCGGACCAATACACGGATTTGCTGGCTATCCCCGACTTTGTCGATTATTACAAAACCGGAAATGAAAGCAAGTTGAAAGAAGGCATTGTCGGCCGTATTCTTGGAATCGATATTTTTTCCCGTTCCACAGGAGAAGGGCATAGTGGCGTTTTGTATAAAGGTTCAATCCCTCTTTCCGGTGATGCAAAGGTGGAAGACACCCTGCTTTCCGGGGCTTTATTTTGGAATGACCAACTGGTTTGTCGCGCTGAAGGTAAAGTTAATACAATAGTCAATGCCAAGGCCCCCGGGTATTTGGGAGGAACCATTATCGAGTCATATACTCGTTTCGGTGCCGATATCCTTCGTGATGACCAGAAAGGTGTAATCGCATTGCTGGAAGATAAAGCCTGATGAATAAGGTAAAATATCTGGTCATTCACTGCACTGCTACTCCTGCCGGCCGGGAAGTGTCTTCCGACGATATTCGCCGCTGGCACACAGCCCCGGTCAAGCAGGGAGGCCGGGGCTGGAAACAGGTCGGTTATACGGACATGATCCATCTGAACGGAACCGTTGAAAGGCTGGTCGAAAACAATGAGGATGGATTTGTTGACTGCTGGGAAATCACAAACGGTGTCGCTGGCAAGAATAGCATAAGTAGACATGTTGTCTATGTCGGAGGCATTCATCCCGACGGGAAACCTAAAGATACCCGTACAGCAGAACAGCTTAGAGCTTTAGAGTCCTATGTGAATGATTTTCACAGACGTTTCCCTGATGTCCGGATTGTTGGACACAATGAACTGGCGGCAAAAGCCTGTCCTTGCTTCGATGTTCAAAAATGGCTTGAATCAATTGGTATAAATCAGTAAACTCAAACAAAATGAAACAACGTATTTTCTATTTATCCATTATCGCTTTTTTTTCTTTTTTCTTCTGTATCCCGGTCATTGCGCAAGTGGTTGCCAATCCGGATCCGGGCATAACTGATTATGGAGCTGTATTCGGTTCCCTGGCTGCAATTGTAGCTGTAATTCCGGTCATTGTAGAAGTCATGAAAGGTTTCTTTCCTAAAATGCAACCGACAGTGACTCAGATTCTATCCTGGATAATCGGTATTGCAATCTGTATGTTCGGTTGGTGGCAAGAACTGGGCTTTCTCAATGGACTTGACTGGTATATTGCACTCCTGTATGGTCTGGGGGCCGGTTTGGCGGCTAACGGTGTTGCAGATACAGGATTGATACAATGGGTCATCGGACTTTTCACAAATAAGAAAAAATAATGACAAATGGGCTGGGATACAATACTGGAAGTGCTGGGAACCAGCGGAGGTTTGCTGGTCGTATTAAACTGGATAATAAATATTCCGGTGTTACGAAAGAAAGGCAAACTGGAGAAAGAAGACGTATCCCGGCACATGGCAGAACGTGATAATGAAACCATTATAAATTTATATGATGCTGTTAGGAATTTACAAGAAGAAGTGGCTGTCCTGGCCGGTATTGTTACAAAACTTAAGTCTTGCAAGTATTGGAATCGTTGTCCTTCTCGTGTGCTCGTGCAGGACTATGAACGAAAATACTTCTATCCGCGCTCTGGACAGTCTCGAATGGAACAGAAAGGTTTCCGTTTTCCCCGTGACCATCCCGGCGAGCCTGGCAGAACTGACAGTTTCGCTGGACAGCCTCCGTAAATTGCCTGGTGGAGCGGTATATACAAAAAAATCCGGACATGCCACTGCTTCTGTCGGAATTAAAGACGGAAATCTTATTGTGAGTGCCGGTTGTGACAGTCTTCAACAAATAATCTATAAACTGGAAGAACAATTGCACCAGGCCAGGGATGAACTGAGGCAAAAGGAGGTAACCAGAGAACCGTTTATAATACCATTCTGGACAAAATTGAAATGGTATTTATACGGTGTTTTAACAATGTTATTATTCATAACAATTAAATATATAATAAAACGATGGCACATAAAGACGGAGAAGTGATGGATGGTCGCGATTTGATGCTGTATATCAATACTGGCGGATCAGGCGGAAACCCGACATGGGAAGCGCAGGCGTTAGCTACGAACCACACGATCACTTATAGTACAGAAACAAAAGAACGCCTGACCAAAGACAGTCCGGGAGGGAATCCGGAAAAACGTATTACAAAGGTGACGGTAAGCATTAAAGCCGATGCTCTCAGAGCTTTTGGAGACACTGCCAAAAAGTATCTGTTAGCCGCGATGAAAGCTAAGAGTCTTGTTAAACTAAAATATGGTTTTGCCCAGGAGGAAACCGGGGATGATTACGAAGAAGGAGAATTCGCCATTGATTCTTTGGAAGAGACATCCCAGGCCGGGGAAGATGTAACCTATTCCGCTCAGTTCTCTTCAAGCGGTGAAGTCGTAACAAAACAGAAAACAGCCTGATGAAAAAGAATATTATCACAATACAGGGGAAGGAGTACCCATGCCGGATGACGATGGGTGCTATGCTGGAGTTTAAAAACCGGACAGGAAAAGAAGTTACGGATATTTCAGGTACAGACCTGTCACTGGTTGTTACATTGCTTTATTGCTGTCTTCTCTCTTCCTGCCGGGCTGACAAGGTAACATTTCCGTTTGAAAATGAAATCGGGATGGCTGACCACATGAGTCCGGAAGACTTAGCCGGATGGCAGAATGATACTTTCCAATCTGAAGTAATTACTGGGGAGATTGAGGTTCTGGAGAAAAAAAAAGGGTAAAGATTCTTGATCTTCTGGGACTGGGAGTCGGTTGTATCGGTTTGAGCCGTACCGAATTCCTGCAACTGACTCCGGAGGAATTTGCAGCCATAACAGAACAATGGAACAAATATGAATCTGTCCGGTTCCGCACAGGCTGGGAACAGGCCCGTTTCATTGCCCATTGTTGCCTTACTCCATATATGGGACAAAAAAAGCTATCTCCGACTGATATCATTCGGTTTGATTGGGAAAAAGAAACGAAAAAAACAGTAAACAATATACCTTCAGAAGAAGATTTTGAACGATTGAAACGACAATATGGATAACAAACTAACATATCAGATTTTACTTTCCATGCAGGATCGAGCCTCTTCTACGGTCAAGATTGTAGAAAAGGAACTTGACAAGGTGCAGGAGGCGGCGAGTAAAGTCGTGACTGGTTTCGGCTTAATAGGCGATAAGATATCTGTCGTTTCAACATCTTCAGCAAACAAGGTCAGGGATATAGGTAAATCCGTTGATCTGTTAAGGGGACAGTTCCAAAATGCAGGAAAAGGAGCTGCAACTGTATCGGATACTTTAGGAAAAGGGGCAACAACAGCTGTTCCCAAATTCAATATGCTGAACATGTCCGTTCAACAAGTTGCACGTGAATTACCGGCTTTGGCTATCAGTGCCAACACGTTTTTTCTGGCTATATCCAATAACCTGCCTATTTTAGCGGACAACATACAGACCACGCGTAAAGAAAACCAGGCACTTATAGCATCCGGACAAAAAGCTGTTCCGGTTTGGCGGCAAGTTGCAGGATCTATATTTTCATGGCAAACGGCTCTGGTTGCAGGTGTAACGATCTTATCTATGTATGGAGGTGAAATTATTGAATTTACGAAAGACTTGTTTACTTTTTCCGAAGGTTTCGAGCACAGTCGGAAAACGATTGAAGAACTGAAAAAAACAACTCAAAAATACAACACGGAGTTACTTCAGGAAATCAATAACCTTCGTTACTCCTATGACGCCATTTTAAAAACGGCAGAAGGAACGGTTGCGCGTAAGTATGCCATTGATGCTCTAAATGAATCGTATAGCAAATATATGCCATATCTGCTTACCGAAAAATCAGGTCTGGAAGAATTGAAAACGGCATATAATGCTATAAACAGCAGTTTACGTTCACAAATCGCTCTAAAAGTTCGTGCTTCACAAACAGAGGACATTTTAAAAGAATCCGCTGAAAAACAGTCTGCTGCCATTGTTGATATGCAAAACGCTTTCTCTAAGCAAGGGGTAGACACATCGATGTCTGACAAGATCATAGCTTCATTAATCGACGATGCTCCTAAATGGAAGGATGCAGGAGATACTTTGGGGGAAGCTTTTCAACAGTCCATGAAAAATATAGAGGAATTAAATCCTCGCATAGCATTCAATAGCGATACCCGTAAAGGTATATATAATTATCTGAAAAGTTTTTATCAAATGGAGACAGCTGTCGAGGCCGTTAATAAACGGGTTGATTTGCTCCTGGGAAAAACGAATCAGATAACTGAAATTGGAGAAATCATTGTAACACCTGAAAAAAAGAAGGGAAACGATAAGGAGGCCAATAAGGACGTTAATACCATCGGTGGTGTTGAAAATAAAATCAAAAGCTTAAAAGACACCCAATCCAAAGCAATGGGGGAACAGGCCATCGCTTTGGAAAAGGAAATCAAACTGTGGGAAAAGAAACTGGAATTAATGCAAAGTGCCATTATCATTGGTGCAGCCCAAAAGCCCGACATGAAGTTATTAGAAACTCCAGAGGCAAAGCTGAACCTGAAAAAGATGAAGGCCTATAATCCCAAAACCAACCCTGACACGGGGAAACTATTGGCCCCGGCAGGACCTAGTGAAAAAGAATTGAAAAAAGCTGCTAAGCTGGCTAAGGCTAATTTACAAGCGGCATTTAAAAATGAGGATATATTTACTCCTATGCAGGAGGGCATTTTTAGTATAACCGATGCCATGAGAAGTTTTAGCGGAGTGGTAGGTGAAGCAGCCGGTGCATGGTTACAATGGGGAAGCACATTATTAAATACCATAGCCCAGGCTATACCGGCCATACTACAAATGATCGGTGTTACGACAGTGGATACGGAAGTTACTCGAACGAATGCTAACGCCCATTTAGTTGGAGCCACGGCAAAGGCTATGAATGCGAATGCCGGACTTGGCCCATTCGGTTGGATTGCCGGTATTGCGGCCGTAGCTGCTATCATCGGGACAATGATGTCGATACCTAAATTGGCTGGAGGTACAGTCGCCTCCGGTCCGATGCTGGCAATGATCGGTGAATATCCCGGTGCATCCAATAACCCGGAAATCGTTGCTCCCTCCGGCATGATCCGTAAGATAGTTCGTGAAGAAAGCGGTAGCGGTATTGGCAATGGAACGGTGGTATTCAGAATTAAAGGAGATGTATTGGAGGGGATTTTACATAAACAATCAAACAAAAGGAGTCGCACACGATGAGTATGCAGCTAAGATATAGAGGTGGTTTCTACAGCCTGAATCAGACGTTGTATGATATAGAAATCTGGCAGGAAGGATTTTCAGGCCAAGTAAAAGATATTGCCTTTTGTGACTCTCCTTTGGATATAGAATGGGCTAAGGAGGATAAGCTGGAACCTGTACAAAGCAGCAATGCGACCTTACAACTGTATAGTGATAATGATCGGCAGTTTGTCGATCTGTATACTATTGAAGCCGGTAGCGTCCGGATGGATATTTACCGGAGTAAATCCTTGTATTGGTCAGGAACGCTTGATCCTGAATTGTATGAAGAGCCATTTGCGTACCATTCGGATTATGGAGTCACATTGACTTTTGCAGACATGGCCGTTTTGGAACGATTAAAATGGGAACGCGTTGGATTTATGACACTGCGTGAAGTTCTTGTTTTTATACTGTCTAAAACCGGTATCAGGTATAAATCGATAAATGAACATATCAGTACTAAACTCTCACAATACAGTACGGAAAATATTCTGGACGCTGTATCGGTCAACCTGTCCAATTTTTTCGATGAAGATGGTGAACCGATGTCCTGCCGTGAAGTATTGGATGAAACCCTTCGCCCTTTCGGGGTTCGTCTGCAGCAAAAAAATGGGATGCTATTTATATGTGATTTAAATAGCATTTACAACGAATTTAATCCGGTTACAATAAACTGGGATTCCGATGATTCTACATTGGGAGTCGATAAGGTATATAATAATGTAAAACTGACTTTTTCTCCTTATGAGAAAACATCCATATTGAATGGGGAGATCGATCCAAAAACTGTTGGAGAAGAGCGAAAGTTAACAACACGTGTATACACAGAGTCTACTTCTACAGAAATTGGCTTTTACACATATTTATCGGATAAAGGGGAAGGGATCGAGAAAAGTGAAAAAGCGAAATTTTTTAAAATAGAGCCTGTATTTTCTGGAGCGGAAGAAGCTGGAGTGGCATGGACTGTTCAAACAACCAATGGACCGGGAACGGATTATCGCAGTTATGTACAACCGGCCACATCCACGATAGGAAGCATGTTGTTTAAAGTTCCGGAAAAACCCTATCTTACTTATATAGGTTATAACAGGAAAGAGTATAAATTAAAGTTGAATCTATCCCTTTTGTTTGACGTAAGGTACAACCCTTTTGAAGAAGCACAGGTACAAAATGAAGAGGGGAATTGGGATCGTTTGAAGAACTGGTGCAATTTTGCTTATGTACCGTTTCTCCTGACACTCCGTGATGCTGAAGGAAATGCCATTTATCACTGGCAAAACAAGGGGGTAAAAGAAAGTAACAGCTTTGCCCGGAAGGATTGCAGATGGGTTGCAGGAGAAGGGACATGGGGAGATGCCTGGATGTGTTGGTACCAGGGGAATCGAAAAAACGAGACTGGACTGGGAGGCTGGCAGTTAAATAAACAAATTATAGGATATTACCGTGGAGAAAAATTGCCTTTGCTATTTGATAAAATGGATCAGGCTGAATATATCGATATGCCGGACAAACCCGGATATTTGGAATTACAGATCGGCGTAGGTGTTCCTTGTTATGATTATGGCGACAAAAACAACTGGAAACTCAGGGATGACATAAATGAGAGAGTACGGTGGGTCCTGTACAAGGACCCTAAAATCACAGTTGTAGATAAGAATAGTAACTCCCTTAAATCCGAAGATATAGAACATACCGCCTGGATCAACAAATCGGCCAAAGAGGTATTAAAAATAGACACAGTGTTAGGAACGCTTAAAGAACCATCTCCGGCTGCTTTAGGGCAACTATTCTTGTCTTCCAACAAATCTGTTATAAATACATTTTATCGTGCCGGTATCACCGATCAGATCGAACGTCTTTTAATAGGTACCATTTATAGCAACTATGCAACACGGCATAACACTATTTCCGGGACAACGGCACTACTGCCGTCATTCGAGGTCTATACAGATAAACATGAACCCGGGAAATACTTGTTGTTGAGTGAAACTCAGCATTTGGATACTGATGAGAGTGAAATATTAATGGCGCAATTTGATGCTGATAATTACAAGGGGGTAGAGTTTGATGAGTAAACAATATACTTACATTGAAAAAAAATACCCGGCTTCACCACGCAGCAAACGGCGTAGAGAAACCGGTGAAGGAGCCTCTTTGGGAGGGGCAACTGTTTTGGCATCGACTTCAACTGGAGGAGTCGGGGTAACAGACCATGGAGAACTCAGCGGAATAGTCTCGACGGGGGATGAATACTCCGAGTTTGCCCGTGATATCCATTTAACTGCGGCTGATGCCGAAGCTTTGAAAAGGGTTTTCAATCTTGAAATAATTGAGTCAACCGACGAGGAAACGATCCCAACGGATTTCAACATCTATTCGGCTTTAAAGTCAAAACTGGAAGATGACAAGAGGGTCACAGAGATGGAAGAGAAGTTTATTCGTAAGGATAAGCCTGATGGAACGGATTACCTCCTGACAGCCAGAGGAGGAATTAATATTGGCGATTTTATCAGCGGCCTTTTAGGATCGGGAGCCCGCATAAACGAGAAAGGAGAAATCGAAGCCCGTAGCCTCCAACTATGGGAGCTTCTGAATGTTCCGGAACTACGCTTCAATCGCGTAGATGTTATCGCCGGTGAAACCTGGAATGCCATAGCATTCGGCCTGATCGAGTCCGTCGACACGGTGAATCAGATCGTAACTCTAAAACTTGAAGACGGCGAATTATCCGGCATGCACCTCAATGACTTTTGTCGCGGTATATTCCATAATCTCACAGGGAACGAGGTGGCATCCGGTACAGACAGCGCCGGATTTAAAACCATGGCCGGATTCTCAACGGCTTATTTTACCCCGGTAGAGATTATAGATAACGCACATTTCCGTTATGAGTTAAAACCGGGAACGACGGTGCATCCTTGCGCATCGATGAAATATGCAGTATACGGCAACCCGATCATAAAAGAACGCCGGCAATCCTCTTATTCTACCAGAACTTATATCAGGTTCCTTCGTAATGTCAATACCTGGGAGATACACCCTGATAAAAATGTCTCATCGCAATGGGGTGACCTGTCGGATCTGACAATAAACGGGGAATCGTTAAAGGAAGGATCTATTTACCTGAACAATGTTTACTTCGGCGGCAATGTGTGGAGTGTTCCGGGATTGGATAGCGGACTGAAAGGGTTGGACGCTTATTCTGTCACCCTGTCAACATACAGTGCCGTATATAACACGAAAGACGGTTTGACGG
>OGYB01000369.1_pt1 | contig 32338 bp, 26 predicted proteins | sample 1576421 | NCBI WGS metagenome assembly OGYB01 (sample SAMEA3541577, study PRJEB24748) | human gut metagenome | biome: human gut; feature: human-associated habitat; material: faeces | place: China | collected 2012
CAGGATCGCTCTTGAGTTTTCCCTGTCCTTCAACGACTGCACTTATTATACGAGGTGGCATGACGCGGCGTTTTTCCGCGTCATGACGGAAGGAGTGTTGACCTTGGTTTTGCCTTTCTGATCAGAATCAAAATAAAACCCAAAGTCAACCCTCCTCCAGTCTCGGCGAAAAAACGCCGCCGAGCCAGCCCTGGTGTAACTACCAGCCGATTCGCACAAATCAGAAAAACACTGATTTGGCTCTCTGGCCGCCTCGGGGAGGGGCCTTTAAAAGAGCAAAACACGGAACCCCAAGTCGCCACTCCTCGACCCGCCGCATGGCGGGTGGAGGAGTGGCGACTTGGGACCTAGTCCTCGCCTTTTCTTTTTTCCTTGATCATTCCCTTAAAAAGCCTTCGGGTTCCGGCAGATCGCCCTCTACCCGTGCCGTTACCGCCTTATCTATCGCTATACAGACCTCGTTAAAACAACGTTTTACATCGAAATTGGAAAAACGTAGCACAGCGAGTCCGAGTTTATGAAAACACTCGCTCCTCAGCCTGTCGTACTCCTCGCCCTCATCGGTGTAATGCTGTCCGCCGTCGACCTCCACCACGAGCGCCGCACTGAAACAATAAAAATCGGCGATATACCGGTCTATCGTCTTCTGCCTCTGAAACTTTGCCGGATATCTGGATAAAAACTCATACCACAACCGCCGCTCCTCCGGCGTCATATTACGTCGAAGCCGTTTAGCAAGCGGTATGATATCTTTCTTATATCGTAAAGACATAATAGCGGAGCCTCCCTTTTAGCGGCAGCGGAACGGTGTGACAGTGAGTAAGATACCATAAAACGAAGGCAACGGGAAAGCGCGCGAAGGAAGGAAAGGGCGCGGCTGGAAGCAAAAGCCTATATCAAAACAAAACCCAAGGTCAACACTCCTCCACCGGCTTCGCCGGAGCCCCCTCGGGGAGGGGGCCTTTAAAAGAGTAAAACACAAAACCCAAGGTCAACGATCCTCCACCCGCCTGCGGCTGGGAGCTAAGCGATTCGCACAAAACGAAAAAACATCGTTTTGGCTCCCTGCTTATCGGAGAGGGAGCCAAAGGTCTTAGATAAATCGCTATTTATCTTTCCCCTGCAATCGAGTAAACCGCAATTTGCCATTTTTCTGACTATTTTTGATGCGTTTGCCATGAGAGCCCGCGGCATCGCCGCCAACTTTTACTTGACCTCCTTCCGCCGAAAGACTAAACTTTATCTCGTTAAGAGGAAACCTCGGGCGTCCGCCCGGGAAAGGAGAACATTTTATGGACAGCAGCGGCCCCAGTCCTGAACCTGTGGGACAATCTCTTTCAATTTTCAGCTAGCTTGCCCCGGGCCGTTTCGTACCCGGGCGATGCGGGTACGGAGGGAATTTTATGTTAAAGATCACCAAGACTACCGAGTCACAGCTCATTGAGCTGACGCCGGACCGGATAGAGACCGGCGCGTGGATAAATCTCGTGCGTCCGACGGCGGACGAACTCAGCGCCGTAGAGAGCATAACGGAGGCGCCGCAGGACTTTATCCGTTCCGCGCTCGACCCCGAAGAGTCGTCGCGCATTGAGATAGAGGACAACCACATCCTCGTGCTCATCAACGTCCCGATAAATCATGACTCTCATGTTTATGAATATGACACCATACCTCTCGGCATTATCATAACTCCCGATTACATCGTCACCATCTGTCAGGAGTACAACGACGTCATCCAGAATTTTTCCGAGACGCGCTTCCGTTATTTCAGCACCTTCAAGCGCACGCGGCTTCTCTTTCAGATACTCTACCGCTCCGCGATGATCTTCCTGAAGGACTTGCGCCAGATGACGCGCCGCTCAGATCAGATAGAGCAGGACCTGCGCCGGTCGATGAAGAACGAGGAGCTTTTCCAGCTGCTCGACCTGCAAAAGGGGCTGACCTACTACTCGATGTCGCTGCGTTCCAACAAGGTCGTCGTCGAACGGCTGCTGCGCCTCTGCTCGAACCCGCAGGTCAGCCATATCATCAAGTTCCGCGAAGAGGACGAAGAGCTGCTTGACGACGTCCGCGTCGAATACGACCAGGCGATCGAGATGGCGCAGATACAGACGGACGTCCTCGCGGGCATGATGGACGCCTTCGCCTCCGTCATTTCCAATAACCTCAATATCGTGATGAAGTTCCTCGCTTCGATCACCATCGTCATGGCGATCCCCACGATGATCGCGAGCTTCTTCGGCATGAACGTCCCCGTACCCTGGGAGGGCCATCCGCTGGGCTTCATCTTCGTCGGCTTCATCGCCGTGCTGATGACGATCGCCGCGATCTGGGTGCTGTGGAAGAAGAGGCTCTTCTAAAGAAACACTGATTAATTCACTTTGTCACATAAAACCTGACGTATCGTCCGCTGATTAGATGTGCCAGCCGCTAAACAGGCAGCCCTTGAGCGGGGCGGAGGCGTATTAGCATACGTTGGAGCCACGGTCGGGGGCTGCCTGTGACGCGGATGGTGCATATAATCAGCGGTTCACTAAATCAAACGGACAAAAGATACGAAACGGGAGGGCGGCTGCGATGCCAGCGCCCTCCTTTTTATGGTTGGGACTGGGCCGGCTTTATTTTATCGCCGCTTTCAGGATGTCTATTGTTTCAAGGGCCCTCTTATCCTTGCCCTCCGCAAGATACTGCGTGGAGACGCCGAGGATGAGGGCGATGATAAAATTCGCGACTTGCCGCGGTGAATGTGTCTTCAGGATCTCCAGGTGGGGGGCGTAGTCGGAGACGTACGAGGCGACGATGTCCAAGAGTTCGCCGACGAGGGTGCTGAATTCCGCCCTGAAGGGCCCCGGGCCCATCGCGAGGTTGGAAAATTCAAGGCGCAGCCGGTGGATGTCGGAGTCCCTGACGATGCTCTCTTTTGAATATTCGCAGAGAAAATCGATAAACTCGTCCGAGGTGGAGATCCGGCTCATCTTTTCCTGAATGTCGCCGAGAAAAGATTCTTTGACCTGTCTTATCAGGGCGATGAAGAGCCCCTCTTTGTTTTTGTAATGGTAGGCGATCTGGCTGATGGCGACGCCGGCCTGCCTGGCGATGTCGCGCATGGAGACATTGGCGTATCCCCTCTGTGAAATAAGGTCAAGCGCGGCCTCCAGTATTCTTTTCGGCGTATCCCTCTCTTCAGCGTACAAAACGGCATATCCTTTCTCCGTACACGGCGTTCATCTTCCTAAGAAATAAATATATCACAATTGCTGCGGATTGACACTGTAGGTACTTTTGTTATAATACGAACGTTCGTTCTAATATGGATGCTGAAAAAGTTATAAGCTGCGTCATTTGCTCTTTGACTTTTATCGGCAGGGAATGGATAATAAAAAAATTATCGGAAAAGCCTTTTCGAAGGGAGCAGTTAGATGAAGGTCTCGGAATTCTTTACAGGCAAGAGGATCCTCATAGCGATTTTAGTGATACTTATCGTCGGCTCATCCGTCGCAATCTACTTTAAGGAGAAGCCAAAGGACAAATATGTCAGGGCCTCGGGAACTGTCGAGGTGACGCAGGTGCAGCTCGCGCCGCTCGCCGGCGGGCGGATCGTGGAGCTCGCGGTGGAGGAGTCCGACCATGTCAGGAAAGGGCAGTTCATCGCGCGCCTCTCAATGGACGGGGCCGACGACGAGCTGAAGATGGCGGAGGCGGCTCTTGCCGGCGCGAAGGCGCAGCTTGACGAGTTGAAAAACGGTTTCCGCAAGGAGGATATCTCAAAGGCGAAGGCCGAGCTCGCCGCGCGCCGTGTGCAGTATGAGCAGGCCCGGCGCGACGAAAAGCGCTTTGCGGCGCTTGCGGCAGACGGCGTGGTGGCGGAGCGGGACGCGGAGCTCTACAGCGAGGCGGCGAAAGCCTCCCGCAGCGCGATGCAGGCGGCCTCCGACCAGGTGCGGCTATTGGAAAACGGCATGCGCCCCGAGCAGATAGCGGCGGCGGAGGCTAATGTCGCGCGCGCCGAATCCGCTTACCGAAAGGCCAAGACCCTGGTAGGCTATAAAGAATTTTACTCGCCCGCGGACGGCGTCGTGCTGACGAAAAACTATCAGGTCGGCGACGTCGTGAACGCTGGCGCGCCCATCGCCACTCTCGGCGATATGAACGACTGCTGGGTCAAGCTCTATATCCCCTCGACGCAGCTTGGCCTTATCAAGCTGGGCGCGAAGTGCAGCGTCTATGTAGATCCCTTCCCCAAACGCGCCTTCGAGGCGACCGTAACGGAGGTCAACCAGCAGGCCGAATATAATCCGCGCATGTCGCTGACGCAGAACGAGCGCGCGAATATGGTCTTCTGGATAAAGATATCCATCAACGACACGGAGGGCGTCATAAAGCCCGGAATGCCGGCCGACGTCACGATATTATGACGGCGGCAGCGCAGGAGCGCATCCTCTCTTATCGCGGCGTCGCGAAAAGTTTCGGCGCGCAGCGCGCTCTCGACGGCGTGGACCTGGAGATAAAGAGAGGGGAAATATTCGGATTCATCGGCCCGGACGGGGCGGGGAAGACGACGATGATGCGCATCGCGATGGGGATCATCAACCCCGACGGCGGCGAGTGTATGCTGCTCGGTTCGGCGGACAGGAGAAGGGCGCGCGTCATGGCGGGCTATGTGCCGCAGCTCTTCAGCCTTTATATGAACATGAGCGTCATGGAGAATATCAACCTTTTCGGCTCGCTCTACGGCAAGCCCGCGAGTGAGGTCGTGGCGCGCGCGGAATACATCCTTTCGCGCGTCGGACTATGGGGGTTCCGCGACCGTTTCGCGGGGAACCTCTCGGGAGGCATGAAGCAGAAGCTGGCGCTGGCGATCGGGCTGCTCAACACGCCGGAGATACTGCTGCTCGACGAGCCGACGACGGGCGTAGACCCCGTGGCGCGGCGCGAATTCTGGGCGCTGCTCTACCAGTTCAACCACGAGGGGCTCACGATCGTGGTCAGCACTCCTTATATGGACGAGGCCGAGCTCTGCACGCGCAAGCTCTTCCTCAACAACGGAAAGATACTTGACGTCGGCACGACGGGCGAGCTGCTCTCGCGCTATCCTTACAAACTGCTGAGCCTTGACAGCGGCGGCCGCGAGGTCCGCGGCTGGCTTGCGGGCCGCCCGCATATCGTGGACGCCAACATGTTCGGTTCGAAATACCATATCGTGACGGACGACGCCTGCGGCGCGCGCCGTTCCGTCGAGGCGGCCTTCAGGGAACACGGAGGCACTCCGCCCGGACTGCGCGATATCGATCCGGGCCTCGAGGACCTCTTCGTCGCCTTCGCGGGAAAGGAGGATTAAGATGCCTCCCGTCGTGGTACAGACAGAACATCTGACGAAAAAATTCGGCAGCTTCACCGCCGTCGACGATATAAACATGTCCATCGAAGAGGGGGAAGTCTACGGCTTTCTCGGCCCCAACGGAGCGGGAAAATCGACGACGATCAGGATGCTCTGCGGCCTGCTCGCCCCCACCTCGGGCAAGGGGCTCGTCCTTGGGCTCGACCTCGCATCGAACGGACAGGAATTGAAAGAGAAGATCGGCTACATGTCGCAGAAGTTCTCGCTCTATCCCGAGCTCTCCGTGCTTGAGAACCTCAACCTCTACTCCGGGCTCTACGGACTTACGGGCGCGGCAAAGAAAAAACGCATCGATGAAATGCTTGATCTCGCGGGGCTCGTCGGGCGCGAAAACGAACCGACCTCCGCCCTCTCGGGAGGCTGGCGGCAGCGGCTCGCGCTCGGCTGCGCCATCCTCCATAAACCGAAGATACTTTTCCTCGACGAGGCGACGAGCGGCGTCGACCCCAAGGCGCGCCTGCTCTTCTGGGACATCATCTACGACCTCGCCGCGGAGGGCACCACCGTGATGGTCACCACCCATTTCATGGACGAGGCGGAGCACTGCAACAAAGTCGCCTTCATCTATTACGGCAGGCTTATCGCCGACGACTCGCCGGATAATCTCAAGAAAAAGATCCCCGGCAAGCTCTACGAGGTGACGGCGGACGACCCGATGGCGCTGCTCGCGAAGGTGCAGGCCGGCGAGGACGGCCCGGTGATCGACTCCTATTTCTTCGGCGACAAGATACACCTGCTCGTATCGCCGGATAGGGAGATAACCGCGGAGGGCATCTTCGCGGAGAGCAAAATAGAGCGCATCGAACAATCGATGGAGGACGTCTTCGTCTACCTCGTCAAATCCCACGCCGGCGACGACCTGGGCAGCGGGCGGATATCCGGGATCGGAAATATAACTACGTCACAGGCCAAAGGCGCCGAAAAAGAGGGGATAAAATGAACTGGGAACGGATGCACGCACTGATAGTAAAAGAATTCATACAGCTCATGCGCGACCGCATCACGCTGGCGATAGTCGTCTTCATGCCGCTGGCGCAGCTGCTCATCTTCGGTTTCGCCATCAACACCGACATCAAGCACCTGCCCACCGTCATCTTCGACCAGTCGCGCACGCAGGAGAGCCGTTCGATGATAAACAGCCTTACCTCGAGCAACTATTTCGACGTCGCCAGATACGCCGGCAGCGTGAAGGAGGTCGACGAGACCGTCGAATCGGGACGCGCGAAGGTCGGCATCGTCTTCCCGCCTGATTACGCGAGCCGGATAAAGGGCGGCCGCCAGACCTCCGTGCAGGTGATCATCGACGCGACGGACAACCTCAGCGCCTCCTCGGCGCTCGCCGCGGCGCAGACTATCGGCATGCTCAAATCGCAGGAGATACTGGCGGAGAAATTTTCGCGGCTCGGCGTCAAAGTGCCGGGGCAGACCATAGACATGAGGATACGCCTCTGGTACAACCCCGACTTTATCACCTCGTGGTATATCGTGCCGGGCATCATGGGGATGCTGCTCACCATAACCCTCATATCGATGATGTCGATGGCGATCGTCCGCGAAAGCGAGCAGGGGACGCTGGAACAGTTGCTCGTCACGCCGATGAAGATCTGGGAGCTGCTCTTTTCCAAGATAATCCCCTATATCGTCGTCGGCTACGTGCAGGTGTTCATCTCGATCATCGTCGGCATCTTCGTCTTCAACATGCCCTTCCTCGGGAGCATCACCCTCTTCTACTTCCTCACCTTCTTCTACGTGGTGGCGAGCCTCTCTCTGGGCATAATGATCTCCTGCTTCGCGCAGAACCAGACGCAGGCGCTGCAGATGTCGGTATTCATCATCCTGCCGAGCGTGCTCCTTTCGGGCTTTGTCTTCCCGCTGGAATCAATGCCGCTGGGTTTTCGCTACCTCGGAGAGTGTCTGCCGATAACATATTACATCAGCCTCTCGCGCCAGATAATCCTGAAGGGCGGCGGCCTCGCCTACGTATGGCGGGACACCCTCGCGCTCATCGCCTACATCGCGGTGATGTTCACGGCCTCGATACTGATGTTCAAGCGCCGCTTCGTTCCGTAAGCGGCCGCGCCGCCAAAGCGGAATAGGCGTTCGTATTTTTGCAATGCTCTTTAATAAGCAGGGGAAAGGACAGATAAAATGCTTACCAGAAAAATAATCATGGCATTTCTGATAATATCATTCGCGGCGGGCGCCGCCGCGGCGGCACCCGGCCCAATGCCGTCCGCCGCGCCTCGCTCTGCCGATATGGCGCCTGCCGTCGACGACGCGGCGCTCGCGGCGCTGCTGGTAAAGGCCGCCGCCAACAACCCGCAGATAGCGGCGGCGGCGCAGAAAACCGCGGCCGCCGAGGCGCAGGTATCTCAGGCTCAGGCGAAGATGGGACCGAAGGCCTCCTCCGGCATGGGCGCGCTGTGGATGCGCGACGGGATATCGAAAAACGTCGGCCTTCCCGGCATGGGCATGCTTAACGTGCCGATACTGGGTTCGCACACATACGCGGCGGCGGTCGGCCTTACGCAGGTCATCTATGCCGGAGGCTCGCTGACGGCACAGAAACAGGCGGCGCAACTCGCGCGCGACGCGGCGGCGGCGCAGGAGAGGCGTACCGCGCAGAGCGTGGAAAACGCCGTCTGCCGCGCCTATTACACACTGCGCTGCGCGCAGGCCAAGGAACTTGTGGCCGAAGAGGCCGTGTCGCTGTCGAAAAGCCACATGGCGCAGGCCGAAAAACTCTTAAAAGCCGGCGTCGTGGCGAAAAATGACGTCCTGCGCAGCAAAGTCGCGGTCGCCTCCGCGGAGCTGGACCTTATCCGCGCGCAGAACGGCAGCGCCGTCGCCTTCACGGCGCTGCGGCGCGCCGTAGGCGCAGACCTCCCCGACGGACTTGCCGAGACGCGCCCTCTCAATAAAATACTTACCGCCGCGGAGGGACAGCCGCCGTACGGCGAAGCCAGAGGCGCGGCGGAACTGGCGATGGAGAGGCGCGAGGAACTGAAGGCCTACGCGCTGCTTTCCGGACAGGCGGAAAAACTCGCGCGCGCCGCGCAGGGGCAGATGCTGCCGCAGATACTGGGCGCGGTCGGTTACTTTGCCGCCGATGATAAATTTTTCCCCAGCGAGCAGAGCGAACCGGCGGCTGCCGTCGGCCTCTACTGGAACTTCTACGACAGCGGGGAGATGCGCGCCAAGACCAACGAAGCCAAAGCCAAGGCCAAAGAGCTGCTCTTTATGCTTGACGATATGAAAAACGCCATCCGCATGGAGGTCACGCAGGCCGATCTCAACCTGAAATCGGCGCACAGCCGTCTCGTCGTAGCCGCGAGGCAGGCCGGCGAGGCGCGCGAGGATTACCGGATCGCCACGCGCCGTTACGCGGAGAGCGTCGGCACCAACCTTGACACGCTCGACGCGCGCCTCGCGCTGACGAACAGCCTCACGGAGCTGGCCACCGCGATGTACGATATCAAAATGGCGGAGGCCGACCTGCGCTACGCGATAGGGGAATAAAGAGGCCGAAAAACAACAAAGGATGCTGCGAAGAACGTCAAGCTCTTCGCGGCATCCTTATAAAACATAAACAAAACGTCAGAGGTGAAAGTCCAAGCGATCGCTGCCCCCGACGCTTCGGTGATAGTTTCTTAGGCGGACTGTTTTTTCTACGCCCAGCCGATAAACATGGCGATGGCGATCAGTATCATCTGGGTGAGTATCAGCAGAATGAAGAGCGGGACCATCCATTTCCACCATCTGTCGAGCTTAATGCCGGCAAGTGCGCAGAGCACCGGCGCGAAGGCCGTCGGCCAGACGATGTTTGAGAGCCCGTCGCCGAACTGGAAGCATAGAACGGCTATCTGGCGCGGAATGCCGAGAAGGTCGGATAGCGGAGCCATGATCGGCATACTGATGACCGCCTGCCCCGAGCCGGAGGGCACGAGGAAGTTGAGCAGCGTCTGTACGACTAGCATACATTCGGCGGCTATCCAGCTCGGCATGTAGGAGAGAGGGAAGGCCAGTCCGTAAACGACCGTGTCGATCACGCTTCCGGCGCGAAGGACGACGAGTATTGCACGCGCAAGTCCGACCATCATCGCCGCCATCGCCATGTCGGCGAAGCTGGCGGCGACCTTTTCCGCCGTCTCAGAGGGGCTCCAGCCCATGATGGCAGCGCTCGCGAGTCCCATGATAAGGAAGATTGCGCACAGCTCCTGCAAATACCAGCCATAGGCTTTGGTACCGTAAACGACGACGACTATCCCCACCGCCAGTGTGGCGAGGACCAGTATTTCACGGATTCCGAAACGGTAGTTCTCAAGGTTTTCGTCGGCTTTGACGTGAGCGGCCATCTCTGACCCGTAGAGCAGGCTCTTCGTGGGGTCTTCCTGTATCTTGAGCGCGTACCTCATGGTATAGATCGAGGCCACGACGACCATCGATATATGACAGAAGATGCGGAAGCCGGCGCCTGACATCGGCGGCAGTTCCGCGATGCTCTGCGCCATGCCGACGGTGAAGGGGTTCATCACGGCTCCAGAGTAACCGATGCCGACGCCGCACGCCACGATCGCCAGTCCGACGATCGCGTCGTAGCCCATGGCGATCGCGATGCCGACGAAGATCGGCACGAAGGGGAAGGCCTCTTCAAAAACGCCTATCGTTGAGGAGGCGACGCCCAGGATCGCGATGAAGACGGGGATGATGACGGTGCGTGATTTCCCCTTGAATATGCGCAGCAGGCCGGAGACGAGGCCGTTGAAAGCGCCCGTCGCGATTATCAGCCCGATCGAGGCATAGGCGATCATAATAAAGAAGATGATGTTCGCCGCGTCGAGCATACCGCCATAGATGGCCTGGATCATCTGGAAGGGGCCGACGGGCGTGGCGGGGATCGGGTGATAGGTGCCGGCGACGACTATCGTGCGTCCGGCGGCGTTTTTGACGCGTTCAAATTCTCCCGCCGGCAGCAGCCAAGTCGCGATCGCGCAGGCAATGATGATCATCAGCAGCAGCACGTAGATGTGCGGGAATAGAAACTTCTTTTTTACCTGGCCCTGAGGGCTCATTTCAGCCGGTTCTTTCATGTCGTTTTCCTTTCTTCGCGAAAAGCTATTCCGCGAGCGCGAGTTTAACGGCCGCCTCGGCGTGGAGCGTGGTTGTGTCGAATAAGGGGACGGACGTGTCTTCCTGCTTTACGAGCAGCGGTATCTCCGTGCAGCCGAGGATGACTCCCTCGGCGCCCCGCTGGTGGAGCTTTTCGATGATCTCTACGAAGCGCTTGGCGGAGGCGGGGCTGAATATGCTGTAGTCGAGCTCCTCATAAATGACGTGGTGGATGAAGGCGATATCGTCTTCATCGGGAATGAGTATCTTTATCCCGTAGTCCTTTTCCATCTTGTCCTTGTAAAAATCCTGTGTGAGCGTGAACTTCGTCCCCATAAGGCCGACTGTCTTGAATCCCTTGTCGAGTATCGCCTGTGCCGTGACGTCGGCAATGTGCAGTATCGGCTTGGATACTCTGTTCTTGATCGCGCTCACTGTCTTGTGCATCGTGTTCGAGCAGATCATCGTGAAGTCCGCGCCGGCGGCCTCGACGCGTTTGACCGCGTCCTCCATGATGTCGTTGAGCTTTTCCCAGTCGTCCTCGTCACGCAGGATGAGCACGGGGTCGAGATCGACCGAGTACATCACGCACTGGCAGGAGTGTTGTCCGCCGAGCTTTTTGTTGACGAGCTCGTTGATGATCTTGTAGACTTCGGCGGATGACTGCCAGGCCATACCGCCGACGATACCGATAGTCTTCATGAAAAATTCCTCCTCTTTTATTCTATTTCCGCCGTCAATTCCACTTCCACGCAGATTCCCAGCGGGAGCGAATTGACGGACATCGCGCATCTCGCGTGCCGTCCCTTTTCGCCGAAGGCCTTCACCAGCAAGTCCGAGGCCCCGTTGATGACGTAGGGCTGCTCGGTGAAGTCCGGCGTGCTGTTGACGTAGCCGTGGACGCTGACGATCTGTTTGACGCGGTCCAGGTCGCCGGCCGCTTTTTTAAGGATGGAGATGAGGTTGGCCGCCGTCACCGCCGCAGCTTCTTTGGCTTCCTCTTTGGTGACGTTTTCACCGACCTTGCCGATGTATTTGACATATTCACCGCGAATGCTCGGCCCCTGTCCCGAAATATGGATCACATTTCCGCAGCGGGTGAAAGGGAGATAACTGCCGATCGGCTTGATGTCGGGATATAATTCAACGCCCATCTCGGCGAGCCTTTTTTCCGTTTCCATCGTTTCCGCTCCGTCCTCAGAGATATTTTCGCTCTACTCTGCGGCCGCCCTTGTAGACCTCGCGGATATGCTCGAAAGCGCCGATATCGTCGAGCGGGTTTTCCGCGAGTACGAGGAAATCCGCCTCTTTGCCCGCCTCAAGCGTGCCGCGGCTCTTTTCCACGCCTACCACTTCGGCGGAGCTTTTCGTCGCCGCGACTATGGCCTGCATGGGAGTGAAGCCGCCCTCGGTCATCAGCCGCAGTTCGCCTACGTAGGCCTTGCCGTGCTCGCAGAAAGGGGTCCCAGCGTCGGTCCCCATCGCGATCTTGACGCCCTTTTTCACCGCCATGCGGAAGCTTTCCATGTGCCTGCCGATAGCGCTCTTCGTTTTTTCCACCGCCTCTTTGCTGAGGCCGCGTTCCTCGCCGACCATCGCGCAGATCCAAGGCGCTACCAGCGTCGGCACATAGGGAATGCCATGGGCCTTCATAAAATCGAGCGCCTCTTCGTCGATGAACATACCATGCTCGATGCAGTCGATGCCGGCGCGCAGCGCGTTCTTAACGCCCTCCGCGCTGTGGGAGTGGGTGGTGGTGCGTTTGCCCGATTTATGAGCCTCTTCCACAGCCGCGCGTATCTCCTCTTCCGAGAGCTGAGGCGCGCCCTGCGGCCCCGGCGTAAGGTTGCCGCCGGTGGCCATGATCTTGATCACCGTCGCCCCGGCTTTTATCTGCTCGCGCGCCGCCTTGCGCGCTTCGGAAGGTCCGTCGCACTCGCGGCCTATCTTCCAGCCGTGACCGCCGGTCATCGTGATCATCTCGCCGCTGGCCAGCAGTCCGCAGCCTTCGATCAGTCCTTCGTCGATAAGCTTTTTCAGCTCGATGTCGATGTGGTGATAGCCGCCGAGGTCACGGATGAAGGTCACGCCGCCGTCGAGCGTCTTTTTGAGGTTGACCGTGCCGCGATGCGCTATTCTTGTGTCGCTGTCGCGTCCCACGAAGCCGGTAAAATCCGCTTCGGGATCTATCGTGACGTGGACGTGCGCGTCTATGATGCCGGGAGTTACGTACTTATCACCGTAGTCGATCAGCTCCGCTCCGGCTGGAGCCTCCTTCGCGACCTCCTCGTATTTTCCGGAGCTTACGATCAGGCCGTCTTTCAGCAGCAGAGCCGCGCCGACGGTTGGTTCCGCGCCCGTGCCGTCGATCAGCGTTCCGCATTTTACAATGGAGTACATGCAAAAGCCCTCTTTCATTCTTTCCCCCCGCGTCGCCTGAAAAAATTTTTCACCGGCGTGGCGGAGGCGCTATAATATTTATCTGGATAGGGGTGGCGCGCGAAAGCCTAAAACCTTCTCCATGGCATGATTATATTTATTAATGTCATAAATATGTCACAGAGGATGTATCGCGGAGGTACAAAATGAAAATTTCTCTCAACTTGTCTGGCGCGCCCTCAGTGCTGAAAGACGGCAAGAGGGTCGTATTTCCCACGAAGAAGGCGGAAGCGATCTTTTACTATGTCGCGCTCGTCGGCCAGGTCTCCAAATCTGCCCTCGAACTTATATTCTGGCCTGAATTGGACCAGCTCGGCGCCAATAAGAACCTCCGCAATTCCATCTACTATATAACGAAGATCTTCGGCCGCGACGTCTTCAAAAAAGACCGCGGCGTACTTGAGTTTTCCGACGGCGTCGAGCTCGAGTTGCTGACGGAGCCGCTCGGCGGAGAATTTATGGAGGGCTTTTACCTTAAGGATTGCCCGGATTTCAATTCATTCGCCGAAGAATATAACAAGAGGCAAAGTATGCGCCTCTATAATTCAGCCAAGGGCGTCTTCCTCGACGAACTCGCTAAAGGTAAACTAACGGGGCAGCAGGCTCTGGGGCGCATTGCCGCGCTCTCAAAGATGGATCCGTACGACGAGGAAGTCGTGCTTGCGGTCATGGAGCGGTGCTTCACGGAAAAACGCCTTGACGACCTCATCCTGCTCTACCGCGATTTCGAAAAAAGGTTGATCTCCGATTTGATGGTGGAACCGCGCAAGGAATTGCAGAACCTCTACCGCACGGCGCTGATGCAGAAAAAAGCCGCCCGCGGGAACACTGAACCGTATTTTTACGGGCGGCGGGAGGAACTTAAAAAAATCGACGGCGCGCACCGTAATTTCAGCGCCGGCGAGCCTTACGCAAACCTGATCATAGCCGGCGGCATCGGCAGCGGCAAGACCTGCCTGCTGAACCATTACCTAAGAAACAACGATGTCGCCGGAACGACGGTCATCTCGCTGGTATGCTATGAGGCGGAGGCAAAGATAGAATACCGCATCCTTTCGCTGCTGACAGGAAAAATGCTTAAAGCGCTGAAGATCGGCACGGCGGCCCTTCCCGAGAGTTACCGCCGCATCCTGCTCTACTTTTTCCCCTTCATGTTCAACGGCGGCGCGCAAGGGGAGGCGCCGCGCATCGATAAGGCATCCCTCCCGCTCTTTGAGCTGGAAGACCTCTTTTCCGAGCTGTTCGGCTACCTCGCGGCGCGCGGCAAGTTTGTGGTCGTGATCGACGACATTCGTTTCTGTGACAGACGTAGCCTTGACTTCATCCAGCGCGTTGCGGTTTATAAATATTGCCGCCGTGTGCTTTTTATCTTCAGCTGTCACGAAAGCTGGCTTGGAGAATATATAAAAACCTTCGATAAAAGCGTACTGCAAAATATCGACATCATTGAACTGCGGAACTTCGAACGCGGCGAAGTGGAGTCTATCGCCGCCCGCAGCCTTAAAGAACCTGGCGCGGAGCTTGTGGATTCGATCTACCGTGAAAGCGGCGGCAACCCGCTCTATCTCTTTGAGATAATCAACAACCTCAAGGAAAACAAAAACGTCAAAAGCTATAAATTCTTTTATCTGCTCGAAAACAGGCTGAAAACCCTCTCCGACCACGAGCAGGCCGTCCTCTACATTTCCTCCACATTTTTCAGCGGCATCATGCCAGAAGCGGTGGCGTCGATCGTGGGAGTGGACTACATCAAGGCGCTCGAACTCTACGAGCCCCTCGTGCGCAACGGCTTTCTGAAGGAAGAGATCAAGGACGGACGGCTGACGCTGCTCTTCGCCCACGAGCAGTTCCGAAGCTATATCTATCAGAGCCAGCCGCTGATCAAGCGCAAGACCATCCACATGAAAATAGCGGAGTACCTGGCGGCCTATGGCGAGAAAAACGGCTGCCTCAAAGATCATATCGATAATATAATCTACCATTACGGCAATGCGGGGCAGACGACGAAGTACCTTCATTACAAACTTATGAAGGCTGCCAGCATTGTTTCGATCGACAACGATTTTCCTGAATTTCTCACCAGTTTTACGCAGAGCTTCATTGATGAGCTGGAAGACGAATTTTCACGCCAGCCCGTGCCCGTTGATTTGCAATATGAATTTACTCTGCTCAAGGCGAGCTTTGCGATCAAGACCTGCGACTATGGCCGCGGCCTGGAATATATCGAAAGACTGCTTGAATTCGACACCGACACGCGCCGCCTGCTGAAAGCGAGAAAACAGCTTATCTATTACGGCATCCAGACGCGGGACTACACGATGATAAAGGAAAACGCGGTCGAGGCGCTGCGTATACTCAAAAAGATCCCCGACGACGTCGAACGCGCAGACATCCTCAAATCATACGCGCTGGCGGAGATAAACTGCCGCCGTTATAAAAACGCGAAGAGTATGCTGCTGAAAAGCCTCTCGCTGCTTTGTTCCGCGCCGCTCAACGAAAACGTGATCTCCATCCGTGCCTGTGTCTTTAACTACCTTGCCTACGAATATAAATACGCCGGAGAGTATGAAAGGTGTATCCCTCTCTACCGCAAGGCGATCGGACTGTGCCTTTCGGCCAACATCACCAACGGCCTGCCGCTTTTTTACATGAACCTGGGGCAGGCGTTGGTAAAAACAGGCAGGCTGAAGGAGGCGAAGGAATACTTCCTCAAATTTGAGATCCTGCGCGAGCAGATTTATTCCGCCCTTTCGACGACGATAGTCAAAGCGTATCTCGCTTTTATCTATTCCTTCGAGAAGAACTACAGGCTGTCGGCAAAATACCTTGCCGAGGGCTTTGAATGCAGCCGCCTCATAAAAAATCCCTACGAATACGCCTACCTATACAAAATATGCGCGCTGCTGAAAAAAAACGCCGCAGCGGACGGCGAAGCCGCGGCAGTCATTGACTCTGTCCTGCCGGAGAGCTATGAATACTACCGAGAGAGGGCCGCGGAAAATTTTATCACTATCGGCCTGGAGCGTGAGCTTGCAGAGTTGGAACTGCCGCCAACGGGCTGAAGGGGGAATGTTTGAAAGATCGGATGTTGATTGTGACCGCCCTCGGCTGTAGGGTGGATTTAATTTTCGGACGCATGTATAGTTAGATAAGAGAACGTTTATCTATGAAGGGAGCGCGATTATGAAGAACAAACCTTTTTTTGCCGCCGCTCTGGCGGCGTTTCTGGCAATGGCGGTGTTTTCCTGCGGCGCGCGGGCCGCGCAGCAGCCTGAATATGTCGAGGGCGAAGCGATCGTCGTGATGAAGGGGGCCTCGTCCGCCCTTTCCGGCGCTAAATCGGCCGCCGCGAGAGAAAGCATGAAGGCGCGCGCGGCCGCCTCCGCGTCGAAATCCGGCGGCAGCGTGATACAGCTCTTCAGCCCCATCGGAGAGAGCGTCTCGGGGGCGGCCCCGGCACGCGCGAGTTCCGCCTCCGGAGGGACTCTCATCGTGGCGCACCTGCGCGCCGCCGAGGGCGAAAGCACGGAAGATTTCATCGCGCGTTTAACGAAAGATCCCGACGTCGTCAGCGCGATGCCCAACTATCTTATGCGCCGCCAGGCGCTGAAAACCCCAAACGACCCGCTGTGGGCGCGCCAGTGGGGACCGCGGGCGGCAAAGGCTCCCGAAGTGTGGCGCCACGGCACGGGAACGGCGGAGACGGTGGTCGCCGTCATAGATTCCGGCGTCATCTATGACCACCCGGACCTCAAGGACGATATGTTCGTCATCAGTAAGGAACTTGCGGATAAGATGAGCGCGGAAAGCGGCGTCATCAGCGGCGACTTTGCCGGCAGCCACGGCGCGTGGTATCACAGCGAAGTCCATCTGGGGATGTCGGACCCGCATCCAGCCATACCGATAGGGCCGTCTCCGACGATCCCCGGAGAGCTCTGGGATATCGACAACGGCACTCGTGAGACGATGAGCCGCATCGGCGACATCACGGGACACGGCACGCACGTGGCGGGCATCATCGGCGCGGCGGGAAACAACGAAACCGGTATCGCGGGGATGAACTGGAATGTGAAGATACTGCCGGTGAACGTCTTCTCTTACAGCATACTAGGCGATACGGCGGAGACGTCGGACCTCATACGAGGCATTGATTTCGTTCTCGCCGCGAAAAGAGCGGGTGCGAATATCCGCGTGGTAAACATGTCGTTCGGTATGTGGGGCCTCCCGAAGGAAATGGAAGGCAGCGCCTATGACCTTAAGGTGAAGGAAATGAACGACAGCGGCATGCTGCTCGCCATGGCTGCTGGCAATGAAGGAGAGGACCTCGACGCCACAAAGAGCTGGTCAACAGCAGGCAGACGTTTCTATCCGGCCTGTTTCAAGTATGAGAATACGATTTCCGTAGGCGCGCTTAAAAAAGAGGAAAACGGCGCGCTGTCGCCGGACGGCTCGTACACGAACTACAGCGCGAGCGGCAAATGGGTGGACATCTTCGCCCCCGGCACCGATATCCTCTCGACCTGCCGCACAAGCAAGTTGATTGGCAAGATATTCGACGAATCCGGTTATACGTCAATAAGCGGCACCTCGATGGCAGCGCCGTGCGTCGCGGGCGCGGCGGCGCTGCTCTTCTCCCTCGACCCGTCAAAGAGCGCCCGGGAAGTGAAGGCGATGCTGCTTGAAGGGGCTGACGGCTCTATAGCGAAAGAGGGTTATTCGGCTTACGGCGCGCTCGACCTGAATGGCGCATGGGAAAATGGCTTCGGCGGCACGCCGGTGACGCCGGTATCGCCGGACATCGAGACCTCGGGCGACATCCTGCCGCTTCTCGCCGAACTGCCGTCTGACATCTCTCAAGTCGCGGGAATATTCGCGGATGGGCAGCTCGTCAGTACTGACGGAGGGCTTTATCTTGATTTTGACATCGTCGATAAAGCTTTAGAAGGGCTCGGCGGCAGGGAAATAGAAGAGATATCGCTCCTTCCCGTATTCACGCTCGCGGACGGCGAAATGACCGAGGGACGGCTGTGCGCGGCGGCCTTCGAGCTTGACGGCTCTGATCTCGCCGCCGGAGGCACGCGCGCGGATCTCGCCGTTTTCAAAATAAAGCCGGACGGCACGCGGCTTGAATATAAATGGGCGGCGAACGAGAACGAATACGCCGACGGCCGTTATACGATACTCGACGAAGATGGAAACGTCTTTAACGGCAGCTTTGACGACGCGGCGAAATACACGATCGTACTCTTCATCAAGGATAACGGAAACTTCGACCTCGCCGGGAACGCGGGACGCATCGTGGACCCGACGGCGATCGCGGTCTTAAAAAAAGAAAATAGCGGGAGCGGAGGATGCGCCGCCGCGGGAGGAGCCGCGTCTCTGCTCGCGGTGCTGATATTTGCTGTTCAGATCGTCCTTCGCAGGAAAAAAGAGTCTTTAGCTAAATAAAAAGGCAATTTTAACAAGAAGCCCGGCGCAAAAACGCTGGCGCTTCTTATCTGTCTTTTTGTATTATTGCCGGGTCGGGGCACGCTTTTTCAGCGCCGGTATGGCCTCGACCGCCATGACTCCCGCCAATATCAGCGCCGAGGCGATGAAGATGCGCCATGTCATCGGTTCGCCGATAAAGATGACGCCGATGGCGCTGCCGAAGATGCCGGAGGTCGAAAGGAGTATCGCGACATGAGTCGAGGCGGTGTATTTTTGCGCGGCCGTTTGGAGGACTAGCGTCAGCGCGAAGCCGATGGTGCCCGCGTAGATCACAGCCGCCCATGCCGCGCCGCTGAGGCGCGCCGGTATCGGTTCAAAGAGGAGTGCCGCGGCACAAGCGAGGATCATGCCTCCGAACGCCTGCCAGCAGGCAAGCCCGCAGGGGTCCGAGCCGGTGACGAATTTCTGCACGAGCAGGATGTAGGCGGTCACGAAGAGCATCGCGCCGGCGGAGAGCAGGTCTCCGACATTGACCGAAAGGTCGCCGTCAAGTACAAGTCCCGCCATGCCGGCCGTGCATAGAACTACGGCCGCGGCGACGTGCCAGCCGGGAAACTTTCTTGTGAATAGCCAGACAGAAAGCGGTACGAAGACGACGGACATGGAGATGATAAAGGATTGGTTGCCAGCGGTCGTGTAGAGCAGCCCCACGGCTCCCGCGAGGTAGGCGCAGATAAATACCATGCCGGTGAATGTCCCGGCGGCTTTCGCGCGGAGGTCCATCGACATCGCCCTCTTGCCGAAGATGAGCATGACGGCGGTCCAGGCGATGATGAAGCGCAGCGCGCAGAACCAGAAGGGGGTTATGTCTCCCAGCGCGTCGCGGATGACGACATTTGTAGCGCCCCAGATCAAGGCTACCAAGAGAACGGCGAGGTCTCCTATCAGCATTTTTTTTCTTTTTGCCTGCATCGCGAGCCCTCTTTCTTAGAGCTGATCTTTAAGTATGGTATATTGTATATCATCGTCGCGGATAGCGGTTATGCGAAATCGAAAAACTTTTTTTGTATTTACTTTGATCCTTTGTGCTTTCAGAACATTTACATCCGATGATTAAAAGAGTTATAATCGGAGAAATATCAAAAGCATATGTGATAGCGAATATCGTTAGCAGGCAAAACGTCCGAACGGCATAGATCTGTTTGATATAGGCGTGGGCGGCGCCTTTTCCTGCTTCCGCATCATAAGGGCTCTGCTTTGAAGGAGGAGCGATATGCCGGAAGAAAAAAGATATGTGGTAAAGAATATTTACGGGATACTTTTAGTGCCGTGTTTCATCGCGCTGGCCGCCTTTGTGAGCCTGCTTGTCTTCAGCGCCGCGATAACGCGGCTGACGGAGGAAAACACCTTCTCTACGCTTGTGGACTCGACCGAGCAGCAGGTCATGCTTTTCAATGTCTCGATAGAGGGGCAGATCCGGATGCTGACGACGCTTGCCGACAACATCAGCGTTGAGATCAGCAAAGTCGGCGACCTGAAAGAGATCATACCGCGCCTGGAAATGATGAAGTATTCCTCCAACTTCCTCAACGTGGGCGTCTTCGGCAGGGACGGCAGGGGCTATCTTTCCACCGGCGACCGCGTCGACGTCAGCGGCAGGGATTATTTTCAAAAGAGCATGCTTTACCAGACAGTCGTCGAAAAGGTGGATTCCGGGCTCGTAGCGAAAAAACCCAGGTTTATCATCTCCGTGCCGATAATAAACGGCAACAGTGTGGACGGCGTCCTCTTCGGCAGTTATGACTTCTCCCGCTTCAAGTCGATCGCGAAGATAGACGTCTTTGACGTCAGCAGCTACAGCTTCATCGTCGACGAAGACGGGCGCGTCGTCATCGGCACGGACAACCGCAACTTTCTTCTCGACAACGAGATGCTCTCCGGCACAAAACACATGGATAATTTTCTGGAGCTGCTGAGGAACAGCCGGCTGGACCGTATAGACACCTTTGAAGGCTTTATGAAAAATTTTAAATCGGAACATGGCGGCATGTTCGGGTATTCTTTCCGCGGCAACCGGCGCTATGCCGTCTATCAGCCTTTGGGCGTCAACGGATGGTATCTTTTCAACGTCATTGACGCCGCCGTGGTGGATGGACAGAAAAACCGGATACTGCACCTCGCTTATATGATCATCGGCATGGTCGTCCTCTGTTCCGCGCTTTTCATCGTCTATATCTATAAACTCAACGCAAAGAAAAACTGCGAACTGATGATGGAGGAGGAACGGCTGCGACAGAGCGAGGAGCTTTACCGCATCGCGGCCAACCTCTCCGACGCGGTGCTCGTCGTCGTCGATATCGCCAACGATACGGTAAGGTATAACAAGAATTTTGAAGAAAAATTCGGCTACAAGCCGCGCTTTTTCACCTCTCATGAATTGGATGAGCATTTTCTTTCACAGGTCTTTGAAGAAGACCGCGAGATGGTACGGAGGTATATGACTGACATCGACTGCGGCGATAGGCAGCATGCCCTTGATTTTCGCGCGAAAAACCCCGCGGGAGAGTTTTTCTGGATACGCGTCGAATTTGTAAAGCTCTTTGATTCCTACGGAAAACTCCAGCGCGTTATCTGCCGCCTTACAAATATAGACGAAGAAAAGCGCAGCCTGCAGCAGCTGCGCACAATGGCGGACAGCGACGCGCTGACGGGGATGCTCAACCGCAAAGCCGCCGTCGAACGCATGGAAAGCTTTCTTGACGGAGAAGGAGCCAGCGGCATCCACGCCTTTTTTATCATCGACATCGATAATTTCAAGGAGATAAACGACCGCTTCGGGCATATCGAGGGAGACCGCGTCCTCACGGCGCTTGCCGGCGATATGCTCCATTTCTTCCGTGACTCTGACATCGTCGGAAGACTTGGCGGGGACGAGTTCATCGTGCTGCTTAAGGACGTCCGCTCACCGGAGACGGCGGCTGCAAAGGCCAGCGCCTTCTGCGAACACGCGAAGCGTATAAAAGAGCTCCACAAGCTCGAGTCGTCCGTTTCCGTCAGCATCGGCGTATCCGTAGCCATGGACGGCGCGAAGGGCTTCCAGCTCCTATATCGCGAAGCGGACGAAGCTCTATATAAGGTGAAAGCTGACGGAAAAGGCGGCTGCGCCCTGTACGAGGACAAAAACGGCGCGAGCGCCTAGAAACGAGGGCCGGCGGTTTGCGCGGAAGCGCGGGAGAACTTATAATTATGCCCAATGAAATACCGATGGAGGGATATTTTTATGAGTGACGGCGTTACAAGAGAAGCGGCCGCGGGGCTGCTTAAAAAATACAACAAAGAGGAGTTCCATCTGCTGCACGCGCTGACTGTGGAGGGCGTTATGAGATGGTACGCAAACGATCTCGGCTTTGCCGACGAAGCCGACTACTGGGCGACTATCGGGCTGCTTCACGACGTGGACTTTGAATGCTTCCCTGACGAGCACTGCAAAAAGGCGCCGGAACTGCTGCGCGAGATCGGCGCGGACGAGGCGATGATCAAATCGATATGCAGCCACGGCTACGGCCTCTGCACGGACATCAAGCCGGAACATTTGATGGAAAAAACACTCTTCGCCGCCGACGAACTGACGGGGCTCATCTGGGCCGCGGCGCTGATGCGCCCCTCGAAAAGCGTCTCCGACATGGAGCTCAAAAGCCTCAAGAAAAAATACAAAGATAAAAAATTCGCCGCCGGCTGCTCGCGCGAGGTGATCGCGCAGGGCGCGGAGATGCTGGGCTGGGAGCTTGACACGCTGCTTGAAAAGACGCTCGAGGCGATGCGCTCCTGCGAAGCCGAAGTGACCGCCAATCTGGAGAAATTGAAGTAGTTGGAAAACAACAAAGCGCTGATCGCGATGAGCGGCGGAGTCGACAGCTCCGTCGCCGCCTTTTTAACGAAGGAGGCCGGCTTTGACTGTACCGGCGCGACGATGAAACTATTTTCCAACGAAGATATCGGCATCGAGGGGGAGAGCCGCTGCTGCTCGCTTGACGATGTGGAAGACGCGCGCAGCGTCGCGAACCGTCTGGGCATACCTTTTTTCGTCTTCAACTTTTCCGATAATTTTCGCCGCGAAGTGATAGAGCGCTTTATCACCGCCTATAAAAACGGTGAGACGCCCAATCCATGCATCGACTGCAACCGTTTCCTGAAGTTTGAAAAGTTCTTCCTGCGCGCGCGGGAGCTCGATATCGGCCATATCGTTACCGGACATTACGCCGTTATCTGCTACGACGGGGCCGCGCGGCGCTGGGGGCTGAAAAAGGGCGCGGACGAAAGCAAAGACCAGAGCTATGTCCTTTACTCGCTGACACAGGAACAGCTCGCGCACACGCTGCTGCCGCTCGGCGGGATGACGAAGGCCGAGGTGCGGGCCGTCGCGGAAGCCAACGGCTTTATCAACGCGAAGAAGCGCGAGAGTCAGGATATCTGTTTCGTCCCCGACGGCGATTACGCCTCCTTCATCGAGAGATATACCGGCGAACCGAACCGCGCCGGGCAATTCGTCGATAAAGAGGGGCGCGCGCTCGGAGAACACAGAGGCTTCGTGCGTTACACGATCGGTCAACGCCGCGGACTCGGCCTCTCTCTGCGCGAACCGCTCTACGTCTGCGCGAAATGCGCGGCGCGCAACACCGTCGTCCTCGGAAAAGAGAGCGAACTCTTCTCCAAAAGCCTCACTGCCACAGGGATAAACCTTATCGCCTGCGACAGGCTGACCGCGCCGCTGCGTATAAGGGCGAAGGTCCGCTACAAGCAGCGCGAACAGTGGGCGACCGCCGAACAGACAGGCGACGACCGCCTGCGTATTGAATTCGACGAGCCGCAGCGCGCCGTGACCCCCGGCCAGGCCGTAGTCATGTACGACGGCGACGCCGTCGTAGGCGGCGGCACGATAGAATGACCACACCGGCCGCGTCGGTACGGGGCATGGGCGTGTGATTTGCGGAGCGGCGTCCGCATTTGCAAAGGAGACAGAATATTCCTAAAGAGGTATGATTTCCTCGGGGTGGTATTTTTATGAATGATAAGAGAAGGCAAGTAATAGAAAAATTATTGGAGAAGATAAACAGCGGCGAAGTCGTCTCGCAGGACAAGCTGCTGCCGGAGAGGCGGCTGGCCGAGGTGGTCGGGGAGACGCGCCCCGTCGTCCGCGAGGGGCTTATCGCCCTTGAGGCGATGGGAGTGCTCGATATTCGCGACCGGCAGGGAATATATTTGTCCTCAACCGAAGAGAACGAAGCGAAGATGATGCTCCACAAGGTTCGCGGCTGGCCGGCCGACATGCTTTCCCGGGTGATGGAGGTGCGCCAGATCGTCGAACCGCCGGCGACGGCGATCGCCGCCGTCCGGCGTGACGAAAAGGATCTCACAAAGATGCGCGAATGCCTTCGCAACCTCCGCGAGCTTGTGGAGGAGGGCGGAGAGGAGGCGGCACAGCAGAGTTTGATCTGGAATACCGCCTTTCACACGGTCATTGTGGAATCGGCCGAGAATGCCTATCTTTCGCGCCTTTACGAGGGAATACACGCGGTCGCCGAGCACAGCCTCTCGCTTATGAGGATCAGGACCTCTCCTGAGAAGGAGGGCGGCCGCCGCTCTGTCTATCAGGACCATCTGAAGCTTTTTGAGCGTATAGAGGCGCGTGATTCCGCCGGAGCCGAGCTATGCGCGGAGGAGCATCTTCGGCACTCCATCAACGCAATGGTGGAATTGGGGCAGATCGTACCGGCCTCCGATCTTTTTGGACAAAAGCTGATCGGACAGGCGCGCCTCTTATAGCTGCCTCTGACCTTCCATCCTCCTGAACCACTTGACGCCCTCCCACCAGAAGGTGGCCGCGGCCGCCGTAAGCAGCGCCGTGATGAAATCGGCGAGCGAAAGCGGCTGCAGCTTGGTCGCGGCGGCGGCCTGCGGCAGCGTCGACATCACGATGAGGCAGAACAGCACGCTGATGTTGACGAGCCAGGCGATTTTGTCGATCGCCGCGTTACCCTTCGCGAAAGCGAAATCTTTATCGGAGCGGTTCACATAGACGAGGAACAGGTTGGCGAGTACGAGGACTGTCAGGAAGAAGGTCCGCGCGTGCTCCGCGTCGCCGTTGCGCAGTGTCAGGTAGTAGGAGCCGAAAGCCGCCGCGAAGATCGCAAGCCCCTGCGCGACCGCCTTGCCCAGCAATCCCTTGGTGATGATCGGCGAGCCTACTGGGCGGGGACGCCGCTCCATGATGTCCCTCTCTTCCGGTTGGCGCTCGAAGATTATCGAACAGGTCGGGTCGATTATCAGCTCGAGCAGAACGACGTGGATCGGTGCGAGCAGCACGGGAAGGGCCAGCAGCGGCGCGGCCAGCGCCGAAAGCGCGATGGGGATGTGTATAACGAGGATATATTCCATCGCCTTTCTGATGTTGTCGTAGATGCGCCGCCCGTCGCGGATTGTGCTCACGATAGTCGAAAAATCGTCGTCAAGCAGCACCATGTCTGCCGCTTCGCGCGCCACCTCGGTGCCGCGGCCGCCCATCGCGATGCCTATATCCGCGTATTTGAGAGCGGGGGCGTCGTTTACGCCGTCGCCCGTCATTGCCACCACTTCGCCGCGCGAGCGCAGCGCCCTGACTATCTGCATCTTTTCACGCGGCAGTATGCGCGAGAAGATCGTCACGTCGCCCAGCTTTTCCGCCAGCTCTTCGTCATCCATCTTTTCCAGCTCTTCGCCGCTTATCATAACATGTTCTTTTTCCCCGCAGCCGAGGCCGACCTCGTGCGCTATCCGGTGCGCGGTCACGCTGTTGTCCCCCGTTATCATCACGACGCGCACGCCCGCGCCGCCGCAGGCCCTTATCGATTCCGCGACGTTTTCGCGCGGGGGGTCTATAAAGGCGGCGAGCCCGGCGAGGTTCAGGGAACATTCTTCCATCTCTTCCGGGATATCCTTCATGTCGTCGTTGTAGGCCACGGCCAGTACGCGGCAGCCCTCTTCCGCGAGCCTTCTCTGTTCGCTCTCCGCCCGTTCGCGCTCGCCCGGAGTGAGGGAACACAGCTTGAGAATGTTTTCGGGGGAGCCCTTCGCCGCCGCCAATACCTTTCCCCTGTAAGCCCATATATGGCACATCATGCGCGATTCCGAAGAAAAGGGATATTCATGAAGAAGTCGCTGTCCCTGAAGCCGTTTGACGTCGATGCCGTTTTTCGCGGCTTCGTCTATGATCGCGCGCTCCATCGGGTCGTAGGGGTTAGTCTCGGAGGCCAGCACCGCCACCTCAGTCAGCTTTTGCACCGGCGTGCCGCAGAGCGGCGTGAACCTTTTCAATGACATACGATTTTCTGTCAGCGTTCCCGTCTTGTCTACGCAAAGCACCGTAACCGCGCCGAGCGTCTCCACGGAGGGGATGCGCCGGATCAGTGAGTTGCGTTTTGCGAGCCTCCAGGCGCCCAGCGCCAGAAAGACCGTGAGCACGACGGGGAACTCCTCGGGAATCGTCGCCATCGCGATCGTGACGCCCGAGAGTGCTGCCTCGATGATGCCGCCGCCCCTGTAATATGTGGCCGCGACGACGAATATCAGCATCAGAAGGCTGAAGACGGAGCAATCGCGCACGAGGCGGCGTGTCTGTTTTTCAAGCGGAGTCGGGCGGTCGGGGGCCAGGGCGACATCTGCTCCGATCTTTCCGTATTCGGTGTGTGCCCCGGTCTCGGTAACGCGAACGACGGCGCGTCCGGCCACGGCGTTTGTTCCGGCATAGCAGCGGTCGGTGCGCCAGCCGCGTCCGGCCTTTCCTTGGGGAGCGCAGACCTTCCAGACGATCTCCGACTCGCCGGTGAGCGTCGACTCGTCAGCGCCGAAGCCGTCGTTTTCAAGCACGTCGCCGTCAGCGGAGATCCGCTCTCCCTCCGAGAGAATGATAATGTCGCCCGGAACGAGGTCTTCGGATGGGACTGTGACGACCTCGCCTCCGCGCACCGCCGTTACCTTCGGAGATGAAAGAGATTTCAGCGCTTCCAGCGTCCGGTCCGTCTTCCATTCCTGATAGATATTTATCGCGCCCATGAATGCCACGAAGATGAGCATAACGGCGCCGTCGCGAGGCTCTCCCAGGAAAAAGTAGAGGCAGGCCGCGCCGATGAGCAATAGAAAAACCGGCTCCGAGAAAAACTTGAGCACCTTTTTAAGAGGGTTTTTCCCCTCCTCCTCCGCGATCACGTTCCTGCCATATCGCCCGCGCCGTTCTTCGACTTCGGCGGCGCTCAATCCACAGTATCTTTCAGTTATCTCCGCCACTGCAAACACTCCCTGTCTCGCTGATGCCGCTGTACAAAAATACGGCCCGCGGAATCGTTTTTAACGGTCCCGCGAGCCGCATAAATTTCATCGCCCGCTGCCGGGTTGTTGTCCCGGCCCAGCCCCACGCTCAAAGTTGAGTCATCGCCTGCTCCATGTTTAATTGAGGGACATTCTAAAAGAATAGGGTCGGCTTGTCAACTGTCCTTTTATCTTTTACCGCAGCGTGGCGGACGGCTGTTCCCTTGCGTCGCACGATCTCGTCATCAGCACCTGAAAAAGCTGGATGGCGCGGGAGCGGAAGGCACCGGCGCAGGAGAGCAGGTAGTAGCTCCACATGCGCTGGAAACGTTCGCCGTATCTTTCGGCAAAGGCCGGCCACGATTTCGTGAAATTACGATACCAGCTCATCAGGGTCTTGTCGTAATGGGCGCCGAGATTATGAAGGTCTTCTATTACAAAAAGCCCCTCCGCCGCCGACGCTATCTGTGCCGCCGAGGGTAGCGAGCCGTGGGGGAAGATGTATTTGCTGAGCCACCGGTCACAATTTATGCCTGAGGTATTGCCTCCGATCGTGTGCAGCAGAAAGATGCCGTTTTTTCGCAGGACGCGGTGTACGACGTTCATATAAGAACGGAAATTTTTGCTGCCGACATGCTCAAACATTCCTACCGATACGACCTTGTCATACTCGCCGCTGATATCCCGGTAGTCGCATTCGATGAACTCGACCGGCAGCCCCTTGCAGTCCTCCCGCGCGAAGGCCAGCTGCTCCCGCGATATATTGACGGCGGTCACACGGCAGCCGTAACGGGAGGCCATGTATTTCGACAGGCCGCCCCACCCGCAGCCTATATCCAGGAGGCGGTCTCCCTCCTTCAGTTCGAGCTTCCCTGCGATCAGTTCCAGCTTGTTGACCTGGGCCGCGTCCAGGTCCGCGGTATCCTTGAAGTAGGCGCAGCTGTACTGGCGCAGAGGGTCGAGGAATGAGAAGAAGAAGTCGTTGCCGATGTCATAGTGTTCCTCCGCCGCCCTGTGGCTGCGGGAACGCGACTGCATGTTTATCAGCTTCATCGGCAGCAGCAGCAGCGCGTAACGCAGGCTTCCCTTGATGTCGTACTCGACGCCGCATTTTATGATCCGGCAGAGAAGCTCGTCCAGGCGTTTACAGTTCCACCAGCCGTCCATATATGCTTCGCCAAGGCCGAGGTTTTTCTCGGCGATAACGCGGCTGTAGAATTCTTCATTATTGACCTGGGGGTCCCATTCATGCGGCCCGTTTATCTCAATGCCGCAGACGGCCAATTTTTGTTGAATAGATAAAGGAAGCATATAAAATCACCTCTGTCGATATGATATTTTTACCCCGGGGTTTCCCGCAATGCGCGAAAGAGGCGCGCTAAATATGTGATATTTAAATATATTATAGCCCTGACAGTCATCTGTAAAAAGAGAAGCGGCAAAGAAAAAATTGCGGAAAATATGGAAAAAAGTGAACAAAAACAAAGGCCGGAGCATACGCCAAGCGCATCATTTAAAGCCCGGATAGAGCCGCCGCCTAAAACATCGGGCAGCACGGGCGTGGGAGGGCTGACTTTCATGCGTTTGCCCCGAGGCGGCCTCGTATCTATTGCACGGAATCATTTTTTAGTTATATACTACCTCTTCGGTAACATCTTGATTTATCGAAAAGAGGAAAGTGTAATGCTAAGATATACGGCCCCGTTGATCCTTCTCTTTGTCTCCAACATCTTTATGACCTACGCTTGGTACGGCCATCTTAAATATGTCGGCGCGAAGCCGCTGATCGTGGCGATCCTCGTCAGTTGGGGCGTCGCCTTTTTTGAATACTGCTTTCAGGTGCCGGCGAACCGCATCGGGCACGCCGTCTATTCGCTGCCTCAGCTCAAAATCATGCAGGAGGTCATTACGATGGCCATCTTCGCAGGTTTTTCATTCTTTGTGATGAAGGAAAAGCTTTCGCTCAATTATCTCTGGGCTTCGTTTTGTATGGTGGGGGCGGTATTCTTCATTTTTCGCGGGAACTAGGGAAACGCTGATTAATTCGCTTCGTCATATAAAACCTGACGTATCGTCCGCTGATTACGGCCAGAGAGCCAAATCAGTGACTCTCTGATTTGTGCGAATCGGCTGGTAGTCCCATTGTTCTTATAGTCAGCTGTGGCGTCTGTTTACCGTCCATACGCCGGATACGATCATTGCGCCGCCGAGAAACAGCCAAGGCGTGAAGCGTTCTCCGATGACGAAATAGGCGACGACGACTCCCACCAAAGGCTGTAAAAATTGGAATACCATCAGCTTGGCGACGGGGATATTCGCCGCCGCGTAATACCAAAAGACATAGGCGAGCCCGGAACATAAAAAGCCGAGGAATGCGAGCGCCTCCCAGGTGCGCCGGCTGAAACCGGCCGATACCGAAATATCCGTGCCGGTCAGCGCGAGAGCCGGCAGACACATCAGCACCGCGAAAAAGATCTCCCAGAATATCGTGAATACAGGCGGATACCGGTTCTCCTTAAACAGCCAGCGTGTAAGTACCATGAAGGCGGCCCAGTTGATAACGGAGAGCGATATCAGGAAATCACCGAAATTGTATGAAGATGCCCCGCGCGCGCCCTTTGTACCGAGCCCAAGAACGACCGTCACGCCAAGGAAGGCGAGAATTATCCCCAATATCCCAACGCGCGGGAGCCGTTCTTTTAAGAAGAAGCTGGCGAGCAGCGCTGTCATCGCCGGCGCCGCCGCCATCTGCCAATTAGCCGTCGCGCTGCCGGAGCTGCGCATCGCCACCGTCTGGATGCCGATATGAAAGAAAAAGCCCATAAAACCCATAAAAGCCAATACCAGGGCCTGACGGGGCGTCGGCAGCGCAAGTTCGCCGCAATACCAGGCGGTTGGAAGCAGCATCGCCAGCGAGAGCACGAAGCGCAGGAACATCACCAGCAGGGGGTCCGCCTGCTCCAGAGCGACCTTTGCCCCCGCGAAGCTGGCGCCCCAAAAAACTACCGTGAGCGTCGCGAGGATGTAGACTTGTAAAAAGCTCTCTTTTTTCATATCGGAAAACATTTCTCCCCTGACATCCTAAATATATGTAAATTTGGAATCGTATGAAATACTACGCTACAGTCTACATAACGTTGAATATTTTTTCAAGGACTATGTTTAACATACGGTATGTTTCAGCGCCTCTCCTAAATACAAAAATATTCAATAGGGCGCCATAGGCAAATGTCGCCGCCAGTGCAAATGACGCGTATAACAGTTTCGGTTCCACGATAAAGGAAAGCAGCAACGCTGAGGGCAGCAGGAAAACAGCCAGCGTTTTTATCTTGATCGTGCCAAAAGGTTTCTGTTCATATCTCATCGTTCTTGCCGTCATTGTAATTCCTCCTCAGTAAATTCAGGTTATTTTGTGATGATCTGATTATGATATCTGTATATATTTTTGTCCAACAGAATCTTTTTTGTAAGTATCACAATATTTTTATTGTTGATATAATTATTTATATCAATAATAATATTGGAGTGATGGTGTTGAACCTACTGAATATGAGATATTTTATTGAGGCCGCGGAAACGCTGAATTTTACAAAAGCGGCAAACAACCTGAATATCTCACAACAGGCGTTGAGCACGCACATCGCGGCTTTGGAAAGAGAACTGGATGCTGAACTGTTTATACGCAGCGTTCCCGTGACGCTGACGCAGGGCGGTTTGCTCTTCAAGAAATACGCCCAAAGGTTTCTGGATGAATACAGCTCAATGATACATGAGATGAACGATATAAAAGACGAGCGCAGAGGCGCCCTCTCCCTCGGCATCGCCCATACGCGGGGGAGGATACTGCTTCCGAGAATACTTCCTCACTTTCAGAGGGCCTTCCCGAAGGTGGACATAAAAATCACGGAAGGAAGAAACGACGAAATGCAAAAATCTCTGTCGGAGGGCAAACTTGAACTGCTTATATGCAAGCTGCCCGTCATCGGCGCGAACGTCAGGAGCGAGTTCTTTTACGAGGAAAAAGCTGTGCTTATGGTCTCCGACGCATTGCTTGAAAAATACTTCGGCGCGGAGAAAGATGCCGTGGCGAAAGAAATCGAGCGGACTGCCGACATAGGTCCGCTCGAAAAGCTGCCCTTCATGCTCCCGCACAGAGGTGATTTGATGCGCGCGGTTGCGGACGAACTGATCGGCAGGGCCGGTTTTATACCTGACATAATCGTAGAGTCGGAGAACATAGAGACGCTGCTGGAAATGGCCGTCCGCGGCATCGGCGTCACATTCTATCCAAAGATGTTCATAGACTATTCAGGCTTCATCAACTTTCCGGACGCTTTTCATATAATACCGCTAAATACGCCCGCGGCTGCATACGCCATGGGCTTCTGCTGTCCGAAAGAAAGATATCTATCCTTCGCCGCGAGGGAATTTATCCGGATCGCGAAGGAGAACATCCGTCTTTAAAGGCATGGCGGCCCTCTTAGAATATCTTCCCGCAAGCTGAACGCCATCCTTGCCTGCGATCGTACGTCCTGGTGATGGTGCGCCCCGCATTTCCGGAGACTCCGGAGAGAAATGCCCTTAACATGACACCCCCCTCCAGCCTTATCAATATTTTTGATAGATCATATCCACATGGGGAATTCCGTCTTCAAGATAGACCTCGGAGATGCGCCTGAAGCCCAGTGATTCGTAAAAGCCGGTCAGATAATCTTGAGCGCCGATCTTTATCGTATTTTCGCCGAGAACGCCCGTCGCGAAGTCAATGGCCCGCTCCATCATTTCGCGCGCATAGCCGTGTCCGCGACATTCCCGCGCGACGGCGACGCGTCCCATCGCGAGAGTGTCATAAGTTGCGCCGGGTTTGAGTATGCGCATCGAGGCCGCGAGACGTCCCTCTTCGTCGTGACCGATGAGCTGCCATGCCTGGCGGTCCGCGCCGTCAACGTCGGGATATGGGCAGCGCTGCTCAACGACAAAGATATCGCACCGCTGCACTAGAATGTCATAAAGTTCGGATGTCGAAAGCTCTTCGAAAGTTTTTATCTTCCAGCGCATATACCATTCCCCCTTTATATAAATGTGATCTTTTAAAATAATATCATCTAATGACCGAGAGCAGGTAAAGAAAAAATGAACAGCCCGCGAATAAGAGTATAAAAAAGAGGTAGTATTTTTGCGAAATTTTTACAAAAAATATCTTGATATAATCGGTAAAAAATGCATTGACAGGAACTCACGAGGCCTGGTGTCCTATCAAAAAATGCTTGACGAAAGCCGTACCGCGTAATATACTACCTCACGTTGCGTTGCGGAATGCGGTTTTTTTTAACCCCGGCGGCGCGGCAGGCACCATGACAAAAAGAATAACGAGAAAGCAAAAGCAACATACATCGAGATCCGGTTCAGACGCGGAGACGCGGAAAGAATTGGAGAAGGTGTGTGGTCCTTGAGGCGGCACCGGAAGCGAGATCGCAAAAGCGCGAAAACGCGGGAGCCGCTGAAAAAGAGAATTCCGGGCCGGCGCGAGCCGGTCAAGAAAAAAGTCAGCGAAAGCGACACGTCAGGAATCAAACGGAGAGTTTGATCCTGGCTCAGGACGAACGCTGGCGGCGTGCCTAA
>OGYB01000377.1_pt1 | contig 31894 bp, 24 predicted proteins | sample 1576421 | NCBI WGS metagenome assembly OGYB01 (sample SAMEA3541577, study PRJEB24748) | human gut metagenome | biome: human gut; feature: human-associated habitat; material: faeces | place: China | collected 2012
TTTGATACCCTTGGGAGCTTTTATAGCGTTGTCCGGTTTGCGGGACTCTGTTCAGCCGAGGGGGCTGGCTCGGCGGCGTTTTTCCATCGAGACTGGAGGAGTGGTGACTTTGGGTTTTGTTTTAATTCAGACCAGAAAAACAAAACCAAGGTCAACACTCCTTCCGACCCGGCGCAAAACCGTGCGCCGGCCCACCTCCCTCGGCGAGGGAGGCTTTTAAAGCATAAATCGTAAAACCGTGCGGCTGCCACCTCTGGCGTAACTACCAGCCGAGTCGCATAAATCAGAAAAACACTGATTTGGCTCTCTGGCCGCCTCGGGGAGGGAGGCTTTAAAAGTGTAAACGCCAATTTACCATTTCTCTGAGCATTGCATTATTGATGCATCTGTCCATTTTTTACAGCGACTAACGTGAGCGTATGACATTTACTGCGACGACTAGTGTGAGCATGCGGCTATTTTTGCGACGACTAATGCAAAACGGAGAAGGCGCGGCCACGCTCTCTATGCCGCGGAGCCGGCTGCGGCGAAAATAAATTTGACGCCGCTGGATTCCCGACAGGAGCATTCGGGAATGACGGGGGCTTTAATCGTCTCCCCGCAGATCTTCTGTGCGGGGTCCAGCGGCGTTGGTTTCCCGTGTTAAACCCATTCAACGCCGCTGGATTCCCGACAGGAGCATTGATGAACATACTAAGTTCGATAACGGAAATCAAAGATTTCCTATCTCACTTATCGGGAATGACGTGGGCTTTAATGGTCTTACTTCTTTCTTCCGCCCGCCAGCGGCAGCAGCGCGAGCGCGAAGAGCGCCGCGAAGCCCGCTATGCCGGCGGAGCAGCCGCCGGAGGAACCGCCGCTGTCGCCGCCCTTTTTCGGCCTGTCCGGCTTGAGCCATGGGGAGAGCACCTTGACGGATACGCCCGTGCTGTTCTTCGCGATCTCTTCGACGAACGGGGCCTTGACCGTTACGACGTTGCTCTCGCCGGTGTGGATGCCGCCGAGCGCGCGGCCCGCCACGATGATGTTTTCGCCGTTTTTCTGATGGCTTATCACGAGCAGTTTGACGTCGGGAAGCGCGACGCTGCTTGTGAGGTGGACTTTGGCCTGAATGTATTTTTGTCCGTTCTCCGTGATTATCTCGGCGGACTTTTTGACGAACTCAGCCGTTACCGGCGGCTGGGCGGAGGCTGACGACGACTTTGATGCCGCGAGCTTCGCCGAAGAGACCGACGACGCGTCCGTTCCCTCGTACACGTCGGGGGCGAGTAGCGCCATGCGCACGTAGCCCCAGTTGTTGTCGCTGTGGATCTCGTCTCCGTTGGGGACGACCTTCACGTGCAGGTAGCCGGTGAGCATCCCGTCCGCCGCGGCCTTGGCTTCGCTGAGCTTTTTGCTCGCGCTCCACTCGACAGCGATCTCCTTGATGTTCGAATCGCCCGTTGACTGCCAGCCCTTGATCGCGTAGAGGCCGCTCGTGCCAACTTTGTCGGCCTCCGTCAGTTCGCTCTCGTCCTTCCATTCGTTCGTCCAGTAGAGCTCGGCCTTCACGTCCGTCGTATCGACGTAGCTGCAGTTGTAGACGCGCACCTTGACGGTGTAGTCCGTCGTCGGCCATCAGCGCGCGGTAGCTCGTGTTGCTGCTGGAAAGCGTGGTTCCGGTGCTCTCCTGTCCGTTGTATATAGTAACGCCGCGCATTATCCTCGGCGTGTCGTCGTCCGCGGTGGCCGTCCTATACGTGTAAGTGCTCGAGTTGAGCCTGTGCGGCAGGTTGAGCGCGGGGTCGGGATTTGCGTTGTAATTTCCGTTCTGATACCAGACGCTTGAGGAGGAGGTCTTCTTTATGTCCGTTATCATCTGCGCCATCACGAAGTTGCCTGTGTTCTCCACGAGCATCGCAAGCGCGGCCCCAAAGGACGCCTTGTCCATCTCGTCCTGCGTGTAGACGCCGTCGTATCCCTTCTGTCCGGGCCAGCTCAGAGTGTAGGCCGCAGTGTTCGTGAGGTTGCTGCTCGACGAGCTGGACTCGCTGTTCGTCTCGTCGTAGCTGAAACTGGCCGAAACGCTGACCGGCGTCTTTCCAGCGGCGTTGGACTGTCCGATGCCGGCGCCGAGCTCCGCGTTGAAGGAGTTCTTGTTCGTCGTGGACGACGTGTCCGTCTCGCCCGTCATTTCAGACAGCTTGACGGAGACGCTCGAGCTGTTAGCCTCGCCGATTACTACGTTCGTTTTCGTCGTCTCGCCGACACAGCTTGAGTAGTTCTTGACCTCTTTGAGCTCGCGTGGATATGTGAAGAGGTTGTACGGCTGGTGAACGGGGTCGTACCACTCGGCGTTGAGGCCGCTGACGGTGTACTGCTCCGGCTGCTGCGGCACCTGTATCTGGAGGTAACGCTGCGACGGGTAGACCGTCATATCGCCGTCCGTGCCGAATACGTCGTCGCTTGCCGCGTATGATCCGTCGCGCCCGTAGTCGTCGTCCAGCGGATATATGATCGGATAGCGGTATACGTCGATCTCCTCCGTCTGGTAAGAGACGAAGTCGTCATACATTCCCGCCGCGCTGACGCTTGATGTGGCGGTGTATTTGTTGGTCTGCGTGTTGCTCTCTTTTTGAGTGTTTGTATAGCTGTACCCGGCGGAAGCCGATCCGCTGACTTTGCCGCCCTCCTTGCCGGCTTTAGCGGAGGCCTTGACGGAGACGCCCATCGTCGTCTCGGAGGACTTCGTCTCGGTCGACGAGACTTCGTCGTTCTCCGTGCAGTCGGCCTGCGTCTTGTAGACGCCGTACATCGGCATGGAGACCTGTTTTGTGAATACGTCGATGCTCGCGCCGTTCACCGCGTCGTAGTGGCGTGGCGCCATCTGCAGCTCGAACGTCGGCTGAATTTTGGCCGTCATCGTGTAAACGCTCGGTTCGCCCAACAGCATCGTCTGGTGGTCGTAGTCGACTGCCGTGAGGCAGATAGAGGGCGTTGCCTCGTATTCGTGTCCATCGTTGGCTATATAGGTGCCAAAAGAATACGGGGCCGGTACTATCCCTGCGCCATGTGTTTTAAACGACCATGTTCCGTCGTTATTGACGGCCTCTATGACAGCATAGTCAATCTTATGATCGTTGGCGTAACTTGCGATTGCGATTTGTTTGATATTATTGTCGTTCGTACACTTGAAGTTGCCGACGGTCATTCCGTGGGATCCTGTGAAATTCACATTAACCTTGTATGTACCGTAGTCACATTCCTCAAAAAAATACCAGCCGAACATGTCATAGGTGCTTTGGTTGCAGAGCAGGGTTCCTGCGCCGTCAAGGTTCGCCCACTCTCTGACGCTCACATAAGAGCCGTAGTGCTCATCGTCTACCCAGCCCGGGTGAATATAGACAAGCTCGTCCTTGCCGTCGCCGTCGAAGTCTGCCGCCTCCGCCCATATTTGTGCGACTAGATTCTCTCCGCACCAGAGGTTCACGCTGTCGTCCTTGGCGACGAAACACTTTGTGAAGGAGCGGTTGGCAATGTCGGGCTTATAGCAGGCAAAGGCGATTCTGTTCGTGCTTTTACCCTCTTTGACCTTGCCGGAATAGGTTCCGTAGACGACCATTATTTCATCAGAGCCGTTGCCGTCAAAATCGCCGACTGTAACGTCCATTCCCTCCGTGGTGTATTGGTCGGGAGTGTTGTCATGCTGGTAAAGGTCGTCAAACTGGATATTTGAGATGTGCTCTGAAATAGTGTTGCTGTCTCTGTCGTACTTAGCAAGAGAGAGCTGGAATGATACTCTGCTTGTGAAAGCGATGGGGAATTCCATAATGCCGTCGCCGCCGAAATCCCCTTTGGCTATCCTCACCTGGCACGGCGAGTATTGATATTTTCGTTTCTCTCCAAGGTCGAACTTCGCTATCTCGGCGCGTGATTTGTAAGCGACGGCGCTGCCGTCGGCGGCGTCAAAAAGCTCTTTCCCGTCATACATTTCCACGTATATACGGAAGGCGCCATCATTGCTAGTCTCGCCTTGCGAAGCCTCTTTTGTCAGGTATGCGACGATGAATTCGCTGTACCCGTCGCCGTTTAAGTCCGCCGCCGTGCAATCAAGCGGGCGCCCAGAAACAGTATCTCCAGAATAACCCCATCCGTCTTCAACTGAAGTCCAGCGTGTAACAGAGGGATTCATGATTTGAAGGGTCTTCGTTTTTTGCTGTTTATCTTCCGTAAGATAGGAGTATTTAAGATAATGGGGATAGTCAGAACCAGAATTAGGAATTGGGTAATATTTTGCGGAAACTTCCATGTAGACATCCGACGGTACCACGTAGTTCTGCTTGATGCTATTGTACGCTTCTATATCTATGCTTACGGGCCTGACGCCTGCAGTCGCGGCCCTGATGAGCGCCGCCTTCTCCTGCCCATTTGAATTCGTCTCACTGTCGATAGTTGCGGAATAGATATCCTGCGAGCTGCTGTAGCTTGCGACCTCAAGCGCGCCGTCGCCCGAAAAATCATCCGGCGTTATCGGCAGCATCCTGAAGACGCAGTCGTTGTATGTATTGAATGGGCGGATTCCCAGTATCGGCTGCTGTTTCCTCGCGACGCTCAAAAAGCTGTCCTGATAGGCAGCCGCCGTCTGTGAATATACGCTCTCCTCCATGCCGTCGAGCGGGCCGAACTTGCTGTCTTCCCACGAAGTCTCGTCCGCGATCGCCGGGAGCATGCGCGCCCCCGCGTAGAAGAGAAGCGCCGTGAAGAGCAGCAGCGCCGCCGCGGCCGCCGGCCTGCGCGAATGGATAAGTTCCCTCAGTTTAAACATTTTTCATCCTCCTTAAATGATTATGCGTATGTGTGACATAGATATCTTCGACAAATTATTATTAGTTATTATGAAGGGAATTCCGTTGAAAATAAAAAATCCGGTATGAAAGGTAGCTCATTCGGCACGAACGGCAAAAGCCGCCGCGCCGGGGGATCGGCCGCCGCCCCGGAGGGCGTATCCTCACGGCGAGGGAAGACGTCCTTGTAATCCCGCATACGGCAGGTTATACTTTTGAACAAAGCGGACGAGTATATGATATTAAGAAGGAAATATTTACGCGGACGGCGGAAAATGTATCAGGCGATTCAGGCGTTTTTATCGAATTTACGCTTTCAGCGATTTTTGACATCATTGCGCTTCAGGAAAAGCACCAAGTTGAGCACCAAGACAAGCACCAAGTCGAGCTCTCCGGCACGGCGATTGCCGTGCTGAAAGCGCTTGAAGGCGGAGAGCTGCCGCGCAGGGAAATTTTTTCGGCGATAGGAAAGAGCGGCGATTCCAGAGCTTTCAAACGCAATATCGAGCCTCTCATAGATTCGGGGCTTATCGAAATGACAGTACCGGAGAGACCGAAGAGCAAACTGCAGCGGTATCGTTTGACCGGCAAAGGCGCGGCGGCGCTGAACGCGCGCCGCCGCGCGGAATAGGGGATCTGTGATCCCCGTCATCGAAGCCGGCAGTTACACCAGATGGTGCATATAATCAGCGGTTCCCTAACTTTATCTGTCCTTCTGCATCTCTTCCGTGAAGGGATAGTATATGCGCAGTTCGGTTATTCCCTTGAGAGAATGGTCCTGGCGGCCCGCCGATTCGCGCAGCCGCTCCCACTTGCCGTTGTCGTAGCGAGCGAGGACGAGCGATTTTCTGCCGTAGGTGGACCAGAGGTCCCAAAGTTCTTCGCCCGCCGCGGGGCCGGAGACGAGGCCCTTTTTGAAGAGCGGCGGCGTGCCGCCCATCATCGATCTGCCGTCGGCGGGGCCGACGACGAGCCACTGCGTCATGTTCCAGACGTTCTGCATCTCTTTTGACTTGAGCGCGTGGTCCCAGGGGATTATCTGAAAGCCGCCGGTGACTCCGCGCGGCGTGGTGGAGACGTCGATGACGCCGCTGTGGTTGGCGCGGATCGCGCCCGTGCGCTGGAAGAGCGTTCCCTCGAAGCGTCCCGTGCCGCCGAGCGGCCTGATGACGCGGCCGAGCAGCTCATAGCCGCCGCGTTTCCAGGCGATGACGCGGCCGCCGGGGCGGTTTTCGATGTTTACCATATAGGGCATGGCGTCGTCTTCGTTTGCCACGATGACGAGCGTGTCCTTTGCTTTAGGCAGGTTGGCGGGGGAGAGCGGCGCTTCGCTCATGTCCGGCCTGCGCACGAAGACGGCGGAGCCGACGGGCGGGGCCCAGGCTCCGAAGAGGCTTTCGCCCGCCTTCGCGGAGATGACGACGGAGGCTCCGGGGCCGGCGGCGGGGGCGATCGTCTCCTGCGGGATGACGCTCATCGTGCGCCCCTTGTCTTTCTCAACGGAGACGAGCATGTGTATCGCATTCACCGCCGAGGCGCAGACCGTTCCCGGCGCGCTCCACGCGCTCGCCGTGTAGCTCGGCCAGCGCGTCTTAGTCGGCAGGGCCTTCACTGTACCCACCTCGCGCGTGCTTCCGTCCGCGGTCGTCACCGTTACCGCCGCGCCCTTTTCCATCGGTATCTTTATCTCGAAGAGTTTTTTCTCCGCGGCTTCCGCCCGCAGCGAAACGGCGGCCAGCGCGGCGCAGAGCAGCGCCGCGGCGATCATCTTTTTATACTGCATTACGCTCACCTCGCATAGTTATTTATCATGTACAGGTATATCATTAAAGAGCGGCGATAGCAAGAGATAGCCGCCGGATAACAGGGCAGGAGCTTCAACGCCGATTTACGCGATTGGAAGTAAATGATAAACAGCGATTTAGCTGGCTGTCCTTCCGTCGCTCCGGCCTCCGAGCCGGAGCCCAGAGTCGTTGGTTTTGGTTCTGCAAGCGGCGGCGGAACAAACCCAAGTCACTGGATGCCGGGTCAAGCCCGGCATGACAAGATAAATCCCTGTTTATCGTTCTCTATATAAGTTTGCCCTGCCGCCGTTAAAATTTTACCGGCAGGGGGAAGAACCAGATCGACCAGATGTTGCCGATGAAGTGGAAGAGCGCGGGGGGGAAGAGGTTTTTGTAGCGGTATTTGAGCCAGCCCATGATAAGCCCGGGAAAGAAGGTGCAGAGCGATATCCAGTATGGCGCGACTATCAGATGTATCGGCGCGAAGACAAGGTTGGTCAGCACGATCGCCGCGAAGGGGGGGAAGCGCCGTTCCAGCATCGGCTGAAGCCAGCCGCGAAAAAATGTTTCTTCTATAATGGCGGCGGCGAGGCCGGAGCCCCCGAGGCTCAATGCCTCCCAAAGGCCGCGCTTTCGCGGCAGCGTCTCCCACGGCCAGTTCATCGCGACAACCGTGAGGATCAGCAATATAAATGCAGACACCGCAAGCGTCTGCATGAAGTCTTTGATGTTGAAGTCCCAGCGCAGACCGTAGTCGTCCGGGTCCTTTTTCCCGTACCAGCACCAAACGTAGGGCCAGTAGAGCAGAAAGACGCCCGCGCAGAAGGATACTACCGTACCCATCGAACGGCGCTATATTTTAAGGCAGTCGGAGCAGAGGCCGTAAAAGAATATCTCCATGCGCTCGATCTGCGCGATGTTGTCGCGTACGGACGTCGCGGATTTGAATATTTCGTTTTCGTCCACCGGGATGTCGAAGAGTTTGCCGCACTTGCGGCAGAGGAAGTGCCCGTGCGTGGTGGTGGTGGGGTCGAAATAGACTCTTTTGTCGTCGATGCTGAGGATCTTGATGAGCCCGGCGTCCGCCAGCAGCTGCGCGGTGCTGTAAAGGGTGGCGACGGACATCGTTGAATATTCGGCGGAGAGCTCGCGGTAGAGCGTATCTGCCGATGGATGGTCTGTGCGCCCCTCCAACTGCTGTAATATAGCGATGCGCTGAGCCGTTATCTTCGCGCCTCTCTCTCTAAGGACTGCTATCCCATCGTCTACGGTCCACATTTATCCATTCCTCCAAAACTGGTATTCTTGAATCATTTCAATTATTATAAATCATATCTTTCGATTTGTGTACCGTAAAACAAAAAATGCTTTTTAGGCTTGCGGATTTGCGTAATTTAACGTTATAATGTCCGTTGCACATAATGGGGTGTAGCCAAGCGGCCTAAGGCATCGGACTTTGACTCCGACATCGATGGTTCGAGTCCATCCACCCCAGCCATGTTATGTAAAAATGCTGGTCATATCATTAAAAACGTGTTTTTGAAGGGAGCCGGAAAAGTGAATCAGCCAAAAAAACCGTTTGGGGTTCTGCTCTTGGCTGCGGGAAAAGGCACGCGGATGCGCAGTAAAACTCCCAAAGTCCTACATCTGATGCTTGAAGAACCAATCCTCTATTATCCTCTGAGATCGGCGGAGAGCGCCGGCTTTGAGGATATCGCCGTTATGGTCGGTTTTGAGGGCGCGGCGGTGGAGAGGTGGACGCGGGATAATTTTCCCGGCGCGGAGATAATATGGCAGCGTGAACAGAAGGGCACCGGCCACGCGGCGAAGCTTGCCCAGGGCTGGTGGCGGAATTTTGATAATGTGATGGTTCTCGCGGGAGACGCGCCGCTGATAAAGGCGGAGACGCTCTCGTTTTTTGCCGGACGTCACGCGGAGGGCGGCAACGCCTGCAGCTTTTTGAGCTTTGACCTTGAGGACCCCGCCGGATACGGGCGGGTCATACGCGAGGGCGGAAGGGTCCGCGTGGTGGAGCACAAGGACGCCACGGAGGAGGAACGCGCCGTAAAAGAGGTCAACAGCGGCATGTATATCTTCGACACGGCGGCGCTTGCCGATGTGATAGACGAGATATCATGCGCCAACGCGCAGGGCGAATATTATCTGCCCGACGCGCTCTCGCTGATCGGATCACGCGGCGGCAGGGTGGAGGCCGTTAAGGCCGACTATGCCGAGGAGTTCTTGGGAATCAACGACCAGACGCAGCTTGCGGCGGCGGCGCGGATAATGCGCGACCGCATCGTAGGCGATTTCATGATAAACGCCGGACTGCAGTGTATGGACCCCTCGAGCCTGTGGATAGGCCCGAAGGTAAAGATCGGACGCGACGTGGTCATCCACCCCTCCGTTCAGCTGTGGGGCGAGACGGTCATCGAGGACGAGGCCTTTATCGGCAGTTTCTGCGTGCTCCGCGATTCGGTGGTGCGCGCCAAGGCGAATATCAAGGGTTCGGTCCGTCTCAATGATTCGACCGTCGGCCCGCGCGCTTCGGCCGGACCTTTTTCCTTCATGCGCGAACATGGCGAGCTTCTTGAGAACGCCCACATGGGCCGTTTTGTTGAGATAAAGAAGAGCCGGGTAGGCGTCGGAGCAAAGGTGCCGCATCTCTCATATATCGGCGACACCGAGATCGGCGAGAATACGAATATCGGCGCGGGAACGATAACCTGCAACTATGACGGGGAGAAGAAGAATCCGACGAAGATAGGCAGGGATTGCCTGATCGGCAGCGATACGATGCTCGTCGCCCCCGTCACACTCGGAGACGACGTCTCCACGGGGGCCGGCTCCGTCATCACCAGCGACATACCGGACGGCGCGCTCGGCGTAGGCCGCGCGCGGCAGTCTAATATCGAAGGCTGGAGCCGCAGGCGGCGCGGTAAAAGTAAAGAGTGAGCCGTAAGATAAATATCAGGGGATTATATTAAGGAGGAGAATAAAATGTCCGCAGGATTAAGAGAGGTAAAGATATTTTCAGGCTGCGCGAATGAACAGTTCGCGAAAGATATCTGCATGAATCTAGGGGTACCTCTTTCCGCATCAAAGTTATTCAGGTTTTCCGACGGTGAGATCGGAGTCTCCATTGAGGAGAGCGTCCGCGGCGCAGACGTTTATGTGGTCCAGCCGACCTGCGAGCCGGCGAACGAACACCTTATCGAGCTGCTTATCATCGTTGACGCGCTCAAAAGGGCCTCTGCCTATCATGTCAACCTTGTCATGCCCTATTTCGGCTACGCGCGCCAGGACAGAAAGACCCGCTCCCGCGAACCGATCACGGCGAAGCTGATTGCCAACCTGCTTGAAAAAGCCGGTGCCGACCGTGTGATAGCGGCCGACCTCCACGCGGGGCAGATACAGGGATTTTTCGATATTCCCGTCGATCATCTGACAGGCATTCCCCTCCTTGCCTCATATTTCCACCGCATCCTTGCGAAGGAGATCGAACAGGACCTCGTGACCGTCGTATCCCCGGATATCGGCGGCGTCGTGCGCGCGAGGAAGTTCGCGGAGCAGATCAACAACGCCGATCTCGCGATCGTCGACAAACGCCGCTCGCATGAGGTCGCGAACCAGTGCGAGGTGATGGAGATCATCGGCAATATAGACGGCAAGACCTGCATCCTCGTAGACGATATCGTTGACACCGCCGGCACGATCGTGAAGGCGGCCGAGGCGCTCAAAGAGCGCGGAGCCAAGGCGGTCTACGCCTGCGCTACCCACGGAGTCCTTTCCGGGCCGGCGATCGACAGGCTCAGGGGGTCCGTCATCGAGGAGATGGTCCTGACCGATACTATCCCGCTCAAGGAGGCGAAGAGGATCGAAAAGATCAAGGTGCTTTCGATAGCGCCCCTTTTTGCCGAGGCGCTGAGAAGGATCCATTCGGAGCATTCGGTAAGCATTCTCTTCCGTTAAGCGCGGATAGAGAGATGATTTTAGAAAAACAGAAGTGTAAAAAATACTGAGGAGGAAACACCAATGGCTAAGAATCAGACAGTAAAACTTGACTTCACGAAGAGAGAGGTCACCGGAACGGGCGTCTGCCGCAAGATCCGTTCAAAGAACCTCATCCCCGTGGTACTCTACGGCCCCGACTATAAGAGCGGCCTCGCCGGGACCGTCGCCGCGAAGACGATCGCGCCGGTGGCGAACGGCGGACATAGAGAGACGACGCTCATCGAACTCACGATCGACGACGGTACGACGGCCTCCGCGCTTATCCGCGACGTGCAGCGCCACCCGCTTACGCGCCAGATCCGCCATATCGATCTCTATCAGGTCCTCAAGGGCCACAAGGTAAAGGTCGAGATCCCCGTCCGCGTCGCGAACGCCGAGGCCTCAAAGGGCGTCAAAGAGGGCGGGCTTCTTACTCACGCCGCACGCCTCATCCTCGTCGAGGTGCAGCCCAGCGATATTCCCGAAGAGATAGTCGTTGACGCGAAGGATCTTGAGATGGGCTCCGAAGTCTTCGTGAAGGATCTCGACGTTCCCGAAGGCGTCACCGTGCTGACGGACCCCGAGATACTCGTGCTTCATATTTCTGCCATCCGCTCATCGGACGACGAGACGGAAGAGGGAGAAGAGGAGAGCAAGGAAGTCGAAGTCGTTGCCAAGGGCAAGGCTGCCAAGGAAGAGGAATAACAGCTCCGCGGATCATATAAGCGTCCGGCGCGCCGGTTTGACATCGCCTTTCGAGGGCCTGTGCCGCGCCGTGCCGTCGTTTTCCGCCTATGCTCCTGACGGAGGATATCGTTGTAGTTTGCCGTTAAAGACGCGTAATATCTGTTATGCGTCTTTAACTTTATTTATGGGATGAATGATCATGAAATTAATCGTTGGCCTGGGAAATCCGGGATATGAATATGTATGGACCCGCCATAACGCGGGATGGACGATCGTCGATTCCTTTGTGGCGAGGCTGGGGCTGCGCGAGCCGCAGATAAAATTCCGCGGCGCCTATTGGGGGCCGGTCGTCTGCTGCGGGGAGCGCGTCTCTTTTCTCGAACCGCACACCTATATGAATTTAAGCGGCCTCTCCGTCGGCGAGGCCGCGCGTTATCAGAATCTTGAGCCCGAAGACATCCTCGTGATATCCGACGACGCCGCGCTGCCCTTCGGGCGCATCCGTATGCGCAAGAGCGGCTCGGCCGGCGGGCAGAACGGGCTGAAATCGATCATCGGCGCTCTCGGGACTCTCGACGTGCCGCGCCTCCGCGTCGGGATCGGTTCGCCCGACGGCAAAATGGACCTTAAAGACTGGGTGCTGGGCAAGATACCGCCGGACCAGCGCAGGGAGTGGCACAAGATCGAGGACGCCGCCTGGGAGGCGCTGGAGCTCTGGCTCAAGGGAGATGTCGACAGGGCGATGTCGAAGGCGAACGGTTTCCGGTTAAATGAGGGAGAATAAGGGCCTTTATCAGGGGAGCTCCCTCGCCGCGCTCGATGAAGAGCTGTGGCTGCGCAACAGGGGGGTGCATCTCGCCTCGAAGGGGGCGATGCGCCCCTGGGTCTGCCGTGAGATAAAGCAACCCTTGCTCGCGCTGCTGCCGGACGCGCGCCAGGCGCGGGACTTCGCGGCGGACGCCGAAGAGCTCGGCCTCTTCGGCAGCGTCAAGATCCTCCCCGAGATGATCCTCGCCGAAGACGATTCGAGGAGCGAGGCGCAGCGTATCGTGCGCGGCGACATTCTGGAAAATTTCAAATATAAGGGCGGGGTCCTCGCCGTCACGCCGGCCTCGCTGATGGCGCCCTTCTCGACCGGCGGAGACTATATTGAGCTTGAATGCGGCAAGGAGGTCGGGCGCAGCCGCCTCATCGACTGGCTCGCGCGGAAGGGCTATGAACGCAGCGACCTCGTCTGGACTCCCGGACAGTTCGCCGTCCGCGGCAGTATCGTCGATATCTTCAGCCCCTCGGATATGTATCCGGTGCGCGTGGAATTTTTCGACGACGAGGTGGAGAGCATCCGCTTCTTTGTTTCGGAGACGCAGAAGAGCCTGCGCACCATACGCAAAAGTTCCGTGCAGAGCCTTGTGTCAAAATCCGACAACGCGCTGGAAAACTATTTCCCCGAGGATATGCGGATACTCTTCTTTGACCCGCACGGCCTCGATACGACGGCGGAGAACGCCGTCTGGCTCTGGAAGAGCCTCGACCGCGAGGAGAGCGTGCCCTGGGAAGCCTGGGAGAAGCTCTGCGCGGGTTTCACCGCCTATAAGAGGCTGCGCGTCCTTCCGGACGTAAAAAACTGCGCCGCGCGTATGGCGGTCATGCAGTTCCCCAACTTCCGCGGCAAACTCAAAGAGGTCGAATTGCACTGCCTCTCTTTAATAAAAGAGGGTTTTCGGATAAAGGTCGTCTCCGAGGCCGAACGCAACCTTCAATGGGGGCGGATCAACGGCTTCGAGGCCCGCGAGGGCATACTGAGCGAGGGCTTCATCGACGGCGACGCCAAAATCGCCGTCATGACCGATCTTGAACTGTCGGGCATCACCGTCGCGCGGCGTCGTGTGGAGAACAGGGCCCCCAGCGACTGGGGCGCCGGCCTCATTCCCGGCCAGTGGGTCGTCCACGACGAATATGGCGTCGCCCTCTATCAGGGGTCGGAGCGCGTGAAGACCGCCGACGGCGAGCAGGAATATCTCATCCTGCAGTTTGCCGAGGAGCGCCGCCTGCTCATACCCGTGATGCAGTTCCACAAGATAGCGCCGTGGTCTCCGCTTCCGGGGCAGGAACCGACGCCCGACAATCTTAGGAGCTCGCACTGGAAAAAGGCCGCCTCGAAGGCGAAGCTGATGGCGGAACAGGCTGCCGCGGAGCTTATCAAGATCTACGCCGAACGCGAGGTGAGCAAGGGTTTTTCGTTCCCCGACAATCGCGAAATGATGCGCGAGCTGGAGGAGAGCTTCACATACAAAGAGACCGCGGACCAGCTCCGCGCGATCGAGGACGTGGAGCGCGACATGGAGCGCCCCGTGCCGATGGACCGCCTCATTGTGGGCGACGTCGGCTTCGGAAAGACCGAGGTCGCGATCCGCGCGGCGGGCAAGGCGGTCTTCGCGGGAAAGCAGGCGGCGATCATGGCGCCGACGACGCTGCTCGCGCAGCAGCACTTTGAGACGTTCACCGCCCGTTTCGCGAACACGCCGATACGCGTGGAAGTGATCTCGCGTTTCGTGCCTGTGGGGCAGCAGCGGCGGATATTGCAGGACCTCGGCGACGGCAAGGTCGATATCCTTATCGGGACTCACCGGATACTGACGGACGACGTCAGGTTCAAGGACCTTGGCCTTATAATCGTAGACGAGGAACACCGCTTCGGCGTCATGCACAAGGACCACCTGAAGAGGTCGATGCCGGGCGTCGACGTGCTGATGCTTTCCGCGACGCCGATCCCGCGCTCGCTTTCGCTCTCTGTCAGCGGACTGCGGGACATGTCGATACTGCAGACGCCGCCGCAGCGGAGGCTGCCCGTCATCACCGTGGTGCGCCCCTTTTCGGAAGAGCTTCTGAAGAACGCGGTGCTGCGGGAAAAGAACAGGGGCGGCCAGATATTTTTTGTCCATAACAGGATAAACGACCTGCAGGAGCGCGCCGTCATGCTCAAACGTCTCTTTCCGAAACTCAACATCGCGATGGCGCACAGCCGGACGACGGAGTCGGCGCTTGAAAAGACGATGTCCGAGTTTTCCGCGGGAAGGATAGACATTCTCGTCTGTACGACGATCGTTGAGAGCGGACTGGACATCCCCGCGGCCAATACGCTGATCGTCGACGACGCGCATGAGCTTGGACTGGCGCAGATGTACCAGCTTCGCGGGCGCGTCGGGCGGCGGGAGGAACAGGCCTACGCCTTTTTATTCTATCCTAACGACGTCCATATCTCCGTCGAGTCCAGCGAGCGCCTTGAGGCGATCGCGGAACTCGACGAGCTTGGGGCGGGCTATCAGCTCGCGCAGCGCGATCTTCAGATACGGGGCGGCGGGGATCTCATCGGCGTCTCGCAGCACGGAAACTCCAGCCGGATCGGCTATCAGAAATACTGCGACCTGCTTGCGGAGGAGATATCCAAGATAAAGGGCACGTACAGGCCGCAGATGGAGTTGGAGATCGGCTTCCCCGTCTCCATCCCCGGCGATTACCTGCCGCAGGAAAACCTGCGCGTAACGCTTTACAGGAGGCTGCTGAAGACGGATTCTCTCGCGGAGGTGCTCGAACTGCGCGAGGAGACGGAGGACCGCTTCGGGAAGATCCCCAACGAGCTCGACTTCCTCTTCAACGTCGCGGCGATCAAAGGCGTCTCCTACGAACTGGGATTTACGAAGATGATCTGCAGCCGCTACGAACTCGTGCTGCAGGGCAGGCCGGACGGCGCGTGGGAGAGGCTGACGCTGCCGCCGAAGTGGCGCCGCCGCCTGGACGGCTTCATCGGGCCGGGCGGATTTGCGGGCATCAGGGACGTCGCGCGGATAATTCAGGAACAAAATCCCGCGCCAATCTGATAGAATAGTGCAGGCAGGAGGGATTCGCCATGCAGGAAGAAAAAGCAATGTCGGAAAAATTTGTCAGGCTCGTAGAGGTGATGAAGCGTCTGCGCGCGCCGGACGGCTGCCCCTGGGACCGCGAGCAGGACTACATGTCGCTGCGCCGCTACATAATCGAAGAGGCCTACGAACTCATCCAGGCGATAGAGTCCGAAAACATCCCGAATATGTGCGAGGAGTGCGGCGACCTCATGCTGCAGGTGGTGTTCATCTCCTGCATGGCGGAGGAGCGCGGCGACTTCACGATCTCGAACGTGATGGACGGGCTGACCAACAAGCTCATCAGGCGTCATCCCCACGTCTTCGGGGACATCAGCGTCAAGGATTCGGACGACGTGCTTCGCAACTGGGAACAGATAAAGTCGGCCGAGCGCAGGGGCAAAGAGGAGGATTCCTCTTATATGGCGGGAATCCCGCGCGGCATGCCAGCGCTGCTGCGCGCCTACCGGATACAGGAGCGCGCCGCGAAGCCCGGTTTCGACTGGCCCAAGGGCGACGTCTCTCCCGTTGTCGCGAAGGTGGAGGAGGAGCTGGCGGAGCTGAAAGAGGCGATGGCCTGTAATGGCGGCGACGAAATCGCCGAGGAACTCGGAGATCTCATCTTTGCCGCCGTCAACCTTTCCCGCCATCTGGGGATCGACCCCGAGATAAATCTCCACCGGGCCTGCGAGAAGTTCGACGCACGCTTCAGAAGTGTGGAAAAGTCGGTTGAAAAATCCGGACGTCCGTGGAAAGATTATACCCTGGACGAGCTGGATGAATTCTGGAAAGAAGCAAAAAATAAATAAATTTGGAGGAATCCTCATGACAACAGAAGAGAAGATCAAGGAAGTACTTGCCAACCACGTATCGCCCGCGCTCCAGTCGCACGGCGGCGACTGCTCGTTCGTAAGATATGACGAGCCGTCCGCCACGCTTTACGTCGCGATGGAGGGCGCCTGCGGCAGCTGCCCCTTCGCGCTGGAGACGCTGCGCATGACGGTCGAACAGGCGGTCATCGCGGAGGTCCCCGAGGTCAAAGCGGTGGAAAGGGTATAGGCGGATTTTAAAGTAATGAAAGAAACAAAGCAGGAGGCCGAAAATCTCCTTTCGCTCACCGACGCCTCCGTCGTGAAGCTGCTCGCCGAGCATGAGGAGATCCTGCGCCTTGTCGAGCAGAGCTTTCCCGTAAAGATATACGCGCGGGGCAGCTCGCTCTCTGTCAGGGGCGACGACGAACGGCTGATAAAAAAACTTGAGAACCTGCTCGTGCAGTACGCGGAGCTCTCGCTTTCGGGGCATAAATTCAACAGCGCCGAGATACGCTACGGGCTTCACAGCATCCAGAAGGGCGAGGAGGTCGACCTGCGGTCGCTTTACAACGACGTCGTCTGCATAAGCAACCGCGGCAAGGCCATCCGCCCCTATACGAACGGACAGAAGGGCTATATCCAGGCCATTCGCGACAACGACATAACCTTCGGCATCGGCCCCGCCGGTACCGGAAAGACCTATCTCGCCGTCGCCCAGGCCGTAGCTTACCTGAAGTCCGCGAAGATAAGCCGCATCATCCTCGTGCGCCCCGTCGTCGAGGCGGGGGAGCGGCTCGGCTATCTTCCCGGCGACATGAACGAAAAGGTCGCCCCGTACCTGAGACCGCTCTATGACGCTTTTTACGAGCTGCTGCCGGCGGAGAGGTTCGACCGTTACTTTGAGAAGGGCGTCATCGAGCTCGCGCCGCTCGCCTATATGCGCGGCCGCACCCTCAATGACAGCTTCATCATCCTCGACGAGGCGCAGAACACTACGCCGGAGCAGATGAAAATGTTCCTCACGCGCCTTGGCTTTGGTTCAAAGGCCGTGATCACGGGGGATATCACACAGGTCGATCTGCCCGGCACCAAGGAATCGGGGCTCAAAGTCGTGCAGGATATCCTGAAGGGAGTCCCCGGAGTCTCCTTTATCAGGCTCAACGACGGCGACGTCGTGCGGCATGAGATAGTACAGAGAATAGTGAGGGCTTACGAAGACTATGACAGACGGAGAGCGGAAAAGCAGGCTGAAAGATAGCATCACGGCGGTATTCAGCAAATTTTCATTCAGGCGCGAAAACAGACAGTATATCATTTTTCGGGCCATCCTCCTCTGTGTCGCGACGCTGCTTGTCAGCGTCAACTGGTACATGTTCGACCGGAGGGAAAACTATCAGATAGGGATTCCCTCCGAGAAGACATACTTCGCCCTCACCTCGGCGCGGTACGAGGACCGGGCGGCGACGCTCGAACTGCGCCAGCGCGCGGCTTCGCGCATCATCGACGTCATGGTGCAGGACGAGAAGATCGCCTCCGAGGTCTCGCGCCGCCTCGAACTCCTCGAAAAGGGCGAGCTCAAGCAGCTTTTCAACGCGCCGCTGCTCAACATCTATAACAAACAGGGCTCCGCTTCGCAGAAATCGATCGTCGACGCCGCGCTTGACATAGGGCGCAGGGTCCGCGACGAATCCACCGACAGGGAGCAGCAGACGACTCTGGTCTGGAAATATCTCAAGGAGACGAAGCTTTCGCAGTCGGAACGCAACGTCGCCTTTCAGATGCTTGACGTCGTCCTCAACCCCTCCCTCCAATCCGACGGCGAGATGGTCCAAAAGCTGCGTGAAGACGTCGCGGCTCAGATACCGGCCGTTATAAAAGAGATACGCCCCGGCTCCGTACTTGTACAGAAGGGGCAGGTCGTCACCCCGTCGCTCGCGAAGCTGCTCGCCTCGCAGGGCTATCCCGACGCCGCCTTCCCCTGGAAACACCTTATCTTCATCCTCGGCGCGATCAGCATCTGGAGCTTCTGGCCGGTGTGGATCGCCAGCGGCCTGCGCGAGAAGCTTTCGATGCGCGAGTGGATATATATCGCCGTCGTGCTCTCGGTCGTCTGGACTCTCGAGGTCGTATTCGCGCGCTTCGGCGGTTACTCGATGGCCGTGCTCGGTCTCACCGGCTGGCTCTGTCTTACTCTGCCGGTATCGCTCTCATTTCATATCATCTTCGGAGGCGGCGTGATCAGCGTCATCATCGCCTTCGGCACCAATCCCGGCATCGTCTGCCTCGGCTGCATCCTCGCGGCCTTCGCCGCCGGCATCGGCCGCATCCTTTTTATCGACCCGCCAAACCACCGCATCACCATCTGGCGCAACCTCTTCTTTCTCGGGCTCTGTCTGGGAGCCGCCTCTATCTGCATACACTGGGGGCTCGGCCTCTATTTCGATTATAACCTCGCCCTCGGAGCCGTGCTCTTCAGCGCGATCTGGGGAACGATCGTCGTCGCGCTGCTGCCGCTGTGGGAGAACGTCTTCGACGTCCTTTCGCCGCTGCGCCTGCTTGAGTTGAGCCATCCTTCGCAGCCGCTCATCAAACGGCTGCAGATGGAGGCTCCCGGCACCTACAACCATGTCCTCATGGTCGGCACTCTCGCCGAGGCGGCGGCTGACAAGCTCCATATGAACGGCCTTCTCGTGAGGGCCGGCGCTTATTACCACGACATCGGGAAGCTCAAGAACCCGCAGTATTTTGTCGAAAACCAGCGCCACGGGAAGAACATACATGACAGTCTGCCGCCGACGCTTTCGGGACAGCTGCTGATATCGCATGTGAAGGAGGGGCTGGATATCGCCGCGCAGACGAATCTTCCCAAAGCCCTGCGCCGCTTTATAAGCGAGCACCACGGAACTACTTCGCAGCGGTATTTCTATGAAAAGGCGAAGGCCCTCGGCGAGAATGTCACCGAGGAGCAGTTCCGCTATCCGGGGCCGCGCCCGCAGTCGCGCGAGACCGCGCTCGTGATGCTCGCCGATTCCGTGGAGGCGGCGATAAAGGCGCGCAGCAAGCCCTTCGAGAGTAACAGGGAGCTTTCCGACTTCATCAATCAGGTGATACGCAGCAAGGTGGAGAGCAACCAGCTCAACGACGTGGACTTTACGATGAAGGAGATGTCGCTGATAACGGAGGCCTTCATGGAGGTCTTTCAGGCGACCTACCATTCGCGTGAGGTAAAGAACATCAACGAAATAATAAAAGAGGCGAAACTCAAAGGCGGGGAGCATAAGGAAGAGGTTGTTCCCCTGACGGCGGAAGCCTCCGCCGCCCCCGCGGGTAGAGAGAAAGAAGAAGAGGAGGATGATAAGGATGAAGACAACGATACACTGCGGTGAGATATTCAACGAGACGAACAGCTCCATGTGCTGCGGAGAGAGGATAAAGAAGCTCGAGAAAATATTATCCGCATATCTTGAAGAGACGAATCTCCTCCCGGAAGCGGCCGCGGAATGCGAGATATCGCTCACCTTTGCCGGCGCGGATCAGATCGCGGAGATGAACGAGGAATACCGTGAGGTCGCGGGCCCCACCGACGTGCTCTCCTTCCCGATGTGGGAGAACGAAGAGGGCGGATTTGAGCCGCCCGATGACTGGGAATGCCTGACGCTCGGCGACATCATCGTCTGCCCGGAGATCGTCGCGAAGAACGCCGAAGAAAACGGCAAGAGCGCCGAGAGTGAGACGGTGCTCGTCATCTGCCACGGCTTTCTGCATCTCGTCGGCTTCGACCACGCGGACGACGCGGAGCGCGAGCGCATGTGGCAGGCGCAGGAGGCTCTCGTCGCCCGATTTTTTGCCGGGGCGTAAGCGAAATGGACGATAAACCGTTATTAAGCAAAGAGGCCGCGAAAAAACTCCTTGCCGAAGCCGCGCGCGCGCGCGCGGCGGCCTACGCTCCCTATTCCGGCTTTTGCGTCGGGGCGGCGTTGCTCTTTGAGGGCGGCCTCACCGTTCCCGGATGCAACGTGGAAAACGCGAGCTACAGCCTTTCCGTCTGCGCGGAGCGCAACGCGATGACGACAGCCCTTACGAAGGGGCTGCGCCGGCCGCTCGCCGTCGCCGTCGCGGGGCCGGAGGGGGCTTTTTGCCCTCCCTGCGGGGCCTGCCGCCAGTTTCTCGCCGAATTCAACCCCGATATGGCCGTAGTGCTCAAGGAGGCGGACGAGCCGGTCGTCTATACATTAAGAGAGCTGTTGCCGCTTTCGTTTTCCCTGGATGAAAACTGCGGCGGCGCTGACTGAGAAAGAGTGGATACTAATGAGTGAAGATAAAACATTCCGCAGCGGCTTCGCAGCCCTGCTCGGACGTCCCAACGTCGGAAAATCGTCGATAATAAACGCGCTGCTCAAAGAAAAGGTGGCGGCCGTATCGCCAAAGCCCCAAACCACCCGCAACGCGGTGCGCTGCATATATACAGCGGAAGGTGAACAGATCGTATTTGTGGATACTCCCGGCATTCATGTGCCGAAGCACGCGCTGGGAGATTTCATGATGAAAGAGGCGGAGGAATCCCTTATGCTCGTGGACGCCGTCTGCTACGTCGTCGAGGCGCAGGACCGCGCGGTAAGCGAGAAGGACGAGATAATCCTCAAGGTATTGGAGAACGTGGCGCAGCCTGTCGTGCTTGCGGTAAACAAAACGGACAAGCTCGACAAATTCGAGGATTACAAGAAGGCCGCGGCGGTCTATGAAAAATACATAAGCCCGGCCGCAGTCGTTCCCGTTTCCGCCAACAACGGCAGAGGACTGCCCGAGCTCGCCGCGGCGATCAGCGCGCTGCTGCCGGAGCAGCCTCCGATCTATCCCGAAGATATGCTGATGGATTCTACGGAGCGTTTTCTCGCTTCGGAGGTCATTCGCGAAAAGATATTCCGCCATACCGACGAGGAGGTCCCGCACGGAGTGGCGGTAATAATAGACGAGTTTAAGAGCCCCGACGAATTTCCCGACAAGAAGGTCTGCGACATACGGGCGACGATCATCGTCGACCGGCCGGGACAGAAGGGAATAATCATCGGCAAGAACGGCGCGATGCTGAAACAGATCGGGATCGAGGCGCGCAAAGAGCTTGAGGAAAAGTTCGGCTACAAAGTCTTTCTCCAGCTCTGGGTGAAGGTTAAGCCCGGATGGCGCAAGTCGCCCGAGGAGCTGCGGCGTCTGGGGTATAATAGTTGATCCCGATCCGGCTGCCGCAGGGATACTACACAAAGACTGGAACTGTGCTTCTAAGAAGGGATTCCTCCAGGGAGGGGCAGTCCCTTCTCCTTTTTATGCGCGAATTTGGGCCGCGTTGGGTCAGCGCGCCGTCCGCGACGGGGAAGAACCGCTTCGGAGGCTCCACCGAGCCGATGACCTGGGGGGAGTTCTCGCTCTATCAAAGCCCCTCAAAGCTTTATCTGCAGGGGACCGAGGTCAAGGAAGATTTCCTGACGCTGCGCTCTTCGCCCCCCGCCGTCCTCGCCGCCCTCCGCCTCTATAAGCTCACGGCGAAGGAGGCTCCGCTGAACTGTGAGAATGACGCGGCGCTGCGTATGCTATGGAGCGCGCTTGTGCAGCTCCGGGAGAAATGCCAGCCGTACATCGTCGAATTCCGCTACACATGGAAGCTGCTGAACCTTATGGGGATCGCCCCCTCTCTCGACCTTTGCGCCGAGTGCGGCGAGAGGCTGACTGACGGCGGCAGGTTCACGCAGGAGGGTATGCGCTGCCGCCGCTGTTCCCAGGACCGGGGCGAGCCGGTCAGCGCCCAGGAGCTTGCGGAGCTGAAGGGCGCCGTCTCTCTCCCGCATGATAAATTCATCCTTTGGTCGCGTGAAACGCGTGAAAAAGATTGTTATATTAAGAATTTAAAAAAGTTATCGCCATATTTTAGCAACATGCGTTAGAATAGTTCAAATATGTAAAAGCAGCACTCATCAAAGGAGGCAACAGAAGGTGAATTTTCAAGAGATAGTTATGCGCCTTGAGCATTTCTGGGCTTCTCAGGGTTGCGTCGTCCAGCAGCCCTACGATTTGGAAGTGGGAGCAGGCACCATGAATCCCGCGACGACCCTGCGTGTTCTTGGTCCCGAGCCCTGGCGCGTAGCTTACGTTGAACCTTCCAGAAGACCCACAGACGGAAGATATGGAGAAAACCCCAACAGGCTTCAGCACTATTACCAGTATCAGGTCATAATCCAGCCGACGCCGGACAACATTCAGGAGATGTATATCGAAAGCCTCAAGGTCCTCGGTATAGATCCCGCGGAACATGACATCCGTTTCGTCGAGGACGACTGGGAGAATCCGACGACTGGCGCCTGGGGGCTCGGCTGGGAGGTCTGGCTCGACGGTATGGAGGTCACGCAGTTCACCTACTTCCAGCAGATGGGTTCGATAGATATGGACGTAGTACCGGCGGAGCTGACGTACGGACTGGAAAGAATCGCGATGTTCGTCCAGAAGGTCGACAACGTTTACGACCTCCAGTGGGTCGGCGAGATCAAATACGGCGACGTTCATCACAAAGGCGAGGTCGAGCATTCGACATACAATTTTGAAATCGCCGATACGGACATGCTCTTCAACCTCTTCAACAGGTATGAGGCGGAATCCCGGCGCGTGCTTGAGGCCGGTCTCGTGCTGCCGGCTTATGATTACGTCCTCAAATGCTCACATTCGTTCAACCTGCTTGACGCGAGGAACGCCATCAGCGTCACGGAGAGGACCGGTTATATCGGGCGCGTGAGGAACCTGGCCTCCGCCTGCTGCCAGGCCTACGTCAAACAGCGCGAAGAGATGGGCCATCCGCTGATGGGAAAATTTGACAAATATGAAAAAGGAGGCGCATGCTGATGTCCGACCTTCTCTTTGAAATAGGAACAGAAGAAATTCCCGCGAGGTTTATGCCGAAGACGCTTGCCGATCTTGCGCAGTATGCGGAGGAGGAGCTTTCGGGAGCGCACATACCGCACGGGGAGATCAAGTCGGAATGCACGCCGCGGCGTCTGGTCATCACCGTAAAAGAGCTTGCGGAACATCAGGAGGACTCCGTCGAGATCTCGAAGGGGCCGATGAAAGCCCAGGCATTCGGCGCGGACGGCAGTCCGACAAAGGCGGCGCTGGGATTCGCGCGCAGCAAGGGCGTCGAAGTCTCGGAGCTCAAGATCGAGAGCATCGGCAGCGCCGAATATGTCGTGGCGGAGAAGCGCACGAGCGGCCAGCCGACGATGAGCGTCCTGCCTCAGCTGCTGGAAAAGATCATCCATCGCCTCTCATTTCCAAAGAGCATGTACTGGGCCGACAAATCGGTACGTTTCGCGCGTCCGGTGCGCTGGATCGTGGCCCTTTACGGCGACCGCCCGATCGACGTCTCCTTCGGCGATGTGAAGAGCGGCGTCGTCTCCCGCGGGCACCGCTTCATGGGCGCCGAGTCCGTGCAGATAAAGGATGCGGATTCCTACGCGGCAGCGATGCGCGGCAACTGCGTCATCACCGACCCCGAAGAGCGCAAGGCGATGATACTCGCCGGCATCTCCGAAATAGAGAAGGAACTCGGAGCGAAGGTCACCGTAGACCCCGAGCTGCTTGAGGAAAACGTGCACCTCAACGAATACCCGATACCCTTCTACGGAAGCTTTGACAAGGAATTCCTTGACATTCCCGCCGAGGTGCTCATCCTCTCTATGGCCAAGAACCAGCGCTACTTCCCGGTCCATGACGCGGGCGGCAGGCTGATGGCCAACTTCATCGGCGTCAGCAACAACCGCGCGAAGGATATGAGAGTGGTGCGCGAGGGCAACGAGAGGGTCCTGCGCGCGCGCCTCTACGACGCGGCCTTCTTCTGGAAAGAGGACCAGCAGAAGTCTCTCGACGTCCGCGCCGAGGAGCTCAAAAACGTGACCTATCAGGAACAGCTCGGCTCAGTTTATGACAAGGTGCAGCGTATAAAGAAGATCACGCTGCGGCTGGCCGACGAGCTCGCGAGCGACGTGGACAGAACGAAGCTTGCGCGCGCCTGCGACCTCGCGAAGGCCGACCTCGTAACGAACATGGTCTATGAATTCTCCGACGTGCAGGGCGTCATGGGACGGGAGTACGCGCGCAAAGCCGGAGAACCGGAAGAGGTCGCCCTCGCCCTTTATGAGCAGTACCTGCCGCGTTTCGCCGGGGACGAACTTCCCTCCGGGATATCCGGCGCGCTGCTCGGCATCGGCGAACGCCTCGACACGCTGACGGCGATATACAAGATCGGGCTCGAACCGACGTCGTCGCAGGACCCATACGGACTGCGGCGCGCGGCCAGGACGATCAACGAGCTTATCTGGGGACTGTCGCTCGACATAGATATGGACAGGGCTCTTGAAATGGCCGCCTCACAGCTCGAACTCGAGCCGGAGCGCCTCGAAAAGATGAAAGCTTTTATCGCCCTGCGCCAGCAGGTGCAGCTGCGCGAGAAAGGATTCAGCCACGAGGCGGTGGCGCTCGCGATGCAGACCATCCCGAGCCGTCCGCTGCAGATATACCGCCTCGCGGAGGTGCTGACGAAAGCCGGCGGCGAGACGTGGTTCGCCGAGCTCATCACGGCGGCGGTACGCGTCAAAAACCTTCTCTCCAAGGTGGAGGAAGAGGTCGGCGCGGTCGATCCGGCGAAGTTCACCTCGGATTCCGAGAAAAAGCTTTACGAAGAACTGGGCAAGCTGACAAAGGACGCTAAAAGCGCCGTCGAGAGCCGCGAATGGGAAAAACTCGCGGCGACGATGGCGGAGCTGGCCCCCGTCATCGCTCAGTTCTTTAACGACGTGCTGGTCATGGACCCCGACGCCGCCGTCCGCATGAACCGCATCGCCCTGCTTAAAGAATGCCAGGCGTTCTTCATGCAGATAGGAGATTTCAGTATATTGAAATAATAAGGTTTTAGTATAAACCGTGATAAAATAGCGAGAAAGCACCAACTAGTGATATCGCAGTGTTTTATTATTCTCTCTTTGAGGAGGAAACGACATGGTTGAATCAACGAAGTACATCTATGATTTCAGCGAAGGCAGCGCCGATATGAGGACGCTGCTGGGCGGCAAAGGCGCCAACCTTGCCCAGATGTGGAAGATAGGCCTTCCGGTACCCCCGGGCTTCATCATTACCACCGAGGCCTGCCATAAGTACTGGGAGGAAAAGGATTTCATCGCCGGCATCTGGGACGACGTCGAAGCCGCGGTGGCGAGAGTTGAAAAGCTGGCCGGCAAAAAGTTCGGCTCTTCGGAAAATCCTCTCCTCGTATCTGTACGTTCCGGCGCTCCGGTCTCGATGCCGGGAATGATGGATACGATCCTCAACCTTGGACTTAACGACGACACAGTCGCCGCCCTTGCCAAATCTGCCGGTGATGAGAGATTCGCCTATGACAGCTACCGTCGTTTCATCCAGATGTTCTCCGACGTCGTCCTGGAAGTGGACCTGGAGAAGTTTGAGGAGCGTCTCGCGCAGGCGAGAGAGAACGCCGGCGTAAAAGAAGACTACAAGATACCAGCCGAAGAGCTGAAAAAACTCGTCGTCGACTATAAAAAAATCGTCGAAGAGGCCGGCTGCACCTTCCCGACCGACCCCTGGGTACAGCTGCGCCTGGCAATAGACGCAGTATTCCGCAGTTGGAACACGCCGCGCGCGATCACTTACCGCAAAATAAACAACATCCCGGCCGAATACGGCACGGCGGTGAACATCGTGACGATGGTATTCGGAAACCTTGGAGACGACTGCGGTACGGGCGTCTGCTTCACGAGGAGCCCGTCGAACGGAGAAAATAAACTCTTCGGCGAATACCTCATCAACGCCCAGGGAGAAGACGTCGTCGCCGGCATACGCACGCCTGTTCCCATCGCCTCGCTTGAAAAGGCGATGCCCGAAGTCTACAAAGAATTCCATCGCATCGCAAAGCTGCTTGAGACCCACTACCGCGACGCTCAGGATATAGAATTCACCGTAGAGAGAGGCAAGCTCTACATCCTCCAGACCCGCAACGGCAAACGCACAGCGTCGGCGGCGGTGAGGATCGCGATGGATATGCTCCACGAAGGGCTTATCGACGCGGAGACCGCGGTATCGCGCGTCGCTCCTGAACAGGTCGAACAGCTTCTCCATCCGCAGCTCGACCCCAAAGCGAAGCGTGACATGATCGTCAAAGGGCTCCCCGCCTCACCGGGAGCGGCGGTCGGCAAGGTCGTCTTTGACGCCGACGAGGCCGCGGAACGCGGCGGAAAGGGCGAGGCGGTCATCCTTGTCCGTCCGGAGACGACCCCCGACGACATCCACGGACTCTTCGCGGCCCAGGGTGTCCTCACGAGCCACGGCGGAATGACGAGCCATGCGGCCGTCGTCGCGCGCGGCCTTGGCAAACCCTGCGTATCCGGCGCGGAATCGGTGAAGATCGACCTGGTCGCCGGCACATTCTCGGTCGGAGGCGTCACCGTCAAAAAAGACGACTTCCTCACCCTTGACGGTACCAACGGCGACGTCATTCTCGGAAAGATAGAACTTATCGAGCCGCAGTTCGATGAAAACTTCCGCGAACTGCTTGAAGACGCCGACAAGATATCAAACATGCAGGTATGGGCCAACGCCGATACACCGGAAGACGCCAGGCGCGCCCGCAGCTTTGGCGCGAAGGGCATCGGCCTCTGCCGCACCGAACACATGTTCATGGCGGCAGAGCGTCTGCCCGTCATGCAGGAGATGGTCGTAGCCACCACGACCGAGGAGCGCGTCGCGCAGCTCAAGAAGCTCGAAGTTATGCAGGAAGAGGACTTCCTTGGGATCTTCGAGGCGATGGAGGGACTGCCTGTGACGGTGCGTCTGCTCGACCCGCCGCTTCACGAATTCCTTCCGAAGATACCCGAACTGACCAAAGCCCTTGAAGGACTCGCTCCTGAAAGCGCCGAGGCGAAAAAGATCAACGCGACGATAGCGCGCGCGAGAGAGCTCCACGAACAGAACCCGATGCTCGGCTTCCGCGGCTGCCGTCTCGGCATGATCTTCCCCGAGATCTACGAAATGCAGGCACGCGCCATATTCAACGCCGCCTGCAAGCTCACGAAGAAGGGGCTCCGCATCATTCCCGACATCATGATCCCGCTCGTCGGCACTCAGGAAGAGATGAAGAGCATGCGTAAGCTCGTTGACGAGACCGGCGCCGCGGTGATCAAAGAGACCGGCGTGAAGCTCGAATACATGGTCGGGACGATGATCGAACTGCCGCGCGCCGCGCTGGTCGCCGACCAGCTCGCCGAGTACGCGCAGTTCTTCAGCTTCGGTACGAACGACCTTACGCAGACGACCTTCGGTTACTCGCGCGACGACGCGGAGGGGAAATTCCTCGGCCAGTACGTCGAAATGGGCGTGTTTGAAGAGAACCCGTTCGCAAGGCTTGACCGCGACGGCGTCGGCGCGCTGATGGAGATAGCCGTGGGCAAGGGACGCTCCGTGCGCCCCGGCATCCAGCTCGGCATCTGCGGCGAACACGGAGGCAACCCCTCAAGCATCGCCTTCTGCAACAAGCTGAAGCTCAACTATGTAAGCTGCTCGCCCTTCCGCGTGCCGGTAGCGAGACTCTCGGCCGCCCTCGCGGCGCTAGGGGTATTGAAATAGGCTGTAACTGCTGTCAAGTATCGAAATAGGAAAGAAAACACGGGGCCGCACCCTTCACCACGGAGGGGCGGCCCCGTTACTGTTTTTGTTGCGCTTGCTTAACGGAAGGGCAGAACGCTAAATCGCCGTTTATCTTTTTCGCGCAGCCACCCATAAGCGTCAATTTATCCCTCGCCGGCCTGTTGACGTGTTTGCCCTGAATTCATGATCCGGAATGTTGTACATCCGGCCCTTTGTTGTCTATAATAGCATGGGATATTTACCGGCAGGGGCTATCCTTTATATCATATTTCAGGGCGTGCCCGGCAGCAAACATCAGGCTGCGAACCTGCCCGCTAATGGAGAAGAATAGATGACAATACGCGAACGTTGGGAAGAAATAGAACGGGGGATACTTTCTCCGCAGGCCTGTCTGGCCGTAAACAGCAAGGGGCGGGAGCGCGGGGAGGAACCGTGTGCGATACGCACCTGTTTTCAGCGCGACAGGGACCGCATAATACACTGCAAATCCTTCCGCCGGCTCAAATACAAGACGCAGGTGCTGCTGCTGCCGGAGGGCGATCATTACCGTACCCGGCTCACGCACACGCTTGAGGTCTCGCAGATCGCGCGGACTATTTCGCGCGCGCTGCGTCTGAACGAGGACCTGACAGAGGCGATCGCGCTGGGCCACGACCTCGGCCATACGCCGTTCGGCCACATGGGAGAGACGGTGCTTGACCGGCTTGCGAAGCAAAATGGCCTGCCGGGCTTTCATCACGCGGCACAAAGCCTGCGGGTCGTAGACCTCATAGAAAAGGACGGCAGGGGGCTGAACCTCACCTGGGAGGTGCGTATGGGCATCATCCAGCACTCAAAAGGGCAGGTGGACGTTCGCTCCGGCTATGACCTCAGCAACCCCACCACGATGGAGGCTTGGGTGGTGCGTGTTTCGGATTCTCTCGCATATCTTAACCACGACGTCGACGACGCTCTGCGCGCCGGCCTCATTGAAGCGGGCGAAATGACTCCCGAGATGAAAGAGGTCGTCGCAATACCGAACTCAAAGAGAATAAACGACATGATCATGGACGTGATCGAAAACAGCACGCCGAGCGCCGTCAGGTTCAGCGACGCGATGCTTGGCTGCATCGAGCGGCTGCGCAGCTTTCTCTACCGGCATGTTTACGCGCGCGCCAACGCGCAGATCGAGGATTCGCGCGTTGAACACGTCCTCACCGCGCTCTTTGACGCGCGCATGAAGAAAAACGGCGGCTCGGCCCAGGAGGCCGTGGATATGATATCCGGGATGACGGACCGTTACGCCCTTCATCTCTTCCAGGAGACCTTCGTCCCAAGCCCTTGGCCGAAGCCGAAAATATGATCCCATACACAAAGCGAAGGCCGGAGGATCAAGCCCCGGCCTTCGCTTTGTGTTACACTATTTCGCTTGAATCGCTACTCGATAATATTATACTTCTTCAGCAGCTCCTGATACTTTGCCTCCATATCCGTATGCTGGCTCGGGTCCTTCTTGTAGGGATCTGAAGAGGCGCTCGGCAGCTTGACCGGTTCCTTTTCCGAGGTTTTTTTCTGCGGTATCGGGGTGGGTTCATCCTGGCCCGCGGCCGTCTCCGTCTCGTTCGGCTGCCTTGCCTGTTCCTCTCCGCCGAGCCTCATCGCATACTTATTAGAGGTGGTTTCGTCGTCGATAGGCGCGAGCAGGAGCTGCGGCGCGTTGTCGTCCGCGCGCGCCGCAGCGAGAGAACCTCCGTGCCACGGACAGACGGCGGTCGGCGCGTGGCCCTGCGGCAAAAGCAGCGTCGTTGCCGGGCAGCCCTCCGCGGCGATGAATCCGGTCGCTTTACAGACCCTGACAGCCTCGACCTCCGCGTCGCCGGGAATGGAGAATGCTGCGGGGAGATTCATCTTAGTCACCGCGTAGGAGACGAATTCCTTCCATACCGGCAGTGCCGCGACCGCGCCGGTAGACCTGCCTCCCAGCGGTTTGTGGTTGTCGTTGCCGATATATACGACCACGACAAGTCCGGGAACGCCGCCGACGAACCAGGCGTCCGTCCAGTCGTTTGTCGTGCCGGTCTTGCCGAAAGTTTCATAGTTGGGGATCTTGGCCCGTGTTCCCGTGCCCCAGCTCGTGACCTGTTCAAGCATTGAACGCATCGAGACGGCCGTGGCGGGGGATATCGCGTTGGCCAGCTTGGGTCCGTTCTGCTCCAGCGACTCTCCGCGCTGCGAGAGTATCTCCTTTACGGCATAGGGTTCGACCTTATATCCGTTGTTGGCGAAAGCCGCGTAAGCTACCAGCATTTCAAGCGGCGTCAGGCTCGCCGTCCCGAGCGCCACCGAAAGATCGTCGGGCAGATACGGCGTTGTGATGCCGATACGGCGGGCCAGGTCCGCGATGCGTCCTACGCCGTCTATTTGCGCGAGGCGGACCGCGGAGGTGTTGATGGATTTTGCCAGCGCGGTGATCAGCGTCACCTCGCCGTCGAACTTGTTGGAAGTGTAGTTGCCGGGCGACCACCCGTTGGGGAAAAGCAGCGGGGCGTCAAGAATATGGTCTACGCCGCGGTATCCCTGCTCAAGCGCCGTCGCGTAGACTATCGGCTTGAAAGCCGAACCCGGCTGGCGGTATGCCTGCGTCGCGCGGTTGAACTTGCTCTTGTCAAAATTACGTCCGCCGACCATCGCGAGGATCTCTCCGGTATTTGGGTCCATAGCGACAAGCGCTCCTTCATACGGCATCTTCGAAACGATCTCTTCCGCTTTCTTTTGAAGGTCGATGTCAAGCGTCGTATGCACCTTCAGGCCGCCGCGATATATCTTCTCCGTGCCATAGTTTGGAAGCAGCTGCTTGAAAAGTATGTAGGAGACGAAATAGGGAGCCCCCTCAAGAGATATGGAATTGGACCTCGCCGTGCGTTTGGCAAGAACCGGCCTCTTGTCTATATAAGAATCATAGTCGTCCTTCGATATCCAATCGAGATCAAGCATCCTCCGCATAACGTAGGCTTTTCTTGTCTGAGAACTCTTCTCGCTTCTGAAGGGGGAATACTTCTCCGGCGCCGCGACCAGTCCCGCCAATATCGCCGATTCATCTATAGCCAGATTCCTTGGTGATTTTGCGAAATATGTTTTGGACGCCGCCTCCACCCCGTAAGCGCCGTGCCCCATATAGATGGTGTTCAGATACATTTCGAGCAGCTGATCCTTGGTATATATCCTCTCAAGGCGGAGCGCGAGGATGGCCTCCTTCGCCTTGCGGATGATAGTCTTCTCGTTAGACAGGAAAAGGTTTCTCGCCAGCTGCTGCGTTATCGTGCTCGCTCCCTGCTTGGCTCCCCGGTGGAAGACGTCGACGACCAGCGCGCGGACGATCGCTATCGGCCTGATGCCGGAGTGTTCATAGAAAGAATCGTCCTCCGCGGCCAGTATGGCCTTGACCATCCACGGAGATATCGCGTCGAGCTTTACCCACGTCCTGTTTTCCTGAAACAGTTGGGTGACCACCTTGCCGTTGCGGTCATACACCGTCGTCGCGAGGCTCGGTTCATGGTCGAGCATATCCTGATAAGATGGGAGCGTCGCCGTGATATCTTTAAGGAAAAATATCATCGCCACCGCGACGACGGCTCCGACAACCGCTGCCAGTAAAGCCAGCGTTGAGAATAGAGAAAAGACAAAGGACTTCTTTTTCTTGGCTTTATGTTCCAGAGAGAAGTCCGTGTCATTACGGACCGTATGAGACATTATTTATTTACCTCCGAAATCGATCGTACATACAACGGCATTATATCATATATCGATATCCACCCGACCGTATTACGCAATATATACCCAACCGCCGAAGGCTGTCGGGGTAGAGTTGATTGAGCCTGCTTGATGATTATAAACCTTACGGCATAATAAACATACCCGATAAGAGCGCGCGGCTGCTCGGGGCAGAGGCATGGACGTCAGCCCTACGCCCGGATAAAAAATTTTTTCGCAAGAGATACGAATTTTTTAAAAATAGGGGGTTGCAATTTTCAGCAATCCGTAATATACTACCTCCTGTCGCCGATACGAGGCACCACCAAATCGGAAACGGCGGCACGAACCATGTCAATAGAATACAGTGCGTAAGGAATAAAAAGAATTACTTTAAGCAATTCCAGCGAGAGAGATTCCAGAATCAAACGGAGAGTTTGATCCTGGCTCAGGACGAACGCTGGCGGCGTGCCTAA